>Ga0051981_10001872_pt1 | contig 10276 bp, 11 predicted proteins | sample CryGey13umfilter_3_FD_59644 | JGI IMG/M metagenome (GOLD analysis project Ga0051981, IMG submission 59644) | Groundwater microbial communities from aquifer in Utah, USA - Crystal Geyser 4/10/14 3 um filter | ecosystem: Environmental > Aquatic > Deep subsurface > Groundwater | place: USA: Utah... | reverse complement strand
AAGACATGACCGCGCGCGCCATCAAGCCGGGTTGCGATGAATCCTTCGGCCACGGCGGTGTTGTCCTGCTCCAGCAGGTAAGCGGCGGCCAACAGGTTTGCGGCATTTTCTGCGAACCATCTCGCCTCTGCCTCAGGGGGCAACGCGGGCCAGCGGCCCTGATGCGCCTTGACCGCTTTGTCAAACCGCGCATCACGACCGGTGTTGGCGTTCAACCGCGCCGACAAGGTCTCAGCCGCCAGCGGTTCGCGTGCAAGGGTGCGCAGGATATCAAGGCAGATGACATTGCCCGAGCCTTCCCAAATGCCGTTCAGCGGGGCCTCACGGTACAGCATCGGCATCGGGGTTTCCTCGACGTATCCCATGCCGCCCAGGCATTCCATGGCTTCGGCGATCATCACCGGCGCGCGCTTGTTCGAGATGAACTTGGCCAGCGCCACGCTGATCCGGGCAAAGGCGCGATCTGCGTCGGATTTGCCGTCAAAGGCGCGGGCCGCGCCGATCCCAAGGGCAAGGGCAGCCTCGGTTTCCAGCGTAAGGTCAGCCATCACGGCGCGCATCAAGGGCTGGTCAACAAGATGGCGCTGAAAGGCGGTGCGGTGACTGACCCACCAATGCGCCTGTGACAGGGCCGCGCGCATCAATCCCGCCGGGGCCATGGCCGTATCGAGGCGCGTATGATGCACCATTTCGATAATAGTCTTGACGCCCTGGCCTTCTTTGCCCAGCCGAAAGGCCCTTGCGTCGTGATATTCGATCTCGGCAGAGGCGTTGGCCGTGTTGCCCAGCTTGTCCTTGAGCCGCATCAGGTGCAGCGCATTGCGCTCGCCTTCAAGCCATCGGGGTACCAGAAAACAGGTCAGCCCCTCAGGGGCCTGTGCAAGGGTCAGGAACCCGTCAGACATCGGGGCGGAACAGAACCACTTGTGCCCACGCAGGGTGTAGTGATCCCCCTGTGGCGTGGCGATGGTGGTCGTGGCGCGCAGGTCTGAACCGCCCTGCTTTTCTGTCATCGCCATGCCCATGGTGGCCGCGCGCTTTTGCCCGATCACGTCAATCGCCGGGTCATAGGCCCGCGCCGTCAGCTTTGGTATCCATGTCTTTGCCAGTGTACTGCCGCGCAGGGCCGGCACTGCGGCATAGGTCATGGTAAGGGGGCAACAGATGCCCGGCTCAATCTGAGCCATGCAATACACCATCGCAGCATGGGTGACATGGCCACCGATGTGCCCCTCCCAAGCATAGGCGGCGTATCCCATTTCCATACCCGCCTGCATCAAGGCGTGATAGCCGGGGTGAAAGTCAACCTCGTCCCAGCGACGGCCCGTGCGGTCGAATGTCTTCAGTCTCGGCGGGTCGCGTCGCGCGTTTTCTGCATTTTCCAACATGTCGGCACTGCCGAGGCGCGCGCCTGCGGCCGCCAAGACCGGCGTATCGGCACCGCCCCAGGCCGCAGCCTGTTGCAACGCACTGTCGCTGGCCCAAAGATCACGATCTGTTCCGGCGCTGGGCTGGTTTGTGACCTCGTGGGTGGCAAACGTGCTGTGCGGGCCGATGGGCATGGTGGACACCTCCGTGGTGCAGGCTATGCCCTCGTCGCCCTCTGCATCAAGTCCTGTCCTGCGGTTGCCAGCGCTTGCGACGAAACAAAGGGTCTGAACCGGGCAGGGGCCCATGAAACAGGCCAATGCTTTCAAATGCCTGGACAGGCCAAGCGCGCAGGCAGACACCGTTGTTTGGCCGGACCTCGGCAACGACTTGGACATGTGGGGATGGCCCAGGGCAGATCCCCTGAGTTTCCCGGTCTGCTGCGCCGTGATGATCCCCAGTCCGTTTGCGGAAAGTCAGAACACCCCACACGTCGCTACCATGGTCACACAGCTTCGTGATAGGGGCATCGGCTGGACGCTGTAACAAACCAAGGTGTCAAAAGACCTGACAGTGACAGACGATGTGACCATTCCGGTCACGTCCACAGTAGCACAGCAGGGGAACCCCATGACGCAGACGACAGCACTGGCTTTGGCCCTCGGTCTTTTCGGTCTTTTTGGCGTCGACACCGTCGCCGCTCAGGAATGCCCGTCCAGCGCGCCGAACAATTACGAGATTACAGACGACGAGGTAAAGGATCTGTATGCCTGTATCGAAGCGAGCATGGTTGCCAGCTACACCAAGGGCGACAATCCGGTAGCAAAAGCCTATCGTACCTGGGCCGTCAGCGGAACACGCCCTGGCCCGGACGCCTCGCACGGGGATCGGTTCTTGCTGACCTTTGCAAATGATATCGCGGCCGAAAGCTATCTGCGATTCGCCACGCAAGACACAAAGATCCCGGTCGGTGGCATCCTTGCCAAGGAAAGTTTCACCATCAACAAGGGTATGGCGAAAGTCGGACCTTTGTTCATCATGGAAAAGGTCGGACTCGACGCCGCGCCAGAGGCTGATGGCTGGCTTTATTCTGCGGTTCAGCCCAACGGCAAGATGATGGGAATAAAGCAAAGCTTCTGTCACGATTGCCATGTTGCGTTCGAAGGGCAGGACTCGCTTGCTTATCCGGCTGAGGACTACCGCGTCAAAAAGTGACGCGCAGGATCACCTATTTGGAGTGAAAACTTCGACGAAGGGGTCACGGGCTTCCTCTGCCGGTCGTCAGGCAGAGGAACGTGCCGGACCGCACCTGAACGGCTTTTGCTGAGGTTCATACGGACGTGAGGCGGGTTTTTCATCCGGCATTGATCTGCCGGAGTCCAGCCTGATGCGACACGCGTCAGAGTATCCGATCAGACCCTTGATCGTGGGGTTCCGTCGGACGTTGCGTCATCTCTCTGCCTGCCGCAACAGGCGGCGCACCCAGCACGCGGCGGCCCAAGTGGCGGGTAACCCCAGTGGCAGCGAAAGCCATAGCGCCGTTACCGGTGACGGCGCGGGCAGGCCCACAGCCTGACCCAGCAACCCTAACATGAACAGGTTGATCGCCACCGCCGAGGTGGCAAACGGCCACAGAACCAACGCCAGCTTCCACAGGCTGTGGCGCCTAGTGGCTGGTGCCGTCTTCAAAGGTGATCTTGTTCCAGACATTGTATTTTCCGGCGGGCTTGCTCATCGGCAGGCGTTTGATTTCTTGGAAGGTCGCGGCGTCGTAGACGATCACGGCGCCGTCCATCTCCCAGATCGACACCAGCGCATATTTGCCGTTCCGGGTGAATTCGGTATGGGCGACGGTCTTGCCGGGTTCAGGGATCAAGGTACGCACAATCTTCAGCGACTGTTTGTCCAGAATGTGGATGTGGCCCTTGTTGTTCCCGGTAAACACGTCGGCCCAGACATAGGGCGTGCTGGCATGGCTGCGCAGGAAAAAGCCGGGACCATCGGTCTTGATGGTCCTGATCAACGACCAGTCAGTCATGTCGATCACCGACAGCATGCCTTCGGTCAGGTGCGGCGTGGCCATGACTTTGTGACCGCCCCGGTTCCAGGTGATGCCCGAGCCGAGGTGCGGCATGCCGGGCAGCGGCAGTTCGGCGATCTCGCGGCCAACGTCCAGATTGACCACCACCCCGGTTTCCGCCCGACGGTTGGTGCCGATCAGGTTGCGGTAATCGGGGCTGAAGAAAAAGTCATCCAAGGGGGCCGAAACGGCAATCCGACGACGGGCGAACAGGCCACGCTCGCCCCCCAACGCCTCTTGCATGCCGGTTTCATTCGAATGCACCAGCCCTTCGAAATAAGGGCCGCCCTTCTCATCGGTTGCAATCTCCCAGATCTCGGGCAGATCTTTCAGCGCCAGCACAAAGGTTTCGCGCTGCGGCGCCTGATAAACGGCGGCCACCCGGCTGGGGGTGCCGTCGCGTCCCGCGACGGGCAGCATTTTTTTCACCGTCAGATCGGCGGTCGAAAGGATGGTCAGCGTGGTCGGCAGATAGTTCGCCACGGCCAGCCATTTGCCATCCGCGCTTATCGCGATGTTGCGGCTGTTGAGGCCGGCGCGGACGCGACCCACTTCGGCCAGGCTCCAGATGTCATATTTCTGCACCCAGCCATCGCGTGACATGATGAACACAAAACGGCCATCCGGGCTGAACTTTGGCCCGCCATGCACGGCAAAGGGGGTGGCAAAGCGGTCCAGCACGGTCAGATCGTCACCATCCAGAACCGACACATGGTGGTCGCCGGTTTCCACCACCAGCGTGATGTTCAGCGGATCGCCGGTGAACCGGGGGGCGGTGGCGGGGGTATAGTCGGCCATCTGGCGGGTGGCCGCGATGTCATCCTCGGTCCAGACCGGCGGGGTGGTCAGCGGCGAGACGACATAGCTTGCCACCGCCGCTATTTCTGCGGGCGACAGGGTGGCGGCAAAGCCGGGCATCTGTGTGGCGGCGCGTCCCCTTGCGATAAGATCGGTCAGCTTTTCGCCCTTCAGTCGGCCAAGGCTTTCAGGGATCAGCGCCGGGCCTGTGCCGCCGAACCGCGTCGGCGCATGGCAGCTTGCGCATGTATCGGCATAGATCGCGGCACCATCGGGTTCGGCGCGGGCGGATGTTGGCCCAAACGCCAGCCCCAACCCGACCAACCCTGCGCAGAGCATTGACCACAAGCGCGCTTCCCTCCCCCCCTGTGGGGGAGGGGCAGGGAGGGGAGGCGCGGGTTGCAGCGGCAGTGCTTTACACAAAACGATGAGCCGGATCATGGCTTTTTCCTCGGAACGGTGTGACGGTCAGGCGGGCATCGTCGCCCACGCCAATCTCGTCATTGGTCAGGTAGCACGCGGGGTCTTCGGCCCACGGATCGCCCGTCACCTGCAGCGCCCGGATGCGGGTGTTGCCGCCGCAGACCGCTTGGTAAGCGCAAGCGCCGCAGCGGCCCTTCAGGGGGCGCGGGCGTTGGCGCAGGGTGGCCAGCATAGCGTCATCCCCGGTCCACAGCGTCGAGGAGAGATCGGTTTTCACAGTGCCTACGGTGTAATCAGACCAATAGGTGTCCGGGTGAACCTTGCCCTGCGGATCAATATTGGCCACGCCCAGCCCACTGGAGTTGCCGCCCCAAGCCTCAAGATGAGCGCGCACATGGGCGGTTTGCTCGGCGCTGAAATTCTCGGCAACCCACCGCAGGAAATAAACCGCATCGGCGTCGTTGTTGCCGGTGACAATCTCCAGCGGATGGCCTGACTGGATCGCGCCCCAGCCCCGAGCAATCAGCGTGTCCATCGCGGCGCGGGTACGGGCGTGTTCGGTATCTTCGCCCCGGTGCTTGTCGCCCCGACCCGCATAGACCAGATGCGACAGATAGAACTTGTCCACCCCTTCACTATCGCAAAGGTCCAGCATCGCCGGCAGCATGGCGGCGTTGTCTTCGGTGATGGTGAAGCGCAGACCCACCTTCACTCCACGCGCTTTGCAGGCGCGAACCCCGGCCAAGGCATCGGCAAAGGCCCCGTCCACGCCCCGGAACCAATCATTCATCGCGCCGATGCCATCCAGCGAGATGCCGACATAGTCGAACCCCAGTGCCGCGACGCGGTCGGCGTTTTCGCCGGTCAGTTTGGTGCCGTTGGTGGACAGGCTGAGATGGCGAAAGTTCAACGCCCGCGCCCGTTCGGCCAGGGCCCAGAAGTCGAAGCGGCTCAGAGGTTCCCCCCCCGACAGGATCAGCGCCGGGATGCCGAACCCCGACAGATCATCCAGCACCCCCATGGCTTGTTCGTGGCTCAATTCACCCGGAAACGGCACATCGGCACTGGTGGTATAGCAATGGCGGCATTTCAGGTTGCAGGTGCGGGTCAGGTTCCAGATCACCACCGGCTTTACGCCCCCGGCAGCCACACGGCGGCGCGGTGGGGTGGGCGCAACCAGTTCTTGCATGTATTGCGTCAGGCGAAACATCATTGGCCCCCTTCGATCAGCCGCAGCCCGGTTTTCTTCAGGATCCGGGTGGAATACAGAATGTCCGAGCTGCGGCAGTCAGACCCCAGCAAAGCTGCAATTTGTGCGCGCAGGATTTCCACCTCGTCCCGGCTGTGACCGTGGATCATGGCGAACAGGTCGTAGGGCCAGCCTGGGGCCCGCGGGCGCAGATAGCAGTGCGACACAAACTCCAGCGCGCCCACTTGCGCACCAAGGTCCAACGCGCGGGCCTCGTCGACATCCCACACGCTCATCCCGTTGGCGACAAGGCCAAGGGCGTAGTGATTGGGGGCCAGGGCCACACGACGGATGATGCCCGACGCCTGCATTGCAGCCATGCGTTCGATGACGATATCTTCGGTCAGGCCCAGCCAATCGGCCACTTCGGCAAAAGGCGCGGGCGTCAGTGGCAACCCGCCGGTGGTGGCAGCGATGATCCGGCGGTCAATGGCGGCGGTAGGAATGGCGGTGGTGGTCATGCGGTCACCCTGAACCCTATGAAAAACTCGTGCTCTTTCGGAAACAACAGCACTGGCAACCCGGTTTCCCGTTCGATCCGATCCGCCGTCTGTCTGATCTGATCGGGCCGCTCGCAAGCCAGCACGAACCACATGTTCAGACGGTGGGTGCGTTCATAGTTGTGCGCCACCTCGGGGTGTGCATTGACCAAAGTCACGACGTCCTCAAAGCGGTTGGCGGGCACCTCCATTGCACAAAGGCAAAACGCCCCACCCATCGCCTCGGCATCATAGAACGGGCCAAAGCGGGTGATCGCCCCGATCTCGCGCAGGGCCTTTATGCGGGTGATCAACGCGTCTTCGTCGAGGTCCAACTCAGCCGCCAAGGCGGCAAAGGGATGAGGACACAGCGACAAGCCGTCCTGCATCCGGTTCAGGATTGCGCGGTCGGTTGCATCCAACGCGTCAGGGGCAAGGGGGGTTCGGCGCAGGCTTTTCATGCGGCTGTCCTCTCCAACAGGGCACCTGTCTGTTTGAAGCAGCGGGTGGAAAACAAAATCCGGTGGTCGGTGGTCGCAAGTGCGGGCAGGGCGCGGGCGGCATCCAGCACGGTCAGGGCGTCCGCCCGGCTTTGCCCGTGGATCATCGAGAACAGCCCGTAGCGCCAGAGGCCCGGCACCGTTTGGCGTTGATAGCACAGCGTCACGCCCGGCACCGCAGCCAGGGCGCAGCCGGCTGCCTCGATCTCCGTCCCGGCAACATCCCAGACCACCATGGCATTGGCGGCCCAACCGATGGCGCGGTGGCGCACGATCACGCCGATACGCGTCAGAATGCGCGCATATGACAGGCGGGCCAGCCGGTCAAGCACCTGAGCTTCGGACCATCCCAGATCGGTGGCAAGGGCGGCAAACGGCTGCGGCACCAGCGGCAGACCCACCGCCATCGCCTGCAAAAGTGGGCGGTCGGTGGTCTTCAAGGCGGTTTCATCCACCGGGGCATCTGTGCTCAGGGCCGCCCGTGAGCCGGTTAGCCGAAAGCCAAGGTCGATGTTGAAGGCGTGCAGAAGGGGCAGCGACAGAACCTGCAACCCGGTTCGCGCACCGATCTGGGCCAGCGACGCTGCCAGACCTTTGGCATCCGGCGCGGTGGCGACGAACCACAGGTTCCAGTCGTCCTCGCGCAGGTAGGAATGGTTGACGCCGGGTTCCTCGCTTACAATTGCCGCCACCGCGTCAATCCGCGCCTCGGGCACCGCCAAAGCGGCCAGGGTCGAGGCACCTGCCGTATTGGGCCGCACCGTACCGCCAACCCGCGCCACCGTGCCTGCGGCCTGCAACCGCGCCAGACGCGCAATCACGGTGTCCTCGGTCAGGTCCAAAGCGTCGCCCAGCACCGCAAACGGGCGCGCCACCAACGGGAACGCCCGCTGAAACTCGTCCAGTAGTCGGCGGTCGCTGGGGTCAAGCCGGTCCATCGTCAAAGCCCTGTCCGATGGGCGCGGGCCGTAAAGAAAATGCCCGAGGGGCTGTCTGACGCCACCTCGCCCAGAACCTGCCAGGTGCGGGTGTCATAGATCACCAGTTTGTTGTCGTCGCGAGCCGAGATCCACACCTCGGCCCCGCGCGGGGCAAACTCCATGTGCAGCACGGCTTTTCCAGGGGTCAGGGTTTTCACGACCCGATGTGTGCGGCTGTCCACCACTTGCACGGTATCGTTCAGGGGCGTGGCAAAGTTCACCCAGACATAAGGGCTGCCGGGCTGCGCGATGATGAACACCGGCTGGCCGTGCATGGGGGTACGGGCCACCTCTTGCAGCGTGTCGCGGTTGACCCACAGCAGCTCATGCTGGCCGACTGCGGGCAACACATACTGGCCTTGGGTAAAGGCCCAGCCTTGCAGATGGGGCATCTTGTAGACCGGCAGATCGTCCTTGGTTTTGCCATAGTCTTTCAGGAACCGGACAGGGGTGGGATTGGCGTCCCAAAGGTCAATCGCCGTGACCCCCTTTTCGCCAAAAAGGCCAATCAGATAGGTATGTCCGTCATCGGTCAGCACCGCGTCAAACGGGTTCTTGCCGACATCGCCCAGCTTGGTGACGACGGGATCGGTCCCCGAGAAATCGGCCATGAATGCCTCGCCGCTGTCCCAAGTGGACCATGCGAAACGGTGGCCCGGCACATCGACAAGACCGATGGTCTTGGAATTGCCCGGAATGTCGGCCACCAGCGCCAGCGTGTCGGCGTCGAATACCTTCACCCCGCCGGGTTCATAATTCGACACCGCGATCAGGCGACCATCGTCGGAGATCGCGCCGCCAATGGAATTGCCCGCCTGCATGATGCGCCCCACAATGCTGCGGGTCAGCATATCGACCTTGGTCAACCCGCCGTCACGGCCAAAGACGAAGGCAAAGCGCTCGTCCGGGCTGTAGGTCAGGCTGGCATGGGAAAGGTCGCCCAAGCCCTCGATCCGCCCGATGCTGGCGCGATCTGACCGGTCGATCACCAACAGGCTGCCCGTGGCGCGTTCGACCACAAGGCCAAGGTCGCCGGTGGCGCAGCACGGGTCTTGGGCCAGTGCGGGCAGGACCAGCGCGGGCAGGGCCAGCAGTGACACCGTCATGGCGGCAAAAACAAGACGTTTCATGTGTCAGTCTTTCTTCAGATAGCGGGCGATCCACATCGCCTCGTCTTCGGTAATCAGGGGGCGCCACGGCGGCATTGCGGTGCCGGGCACGCCATCAAGGATAATCAGCGCCAGTCCCTCGGCATCGGCATGGGCCAGAGCGTCGGTGGTCAATGGTCGCCCAAGCCCCCCTTTCAGCGTCAGCCCGTGGCACGATCCGCAGTCTTGCAGCACGATATGTTCAAGGATCTGGGCCCGATCAGCGGCGATCTCGGCCGCGCAGGGCTGCGTCAGCATCAAAAGCGGCAGCAGGGCCAACAGGTTACGCATAGGCCACCAGTCCTGCACCGTCACACAATGCCGCATCCGCCCGTGCGATGGTATCATAAAGCGATACCACATGACCGATTACGAACAGCACAGGGGTCTCGGGCTGCACACGGGCGACTTCGGTGGCTATCGAACCCAGGGATGACACCAAACGCGTCTCGCGTGGGGTGGTGGCGGCCGAAACCGCCAGGACGGGCAGGCTGGCGGGCAGGCCATGGCGCATCAGGTGAAACGCAATCTCGGCAATGTTCAGGACGCCCATATAGACCACCAGCGTGGTGTCTTCGCAGGCAAGAGACGGGAAATCCAGATCCAGTGCCATATCCTTGGCCCGGTGCCCGGTGACATAGCGGACGCCGGTTGCCAGCCCGCGGTGGGTCAGCGGCACGCCGGTGCTTGCCGCCATGCCCTGTGCAGCAGTGATGCCTGGCACATAACCAACCGCGACACCTGCCGCACGCAAATCAGCAGCCTCTTCGCTGCCGCGCCCAAAGATAAGCGGATCGCCGCCTTTCAGCCGGGCCACGGTCAGACCCTCACGGGCCAGATCAATCAGCAGCGCATTGATCGCCTCTTGCGGCACGCGGTGGCATTTGGGCAGTTTTCCGACGTCGATGCGGCGGGTGGCAGTGGGGATTAGCGCCATGATTTCGGGCGATACCAGACGGTCATGCACCACCACATCTGCTGATCGGATCAGCCGCAGCGCCTTGACGGTCAACAGGTCAGGGTCGCCCGGTCCTGCGCCGATCAGGTGCACCATGCCATTGACGCACTGTTGTGGACGGTGAAGGGAATGGTCTTTCATGACTGTCGGTCCCCGACTGGCTGGATGGGTGAGGAAGGGCAGGGAAGCTGCGCTGCGCGATTTTCCGCCCCGGTCCGCCCCGAACAGGTATTGGTCCGGGGCGGTCTATCGGTGAACAGCATCCGGGTTTAGTAGACGTCGCCCCGGGTGTT
>Ga0051981_10001871_pt1 | contig 10278 bp, 4 predicted proteins | sample CryGey13umfilter_3_FD_59644 | JGI IMG/M metagenome (GOLD analysis project Ga0051981, IMG submission 59644) | Groundwater microbial communities from aquifer in Utah, USA - Crystal Geyser 4/10/14 3 um filter | ecosystem: Environmental > Aquatic > Deep subsurface > Groundwater | place: USA: Utah... | reverse complement strand
ATCGATCGATCGATCGATCATGCGTCATCATCACAGAAACGAGTCGAGGCCGAGGCCATTGAATTGATGGCCGATATTGTACGATTGGCGGACAATAACGTTACGGATGCTAGTAATAACAATAGTACAACGACAACAAAACCATCGATCACTTTTGGACAATTATTTGACGATGAACAAGTAACACAACAATATGAAGCACTGGTGGGGACATTATTGATGGCCAAGAAACGTCGATGGGTGGACTTTCCTGGTGAAATGTTATTGAAAGGGACACATAATCATGTTGTCATCACATTGACAGAACAAGGTCAACAACAAGTGATGGATACCAAGGATCATACCATACCAAGTGGTAAAGATACTCAGCTTCCGTCACCATCATCACCACCATCACAACCACCCTCTTTCTTGGATACGTACCCGGCCGCGAAACGCAAGGATACGACAGATCGATTGGATGCGTTTTTGATCACTCATGTACCTCATCGTCCATTGGCGTTGGTCACGGGCGGCGGAACATCAGTAGATTTAGACACCGTACGGAGTTTGGAAAATTTTTCGACCGGGTGGCGGAGTGCCGTGGCCGTGGAGTACCTGTTACGGGCGGGGTACGCCGTCGTGTACTTGCAGCGTCAAGGTACATCGGCGACACCGTTCGCGCGCATATTGGTAGAAGAGTGCAGCAACGGCAGCGCCGCCGCGAACGCCAGTTTGACACTTGAAACCATGGATCGGTTGTTGGGACGCGGGGGGGATCATCAAGACGGTGACGTCGATGACGACGACGACGACGACGAATATCTGCAAACATACCACGCCGCACAAGATCCGTGGATGACGAATCCCGAGCACACAGTTTCCGCATCCTCTGTTCCTCACAATCACAACGGTATTGACAAGTCCATGTCGGAATTGCATTTACGACGAGCCTTGGTACATTCGTCGCGTCTTCAGAAGGCGGTCCGGGAACGACACGCCACGCGAGGGCGCTTATTGGCCATTCCATTCACGACTGTGCAAGACTATTTGGCACTCTTGGAATTGTGTGCCACGGCGTTACAAGTCACGGCCGGAAGACAAACCTTGATGTTTCTGGCTGCCGCTGTAAGTGATTTCTATGTGGCCAATCCTCAACAGCACAAGATTCAATCCGACGTGCTATCTGATGACAAGAAGCTAGTGTTGGAATTAGACCCCGTGCCCAAAACTTTGGGTACCTTACGGCGCATTTGGGCTCCGGATGCATTCTGTGTATCATTCAAGTTGGAAACGGACGAATCTATACTGCAACGCAAGGCTCAACGTGCTATGGACAAATACGGTGTTCACATGGTTGTCGGTAATGTTTTGCGAACACGATACGATCAAGTACATTTGCTTCTCTCCAAGAATGAATGGGTGACTCTCGATAAACCAAATGGTGGCAACAACGACAACAACAACAAGGAAGCCTTGGAGGAACTCCTGTTACAGGCCGTGGTGGAATCTCACTTTGCACACATGTCCGGACAAGGCCCTCTGACTCTATCGGCAACCTTACAACAAAAATCGAAGCGTTTGCAACGTCAACAATGGTGGCAACGAGGGAAACAATTGTTTTGGGAAGTCACTGGTGTGGCCGTAAGTTTGTTTATTTCGTATGGCATCAATCGGTTGGTCTTACGACAGTCATCCCCAAGAATAAGGTACTGAGAATAAAGGAAAGAAAAGCACAGTATCTCTGCTTGAGACTAAATTAGTTCGAACTTAGTCCACCAACTTTGTCTCGCTAAACTCGAAACCTGTCATCCTTCGGGCCTCTTAATTATTGGTGGCCGGGTTCCCTACTTCCATCCATCATTTTTGCGTGCGTAGTAACAATCGACAGTTGTGGTATTTTGATGTGAGTATTACGACTCATCAAGGTCAGTAGTACGAGTAACATAAATACACTACCAGCATAGATGCCGAAGAAAAAAGTGTTGCAAAACAAAGAAGGGGGGAAAAAGCTTGATTTGGTGGCTACTGATTTCAAGCTGGCCGGGGGCAAATCGGTGTGTTTCTGAGTTGTCGCAACGAAAGTTGCACATCAATAGGAATTTCGCAGGGCTCGTTAGTATATCGTCGGATTTTTTCTTCGCAGCACGTGCCAGAGGTATGTGTTATATACACTGGCCGTGCAATCTTGAGTTGGACAAGAGCACATACTTGTGGTAATGTCAATCTTGTCCTGTCTAGACAGTAGGCGAGAGAAACTCGAGTATGGTAGGAGAGAGGTAGAAATTCCACATAAAGAAACATAAAGTGTCACTCTGTCACCGAAAGAAAAATTTCCGACGACGATTTGCAAGTCGCGCACATGATTGTTCGTCACATGATAAGCCTTCTTCCCGTCTTTGCCAAAAAACGTAAGCGCTGTACCGTTCAAATGCTTATAGTGGTTCGCATCAATTATCAATAGGCATCGGCGTCAATGAAATCTTCCAAATCATCATCTTCGTCATCATCATCGTTGCCAACTTGAGCATTATTCGACAGAGGCGTGGCTACAGCCTTCGTTGACACTTTCTGTTGGGAGGAGGCGTGCCGTTGCCGATGCTGCGAAGGGTTGATGCGCTGACGCGTCGATTGTGCTAATTCCAAGGCTCGTTGTGCATTCCATCGCAATGCGATATGAAAAGACGCCACTAATGACACCCATGACGCCAGGTACAAATTCGATCCTGGGATACCGTCTTTATCCGAAGGACATTCGATTGGTGCCGAATCTCGTTCCTGTTGTTGTCCACCAACGACGCGGGTCCAACTCAAACTACAATTTGTCAAACTGTTGGCCTCTTCAAACGGATAAAATGCATCTAAAGCGTCTTCCGTTGTCGTTGTCCATGAACGATAATGAGTCCCGGTAATGGTGGAACCGATGCCGCCATCCCTTGTAAGGACAGCACAATTGACAATCCATAGACAAATCATCGCCCAAGCCGACACAACTTCTATCAACCAAGCATGGTCGGCACAACACGTAATAAAATTCATGTGCGTTAATATCCATCCCACTGCCAGGATAGTCGATACTGCGGCCAAGCAAAAGCTAAATATGCAATCGTCCGTGTAATGATCGGTGGTTTTGAACCAAAAATCCAATGTCGAACCGGTCACCACTACGGAACTGAAAGCCAATACGTACCAACTTCTGAGTGTTTCAGTAATCCCAGTAATTTCGTTGATTGTTAAAATATCTTTCGAGGCTGACCATTCATTCAGTGTTTTGATACACAATCCCCATGTGATCCAGGCTGACGCATACACATTGGTCGCCAGGTAGGCGATCCCTCGTACTTGAGTCAAATATCCAACCCCTACTGTCCACCAAAGTGTGAACAGCAGTAACGTTATCCCTTCGAAATTTCCGCCCGCCGCTGTTGTATAATCAATCTTATTCGTCGTACGGTCCAGTATCAAAATCAACATCGATAGACCAAACGTAACGGCCCCAAACACCAAGCTCAAATTTTGATTGCCTTCAAAGTTGTCATTACTGTTGTGCTTGTGATGGTTGTCATTTTCGATATTCCCTACAGAACTCAAATTAATCAAAGACACTAAGGCGATGAACAAATAGCCAACGGAACGATCATTGAATTCCTTCTCGCGTGTTGTTGTTGTTGTTGTTGTTGTTGTTGTCGTCGTCGTACTGGTCGCCGTCTTTTTCTTGTCGTTGTTCTCATCGTCGTCTTGGGGCATGTCGTCCTTCACTTTGCTCTCTCTCTCTCTCTCTCTCTCCTGTTGATACCTGCAGCAGAACGACAATTGTCTTTGTGTCCGCGTTTTTTAAATAGCAATATTACACAACAGCAACAGAGGTAATATTACACAACAGCAACAGAGGTAACGAACAATCAAGACCACTTGGGAGTAGTATTCGTGTCGTCGGAGTTACAGAGAGGTTTACTTTCTCTGGTCCGTTAGGGCTAAAGTGATTTGCGCCCCGAAGGATACAGACACAACAGCAAGATACCTACTGCAAGGAGATGGATCAATGTAAATAATATGGAAAAAAGCAAAACACGTCGACCTAGTTAACACCAAGATTGTTTCTAGACGTTCGTGTTCGCAATAATTACGGCAGAAATTAGCAATAATAGTATTTGAATGAACATGCTCCATGGGACATCTAAGAGGTGCAGTGGTGATGGTAGTGATAAATAATAGAACGTTGATGGGATGGCAGAAGGAGCTGTTGTAGACGACAAGAGCTACCAAGTGCCGCTCCCAAACGACCGTCGTCCCAGCCACTTATTTGTTGAGTGTCTTAAGGAAGGCCTTGACGTCATCCGACACTTCTTCCCTGGGCAGAACACGTCCACCGGATGCAGCTCCGTCAACCTTACCAACAGCGGAAGGGGAACCAGAAGCCGGTGCCGCCGCCGGTACGGGAGCAGGGGCTGGCTTGGGTGCCGGAGCAGGTACAGGAGCAGGGGCCGGCTTGGCTTCATCTTGTGCTTTGGCGGCGGCTTGTTCTTTGGCGGCAGCTTCGGCAGTCTTCTTGGCGGCAGCTTCGGCCTCGGCAGCCTTCTTGGCGGCAGCTTCGGCCTCGGCTGACTTCTTGGCGGCAGCCTCGGCTTCAGCAGCAGCTTCGCCAGCCTTGGCTTCCTTGATTTGGTCTTCCTTGAGCTTCTTCTCGGCGGCTCTGGCTTCTTCCTTGGCCTTGACCAAGTCTTCAGCAGCAGATTCTTCCTTCACAGCGTCTTTGGACTTCATGGCGGCCAATTCGGCCTTGATATCCTTGGCCTCCGCGGCAGCGGCCTTAGCTTCGGCCTTCTTGGCAGCTTCAGCGTCCTTCTTGGCTTGCTTTTCGGCGGCCTTAAGTTCGGCTTCAGCCTTCTTGGCGGCGGCTTGGGCTTCACTGTCTTGCTTGATCGCCTTCTGGAAAAGAGCTTCGTACGAATCGGGCTCGGAGGTTGTAGGAGTGCTCTTTGCTGCCTTGGTTGTGGCGCGAGCCTTGGCGGCTTCCGCTTCCTTGGCCTTTTTCGCGGCCAATGCAGCACGCTTGGCAGCATATCGTTCCTCTGTGGCGATCTTTGCGGCACTCTTGGGTGCAGGTTGAGACACCGAAGTCGAAGTCTTGGCCGGTGCCGAAGGGGTCGACACGGAAGGCTCGCCACCAAATGGGTTGGCAACAATCAATGCCAACGAGGCAGCTGCAGCTCCCAAGAAAGTCTGATATCATAATCATGTCCACGAAACGAAAAACAATGATGGCGAGGAAGGGCAGGCGAAGATGAAAAGGCAAGAAGAAACCAAGGTGAACAAAGCGACAACAAATGTGAGATACAGGACCGGGTGCCTAACATAAACAATCCAACGCACAAGCAAGGTCATTTCTTTCTTTCTACGATACGACGCAGCAACGTACCGTTGCACCCACGACGCCACCAAAATCAATTTCGGCATTTGCCTTCTTTTTGGCCAAGGCTGCTTCCCGTGCCGCAATTTCCTCTTGAATGGCCGCACGACGAGCGACTGTCTTGGACAAGAAATCACGACCAGCCGCCAAAGCGACCAGAGGGACCACTACCAAAGGAGCGGCACCCAACGCCACTCCCTTGGGGATCGTCGACGCATCAGTTTGAGCAGCAGGCTTGGGAACCGGTTTGGGTGGAGGTGGAGCAACCGCTTTGACCTTGGGTGTCGGTTTTGGTTTTTCGGGCTTGGGTTCTGGTTTTGGCTTTTCCGCCTTTGGTGCTGGCTTTGGCTTTTCCGCCTTGGGTGTCGGCTTTGGCTTTTCCGCCTTGGCGGCCGACAGACTCTCCGACTGGGGGATGGAGGCAGCCGGTTTGGGGGCCGGTTTTGGAGCGGGGGCAGGCTTGGCGGCCTTTTTTGTGGGTGCGGGTTCCGGTGTACCGAGCAACTTGGCTTCCAAATCCTCCAACGCATTCAAAGACGAAGTCGTCTTCGCACCTTGTTGTTGTGCAGTACGAGGCATCATAGGCGCAAAGGCCGTGGCCGAATGGGCAGAGATGGCCGCCAACAAGACACAATTGCCAAACTTCATTTTCTTTTGACTGCTTGAGATGTGATTAAATGAACTCTGAGAAAGAGAGGGGAGGCAATGAAAGGATGCAGTTTACAGTTAAACGTAACTCTCGAGCAATCGGAAGGCAAATATTGGTCTCGACAAACTAGGTAGGGAGAGAGGGCCGAAGCAAGAGCTTTTCGTCCGTTGTTGGGTCTCGTTGACGACTGATCGGATTTGCCGAAGTTGAAAGTCGTCAGCGTATCTTTCCCTCCACCAAAAACGGGAGGATCGTTTTGCGAAATAGAGAGGTGATGCACGAAAAAGGCGCGCAAACGTTTGTTGTGGTACGTCACTGTTAGGGAAAAATTACCACGTCTCAAAAACTACGGTAGTAGTATTTTGTGTAAGAGCATGATAGCGCAAATAATAGAATTCTGAACATGAACGCCAAAACAGCAGCTCGTCCAGCAAAACACGAGACCCCTACTTTCAATGCAACCCTCATTTCAAATGCCTTATTCTGACTTCGTCGTGGCCCCCAAGTAGATGGGATAATATTGGATTACGAATTCCATCGACCACAGGTCCGAGACTTATTCCTGGAGTTCACGACAATCTAGATAGTCCGGATGGATTTGTATATATTTTTTTCAAGTTCTGATTTTATTTTCCAACTAACACGAATCCCATGACGAACAGCGGAGTACGACGAGGAGGAGACTGTTTCTATTGCGCTACAGGTTGCTCTGACATCTGCGGACCTCTTTACTGTGAACACAAGGCTTTACGCGGAGTGAGATCTGCACCAAATCTGTCTCCTTGGGCTTGTGTCTATTGTTGAAGATAAATCTCTCTCGTTCAGCCTTAGGTAACCTACATCATTCGCCTTTGTCACTTCAATCTAGTTAGGTTGGTAGGGCTTCACGTTGCAATAGCACACGCCCCAAACTACGTTACATACACCTACTAGTAGAGTAATAATAACCTAAACCTCCTTTGGTCCGACCGTCATCGGTTGTCGATCGCGCTCTGGCAACCACGTGTTGCGTTTTGGGAGTTTTTTGGATTTTACCACACTGCGTTTTTTGTCGTGACGGAGAGCAGGCGAACGAACACATCACATCAACCTTTCTCTCACAGTGAATATTATTATTTTTACAGACTCGATGGATGTTGCAGTGAATCAATTTTTGGGGGGGGTCTCTTTGATGGTTGTTCGATTTCACGCATCAACATTCCAACCATACATCGATCAAATATTGATGCAAACACAAGAGCATTTGTCGATCATGGCAACGCAGACAACGATAAATACGACGTCACCGACTCCCTTTCGAACGACGATGATGATGATGATGAACCGTAAAAAACGACCTCATCGTCACGCCTCCTGGAGGGTACCGCACGAAAGTCTCGTGGCATCTAACGATGATGGAACCAGTGAAACATATTTGATACGTCCTTCTTCATCGTATTCAGACATAGAGGAAAATGACCATGCACAAACTGATGCTGATTCATCATCTTTCTTGTCGTCGTGTCGTATCATGAAAATGAAAAAACGAAAAGGAACTTCTCTGACAACGGCGCAAATGGCCTTTATTGTCGTATTGTCGTCTGTACTGATGATGGAACCCTTGCTTGCTTTTACCATTCGTCCCCCATCTCTCATTCCTTACGAAACGAGTAGGAGTATACATCAAACCAAACACCACAGGAATGAATTTGGGATATCACAGCACAGCAAACGACGGCATGCCACCTTTTTAATGGATTCAGAAGTGGCGACGCTTGATAATATTACTACCACCACCGGCAGTTTACATGTCCATGCCAATGGACGTGTAACATTACAAGATACTGACACTATTACTGCTACTACTACTGCTGGCGCTACTTTGGGAGGCAATGCAACGAATCATCATCAGCACTACAACAACAACAACAACAACGCCTTCATCAGCGGAGAAGTGGAAGAAGTTCCATTACCTACTGAAAATGGTGGTTACTCCCACACAATGGCGTCGAAAGCTAAGATATCGGCGGCCAACAAAGGGAAAACGCCCTGGAACAAAGGACGCACGCGAAGTCCTGAGGAACGGGCCAGGATTGCTGCAGGAGTACGAGCCAAGAATCGGGAAAGATTTTTGGACAAACTCGCCGCCATGAATATGACCGAAAGCGAATATGAAGCCCAAAAGGCTCAAGAGAAACGTCGGAAAGCGGCCGAACGGGCGGCCCGTCGTACGGAAAATGGTGGATACCGACCCACAGAGGAAACACGACAAAAGATCAGTCGCGTCCTGAAAGAGAAATACGCACGCGGGGAAGTTCAGCGCACACCGATCGATCGATCCAAAGTGCGACGCGGGTTTACCCACTCGGCCGAGACACGAGCTAAAATCAGTGCATCATTGCGTCAGAGATGGGCGACGGATGAAGAATATCGACACAAGATGCAAAAGAAATGCAACGCGGCAAGTAGCCGGGAAGAAACGCGACTCAAAATTAGTACATCGTTACGACAAAAATGGCAAGATCCAGAATTTCGTAATGAAATGTTGTCCAAACGGAACGCCATGATCAAAGACCACACTCATCGGGAACGTATTAGTGAAACCATGAAACTCAAGTGGCAAGACGAAGAGTATCGTCAAAAGACACTGGCATCCATTGCAAAGCGCAAGCAACAAAACGCCAAGACCGTTAGCAATCGTGGCGATGGTAGTAGTCGACCAGTGAAACCTCGTAAGCCTGTCACATCTGCCTCACCAAGAGGAATAGTGGCTAAGAAAACCATACCACAAACAGCGGTAGCGGCGAAACCGGCTTCAGTGAGAGTTGCGGAATCATCGTCATCGTTACTGCGAAGCGAGACAAAAACCAAGGGCAAAACGTCGGGTTTGACGCCCTTGAAACCTCGGGCCGCTACGACTTCCTCTTCGAATACGGGATCTTCGACCAAGGCAAAAAAAGTAAAGAAAAAGAAAGTGGCGAAGAAAATGATACCACCCAGCACCACCACTCCCACTTCTTCTACTTCTACCCAGACGAGCAAGGACGAAGTTCAATCCGATGGCAGTGTTTCGCGACTTCGTGAAGAACGAAGAGACCTGTACGATTTATTATACGGCGATGAAGATGATTATGACGACGACAACGGCCATCATCGCAGAAGTAGAAACATCGCAGTCGACGACGACGGCAATGAAATGGTAAATACGAGCCATCATAGCCCACTGGCGAATCTCTTGTTGGACGATCACAATTTGGATACATTCGATCCATATGGTTTGGATGACTTTTAATATTTTCTCTCGCTAAAACATGGCAATAAGTACGAGAAGCCTGTATCATTATAATCATCGTCGCTGTCATCTTGTCTAGTTGTAACTATTATGACGACTGGGTAGTCTAAGAGTGGGCAGGCACGCAAGACATTCCTTTTGTCCTGTCTTGTCCATGGTCGGTAATTACGTGGAGATTCGTCCGTACCAGTAGTGGCTACACACGCGGTTGTGGCTGTCCAGTTCATATTTACGTACTATCCTCCGAACGATGTAGTGAATATGCCGTATAGGATCCGCCTGCCTTCACAGTAAGATGATGATGACGTTAATGATGACGACGATAATGAAGAAGAAGAAGAAGATGATGATGATGATGATGATGATGGTCGAAACAACAGAGTGAAATTACTCAATCTTATTGATGGTTGCCCACATTGCCCCAAGATATTTTGTTCGTATATATTAACTCGGTTGATTGTGTCGTCTTCGCGCAATGGAAATGAAGAACAATATCGTCAGGACGACCAACAGTAACAGAACCAAAACAGCTGCCATACCAATCCTGCATCGTTCCCGACGTAAAGCGTGTGCCTTTTGTTTGAGACTGGTTGCAGCTGTTGTTACGGGTTGATGATAATGATAAAGTGGTGAGACGTTTGTACTCGAAGAACCGTGAGGATTGTCGTGATAATTGTTCTTGTCAGAGAACTGTCCAGCCTCTACGGAACGATAACAGCGATCATCCTCCCTCCCCTCTTCAGTCAATGGTAGGGTTGTTTCTTTGTTGTCGATGTTGTCGAGTTGGAGTGAAGAAAAGATGGACATGATAGAAATTGTTTGAATAGGGAGAAAAGAGACTTGCGAATGAGGGTGTAGCTAACAGGTAGTGGGTAGCCGAGGTTCTTTAATTGTGCTTTGTGCTGACACCAGGCGTGGGTAAAAATATACTTTCCGTACCGTACCGTATATAATTCTTATACGGAAAGT
>Ga0051981_10001870_pt1 | contig 10285 bp, 6 predicted proteins | sample CryGey13umfilter_3_FD_59644 | JGI IMG/M metagenome (GOLD analysis project Ga0051981, IMG submission 59644) | Groundwater microbial communities from aquifer in Utah, USA - Crystal Geyser 4/10/14 3 um filter | ecosystem: Environmental > Aquatic > Deep subsurface > Groundwater | place: USA: Utah... | reverse complement strand
ACAGTTACTCCTTTGAGTTTTTACCTGTGTAATGGTGATCAACAACAACGACCCACGGACGGACGAGTTACCGGCTTCTTACAGTTAACCTTTGCCTTCACTCTGTCGTCAAAATTACATGATGCCAAAAACGAACTTGACCTCTAATATACCATAACGTGATCAAATATTCACGTCTCGTCTCACAGAGAGCATATGTGGAAGGATCTGTTCTAGAGTGGATATTCATAATAATGAATTTCTGTTTCAAAAGGATCAAAGTACCGTTCAAGGAAAGTATAATTGGCACAGTACACTTCACACCAAGAAAGACAGTCCTACGTGTAATTTCTAGCTCTATTCTCGCTAACTGTAACGAGCTTCAGCGCTCGACATCCGTTAGAGGAAAGCGTAGTTACGTCGATCGGGAAATGACGGAATTGAAGGCAGCTTGACTCAATTGCACTCTCCCTGTTTCTTGCATTCTCTTCTTACCCTTCTTCTGTTTCTGCAAGAGCTTCATTTTCCGATCACTTCCACTGACGGTTTTTCCAGACTTGGTCAAAACATCTTTTCGGTACGCTTTTATACGTTCCGCCGCAATAATCTTACCATCTGCCGTTGCTTGAATAACCGTCACAAATTGTTGTCGGGGTAAAACCTCCTGCAACTTTTTGCACACAACGCGGGCTTGTCCAGCAGCATCATCCTTGTGGCAAACAAATGCCAACGGCTCCACTTTTTCGCCGTTCAATAGAATATCAACCTTGGAAAGGTTGGCTTGTTTGTACCCATCTTCTTGTGTTGTCATGCTACCGTATCCTGCAGTGGCACTTTTGAGCTTATCGTCCAAGTCAGTGACGACCTCGGCCCAAGGTAGTCGAGCTTCAATGAGCCAACCGTCGTCTGGAAGTGGTTGGGTCTCCATATTCGTGGCTCGGTTGCGCGAGAGCAAATCTAAGACAGGCCCAGCCTCGGGACACATAATTCGAATTCGCACCATCGGTTCTTCCACTGTAAAGCGCGATCCAATTTCTGGCCATTCCGACAAGTCTTCGATTACCCTGGTGACAGACTCCTTCAGGTTGTTGTTTTTGTGTGGTGTTTGTGTGACTAAATAGTGCACCTTCGGAGGAGTCACTACAGCATCCATACCAAATTCATCACGCAAACGTTGGCGGAAGACTTCAACGTGCAATAGTCCTTGGAAACCAACTTTCAGACCGGGTCCAAGGAACGGTCCACCGACTGTCTCTCCGGATCCCAATGCTGATGTGCGAGAAACTTGCAACCCTGTATCGTTAAGGGCTAGCCTTTCTACGGCATGAGCGAGTTCTTCGAAGCCATCTGCATCCTCAGGGTGGACCGATGCGTATAGGACAGATTCCTCCTTCATCAAGTACGCTGGAAGAGTAGGTAGAAACACACCCTCTTTCTGGACGTCATTGGCAAACATGAGAATGGTACCCGGTAAAGCTTGTCGAGGATCTCGTAAACCGAATCGAATATAGCCCATTTGTCCCCGTTCCAGCTCACCGGTTCTGATTGGGGTTGGTGTCACAAGGCCTACCTCTTGGACCGAATATGAAACAGTGCCATGGCCTTCATTGCGAATCGCGATACGATGATTTTCTTGAAGCTTTCCTGACAGTACGCGAATCAGGCAATTCACCCCTCTATCATCGTACCACGAGTCTACTACCTGTGCACGCAACATCGAGGGAAATTGAGATTCGTCGGGCATCGGCTTTGGCGGCGGCACTTGCACTGCAATGGCATCGACCAATTCTTTCACGCCGATTCTGCTGCGAGCACTGGTCAAAAGGATAGCTTCGGGGTCATCCATCCCAAGCCACTCACAAATACTTAGTGCACAGTTGGCAGGACGGGCCGATTCCATGTCCACTTTTGTCAGCGCCATGAGTAATTCTGGAGGATCTTCCATCGCCTTGACCTTCTCATAGACGCTCCATGTCTGAGCCTGAATACCCTGTGATGAATCTAAAAGTAGGATGGCCCCTTCGACAAATGAAAGCGATCGCGAAACCTCTCTTGAAAAATCCGAATGCCCAGGTGTGTCGTACATATTCAGGCAGAGTACACCTGTGGGGCCAACGGCTGAGGGGTGCTTGTACAATAAAGTCGCAGTTGACGCCTTGACAGTGATACCGCGCTCTTGTTCCACGGAGAGTGTATCCAATGCATCGATTCTTTCCCTATTGTCTGGTAAGATTGTTGATGTTCCAGTAGTTTCTACGATTTTCCCCGTTGCAATTTCCCAAGCCTTTTGTTGCGCTTCGGGTCCAAGATTGCCACAAAGTTCCAAGATACGTGAAGACAGTGAACTTTTCCCATGGTCTATATTGAAAGTTGTTGATTATATCACCGGATATAGAGAAGCGATAGAGTGACACGAAAAGCAAAACAAGCAAAGCAAATGACGTTGACAGCATTGTGATTTGTAAGGCCATTGCAAGGGATTGTAGGATAAGAGGTCCAAGTTCAGAAGTGGTGAGATTGAACAAGAGACGTATACCAACGTAGTAATACTAGGTTCGACATACCTATATGCGCTGTCATGATGTTTTGTAGAAATGTGAGTCAAGATGGAACGTGTGTGTGTGCATGTGTGTGAGAGAGAAACACGTGCTTATAATCATTGGTGGCGCTCTTCGACGATGAGACCTCCCCGTTCCATCCAGGGCACGGTTTCCACGTTACATACCGATGAAACAAAAATTTCGCACATCCTCCAGTGGTATTTTCGAGATCAAATCTCTGTCTTGAAGGATGGAAACCACCTTTCCGTCACTTGGCACTTCATTTTTCGTCCCCGTGACAGCGGTGGAGGAAAAGTGCCGCCCAGTAAGCAGTGACAGGTTCCTTTTGGCTTTATGCTGCCGTTCCAATTCATGCCGTACCAGAAGAAGTCTTTTCAAAATATAATTTCCAGCTTTGGAAGCATATACCATGGTCCTTCCAGGTTGCATTCTTACAGGAAACCTGATCGTTTCCCCTTCTGCCGACGGCAAAAACAACAACAGGTGGTTTTGTTGGTTGTGTGTGAAGTGCCACAGTAGTTACACTTACAGTTAGTGGGCATCTCGCAACAAACCGCGCTCTCCCGCTCCTCTACTAGAGACGAATAGTGGGTAGCAAGGGTAAACAGTGATGTGAACCGGGTCGTCATCGCGCCTTCTTGACTGTGATTATGAGCGGTGATGTGAAATGTGATGTGAGTTGTGAAATGTGAGACAGACGGTCGCAGTTAGGTGGATGCAGACGTGTGGTACCTACTCTTTTCACACCCGTCATCACGACAAGACTTACGCCGACGGCAAGAAATAATACAACCTCTAGTGTAATAATGATGTAACCTGTCTGGCCTACCCAGTGATAAGTATTGCATACTATTGATACAGGATATAGAGTGCCAACTAACTCACTGGTCTTCCCTGATTGGAGTACATCATAGCCATCTTGTTGGATGGGGAAGATGATAGATGACAGCAACAAGGTCAAATCATAATGATAATGTTGGTAGGAAATAACAGTAAGATATCTGGTTCCATAGGAAGAGAGAGCACCTCAGGTAGTCGTCGTCTCATGTCAAACCGATCCGCCGGGGAGCACGACAAAGAAGCGGTAGGTAGTCAGTGGTGTGGTATCATAGATAGTAAATTTTATGTTACGGTCGTATCGTAGTGCGGCAAACCCGAATATCGGTACTCACCGTCATAGGTAATATTTACCCTACCGTTAACGTTAACGGAGTACAACCTAATTGGGTAGTCTCTCTCGGGTGGGATTTGGGTCGGAAAAATTGCGAAAGAAGGTGTGTTCCGTGCGGACGAAATTGCACAAACATTTTCTCTGTCGAAAGTCAATTGCCGGCAGATTCGGTAAGATGTCCCAGAACACACTGGACCTGGTACTACTTCAAGTACACCCACCCACGAGGACACAAATGCCGGAACGGCGACGAAGCATCCCCCCCCCATCCATTTATTTATTTATTCATTTATTTATTTACCCTAATCTGCGGTCGCATGTCTCGCTGCCAGTCAGTCGAACGGGAGTAAAAATCCCACTTATCATCTGTCGACACCAATAGACATCGCAGCGCGCACACGCACACACGCACACACACAAAACAAAACAAAAAGAACCAACAGGAACAAGTCAACAAATTGGCAAAATTGACAGTGAACAGCTTCGTACACGAATAATAATTTGTTGGAATTGGAAAGTGAAAATCAGTATGGTGAGACCTTACATCGAAACACCCATGCAGACATTGGATCAGCGAGATTCTCGCTTGAAGAAGGAGTTGTTCAGTAATTGCCTTTCCGTGGTGGAGACGAAGCTACAAAAATCGAGCCTGATCGACGTGACATCATCCGCGGCGCCAAGCAAAGTACCGCGATTTGATCGGCACGAAATCGTGGAAGGGAAGGTCATCGGACGCGGTGGATTTGCCGTGATTCGGGAAATTACGTCGTTCGCGCTGGAAACGGAGTCATCGGCGCGTCGTTCTTCTGGGTCGTCGTCGGGTCGCAGTGAACGGACGACCGAAACGACTTCCACGGACAAGTCCGCTGGGAGTCCAGAAGCTAGGGAATCGATGGCTGAAGAGCTCCAGGGGGAGAAAAACAAGAAACAGTGCAAATATGTGCTCAAGGAGCTGGATAGATCGAATGGGATAAGTCACAAGAACCAAAGCGCATACATGAATGGAGTCGTGGATATGGCCATGGAGGCTCAGTACTTGGCCCATCTCAACCATCCTCACATTCTCACCTTACGTGGTATTTCGACATCCAATCAATTTGGTGGAGATGATGGTATGTTCCTGGTGCTGGAGTATCTTCCGGAGACTCTATCTCGACGACTAAATGTTTGGATGCAGAAAGATCGTACGACCCGTGGTGTCACTGGCTTGATCACGGGCTCGCGTGGCAAGGCCAAGAAACTGTTGTTAACGCGTATCCGTGTGGCATATGATATTGCCGGTGCGATGAATTATCTGCATTCAAAAAACATTATATTTCGTGATGTAAGTCGATGAAAGAAAAACAAAAACAAAACAAAAATTCGCAGAAGTTCTAGTAGAACCAAGAGGATCTCACCCGATCTGTTGTGAATTTCTTCCACGCTCTCTCGATCCTCCGCAGTTGAAACCGGATAACCTAGGATTCAATTCGGACGATCAGATCAAATTGTTCGATTTTGGAGTGGCAAAGGAGCTCCACGTAAGCGACTGTGACAGCTCGGGATTGTACCGTAACATGACGGGCTTCACCGGAGCCATCCGATACATGGCACCCGAGGTGGGAAAATATCAGCGCTACAACCTAACCGCCGATGTGTATTCCATGTCTATGCTCCTGTGGCACATGATGGCCCTCGAACCACCTCTTGGGTTATATTCGCCCAAAATGATGGTGGACCGCGTCTTCGTAAAGGGACACCGTCCATACGTTAGCGAAAAGTGGCCCGAGGCCATTCAGGATTTGCTTCGACGCGGATGGAACCATGACATCACGGTGCGCCCGTCCATGGAACAAGTGATGCAAGAACTTGGGGGAGTCGTTATCGAATTGGAGAATGGGCTAAAGTAGTGGATGTCCAACCGCATTTAGATGGAATCATCCCAAACCGCGTGCATACCATGTACCTTACGTGTAGTAAAGCATGGGAAATGAACTGGCTGAAGAGCTGTAGACTCCAACCATGATTCATGCTTATTCCCCAGTCCGTGATAAGTTTGTGGTATAAATAAGTTATATTGTTAAAGTGTACATAAGATTGCCTCCTTGATGAAGCGATTAGCTACATCCAGGTAGGGTCGTTTATGCTTCATCCCCTTTTGTTCTAATAGACAGTGACGACGACGTAGTCCCTGAATTGCTTGCATCTTTCTCCATCAAGCAGCGCATGAAGTCAACCGATGAGGTCGAATTGATATCCGCGACCGTCCCAATGTGTTTCCCTCGCGACGAATTGGAACTGAAGTAGCAGTCTTCAAAGTAGACTTCGGCGCCATCGTAGGGGAATCGTACACTTGTTTCCGTCGCACCCCTAAAGTGGATACCGCGAATGGTGACACCTTGTGCATACGGGCCAAATATCATGTGCGTCCCCGATTTAATTTCCATGATACAATCCTCACATTCAATCAAGACATTTTCGGCATTAACGTAGAGTGAGCGTCCTTTCCTGCGTCGTAGCGTGGTTCTGGGGCATATTCTTACGACAATTTCCTCGTCGAAATAAAGTTCTGGATCATCAAAAGTACCATCAAATGTGTCCGAGGCTCGTTCGTAAAAACTATCCCATTCCATATACCTTCCATGTGAGTATGAATTGATCTCATCGATGATTTCTTCCAATTCTTTGAAGGTTTCGTAACCGTACGTCTTTCCATCGCTGCATAAGTGTGGTCGGATATCCGTGAATCCGTCAAATGAAAGTTTTGGAGGTTTCTCAATCGCTACGCTCTTGCCCTGAATCGATTCTTCTCCTCTTCCATTATCAGACGCCTTCTTCATGGTTGGCTCTTCCACAAGCTGTAAGAAATCATCCCCTGATAACATCATATCATTGAGGAGTGTTTGTTCTGGAATGGTTACTCTCATGCTGTTGTCAGGGAATTTGGCGGTGTCTGCCTTCTTTTTGCCATGTCGCGTCCGGGATGTCCGTTCAAGTGCCGAAAAGGAAGCCTCTACGTCGTCATAATAGAAACATACATAAAGAATCAACACGAAAACAAGTATCAACGTTACGGCAATCAATTCATCCCAGGTGATCCAAACCAAATGCTCATCCACTACTTGCAAGTCATAAAAAGGATCGTCCGATGGTTTATTACCAACAACGCCGGATTTGTTGTTGTTTCGTCGATGGTGAGATCCTTGATCCTTCTTTCGCCCGTGTCCCATTTCCAGACTGGTCTACCTTGTGCTGCTAAATATGAAAAGTAATTTACGCTTTGACAATTCCAATTCGCGGGTCTCTCTCTCTCTCTCTCTGTTAGTTTGGTTCGTCGGGTAGGATTGATTGTTTCACTGATGGTGTATGGTGTAGCGCCGAGTCGATTTCCGTATTTACTGTTAGGTACTGTTACGCATACCTCTAGTGGGCCTACGGCCAGAGGTGATCGACTCACCACACCCTGGCGCGTCCGGTTTTACCTACTGTAAAACGAAACCGCATCCGTCCACGTGTGACGAAGTTGACCACCGTCGCCGTGATTTGTTTCTCTACTACTTCAACAATCACCACCGAGGATCGAGGACCGTACCATGTACTCCTACCACCTTACTGTTACCGACCTTATAGTTACTCCTTCATATTACGAAAGCTCCATTCTCCTACATCAAGAACGTCTAATAAGGAGTACGACAGAGGATGCACAATCGTAGTTTGTTGTTGTTCATTTTGATACGCCTGATATCAAGCCTGTCATCGGCTTTCGTCGGCACAACGACGACGACGACGACGACGACGATGACGACGACGACGACGACTCGGGTACCGCGACGCTCTTCGTACTCGTCTCTGGACATGGCGGCAATACCGTCGGCTCCACCTCGCGTGGGATTTGCCCAAGCCTTACTCAACATCGCGCTTGCATCACCTTTGTGGAAGTACGTTCTGGTTCCACAAGCTCGACGAAAGATTGTTGATACGGCCGAAGAAAATGGTATCCCGTGGAATAAATCCTTGGAATGGATATCGACGCAAGATGGACCGTGGAAGGATAGGCCTAAATTGAATACGAACGAAGAGGTACCATCTTATTACAGGAGGGCTTTTCATTCCTACGAAGAGGGAAATCTTTGTTGGGAAGCGGCATTGGAAGTAGAGTTAGCAAGTTGTGCAGTCGGGGCTAGGAATTTTCCATCCTTTGGACCAAAAGGTGAAGAAGCATTTCGTGGAGCTTTCACTCATGCCTTTGAAAAAGAACTCCAAGTATTTGTCCCAGAGCAAGCCGTAATTGTGGATTTGGGTTGCGGAACGGGAATGAGCACTCGTCCATTGGCTACTAGCAATCATCCACAGGCCAAGCAAATTATTGGTATTGATATGAGTCCTTACTTCGTGGCAGTTGGCAAAAAACTTTTAGATTTATCGCCAAGTAGCTTTCTTCAAGGCGGATGGTGGGTCAATGACATCGAATTCGACGAAAGAATTGATTACAGAGTCGGCGATGCCGCAAGTACAGAATTACTTGACGATTCTGTTGATGTAGTGAATGTACTATTCGTCGTTCATGAGCTACCCATTGAAGTATCGAAGGCGATCATGGACGAAGCCTATCGGATTTTGAAACCAGGAGGCCAACTATGGGTTGGTGAAATGGATTTCGAATCGCCTGGTTATGCGTCCCAACGAGCCAACCCTCTTTTGTTCTCCCTTATTCGAGCCACCGAACCCTACCTTGATGTATACGCCGAGGGGCAATCGTCTCTCCGCGAACACATTGCCACGAAGTTTGCACATACGCAAGTGACAGCGGCAACCGGACGTCATTACGCTTTACTTGCCACCAAACACCGGCGTGGTGACAATACGTCGAGGCCAGGAACCCTGCAGGACGATAGATTCGATAGGGAAGGCAACTACCGGGTTGAAGATACACATTTACAACTGTGGGACAACAAGGCATGAGCGTACGACTGCCGATAAACTTGCCTTGAATGTATTGGAACCACTCTATTCATGTACTATTCTGTGTCCACGATAAAAGAAAGCTTGTCCGATGCTCAACGCAATCCAGACAGATATTCTGGTACGAACTGCTGAGTGAAGACTACAGTGTCGATGATGAGTCTTCGAGGTTTTCATTTAGATACGAATCATCGACAATCTAGATCACTCTCAGACACGAGATACGGATGAAAAAGGCAATCAGAAGATAGACAGTGTTGCATCGTCGGGCCGACCATCGATAGTTATGGTTGCACTATTGCTAGTGTAAATAGTCACCTAATGCGTCATTTTCTCTGCGCGGACACTCTCGTCATGTGGAAGACACCAAGAAGTGTCAACCCTCCGACATCTCACGTTAGTACGTCAACAAGGTACATTGTACATAATAAAATTATTATTTATTCCATGTTTTGGCGGCTTCTCGCGCACGCCAGCCAGAAAGTAAAAATTTTAACTTATCGTCAAACCCGAGCTAACTCACGGTTGGGCAGTCGTCCGCGAGTGCAACTAGATTTCATTTTTCTTTGAAGGAGATATATATGATACCTGCACGCCGCATGCAGTCCAACCGTCGAGCCGGGCGACGCGAACACGAGCCTTTCCGAATTTTTGATTGCCTCGCCGACCCTCTATACAGTCGGTTGAGTTTTGGATAAGGGCTGCACAATCTTCTTTGGGAGGAGTTGCCAATCGATGACAGTTGAATAAACCGTCATTCCCTTCCGAGAAGACCATGGGGCCCACAATTGATGCTGATGTCGAGAGTAATTTGGTTGGGACGAGTGACACAAATTCACATCATCCGACCTTGATGACTTCTGTTCGAGCTAATGATACCATCGATGCCGCTGTCTGTTCTGATGTGAATCAGTTGTGGGTGGTGGCCGTCCAGGAAGAAGACGAAGAAATGATAAACCCATGTTTCGAAGTTCGTACCAACTCCACGATTCCGAGGGTGGCCGATATGCCTTACGAGATCGAGAAGCACAAAGCAGAAGACACTGAGTCGGGAACTCATGATTCTCGCGAGGATTTCGGAGAACCCAAGACGAACGACAAAGACGAGAAATCGATTCGTCCTACAACCATATTTCAGTGGGCTAAGACTATCTACTCGGGGATTCTGTTACTCGTCTGCATATACGTCGGTTCCGCGGCGCTCTTCAAAAAGCAGACTGCCGCGACTGGACAAAAAAGCTTTCCCCCGATAGTGGCTTTCTGCACGTTCTTTGGCCTTCTCTTCTGGTTGGCTTTAATGGAAGGCGGTCTCAACTGCATGGTTGGCCTTCAAGCCATTGACAAGGAAAAATACAAGGACTCGCACAAGTATACGTATCTGTGTCAAAAATGGGTTTCTACAAGTCACAAATTGGAGAAGTTCATTGTAGGACGCCAGTTCCTCGACCTCAGCATCGTGTTTGTTTCCAACTTTTTGGTTTCAACTATTGATGATGCTGACATTGGCCTTCCTTCTTGGGTCACCAAGGTGTTTTTAGATAGCGGTCTCGCCGTGACTGTCATAACAATTGTAATTGGCCAGTTGGTGTCACAGATCAACGCCGCACATTGCATGTTGGATTGGATCAACAAT
>Ga0051981_10001867_pt1 | contig 10286 bp, 6 predicted proteins | sample CryGey13umfilter_3_FD_59644 | JGI IMG/M metagenome (GOLD analysis project Ga0051981, IMG submission 59644) | Groundwater microbial communities from aquifer in Utah, USA - Crystal Geyser 4/10/14 3 um filter | ecosystem: Environmental > Aquatic > Deep subsurface > Groundwater | place: USA: Utah... | reverse complement strand
TCACGGAGCAGCCGCTGAAGCTGCCACTGCAGCGCCAGGTCATGACGCCGAAGCGCGAAGCGGGCAAGGGCACGCAGATGCTCATGCCGATGGAGGGCGGCCTCGGCCCGCCGGCGGCGATGGTCGGGATGCCCGGCCCAGGCGGCTCGCCGGTGGACGTGCCGCGTCACTTCCTCTTCGAGGCCTCCCTGCCGGCGGGCTTCGGCCAGCTGCAGGCGACGGGTGCCGAGGTGCTCTTCCGTCCGGACAACCGCGGCGGCAACATCCGCTTCTCCGTGCAGTTGCGGCCCTGGGACGCGACGGACGAGAGCCTCGACGTGCAGGCTACGCGCACAGAGGATGATGTCTACTACTTCGACGATCTGCCGCCCGGCTTCGTGGACCCGACCAGCGGCAAGCTGCTGGTGGTGGTGACCGAGGAGCAGAAGACTGTGTACACCAACCGGGCAGCCGCCATGCGGCCAAACGCCTGGGTGGTGCAGGAGATCAAGACGGCGGTGTACGGCACCCTGCCGGCCGCAACGACAGGACGGTACTAGCATCATGTCGCATAGCGGATTCTACCAGCCTTCGGCGTTCCCAGCGTCTTCCGTCCACCACCAGACGACATCCAGAATCATCCATCGAACTATCCAACATCTTACGCTGGACAAACTAGTATGTCCCTGATGATCGAAACACGTAATCTGACTAAGAACTACGGTGGCGGCCGTGGCGTGCAGGACCTGAGCCTGGACGTGCCGGAGCGCAGCATCTTCGGCTTCATCGGGCCGAACGGCGCGGGCAAGTCCACCACCATCAAGATCCTCTGCGGCCTGGTAAACCAGGACAGCGGCCAGGCTTTCGTGAATGGCATGGAGGTGAAGCCCAGCAACCACATGGAGATCAAGCGCGTCGTCGGCTATCTGCCGGATGAGTTCGGTGTCTACGAGCAGATGAGCGTGTGGGAGTATCTGGACTTCTTCGGCGCGGCCTACAAGATCCCGCCGAAGCAGCGCACCAAGCGTATCCACGCGGTGCTGGAGATCACGGACGCCACGCACATGATGGACTACCAGGTCAGCAGCCTCTCACGCGGCATGCACCAGAAGATCGGTATCGCCAAGACCATGCTGCACGACCCGCTCCTGCTGATCCTCGACGAGCCGGCGAACGGCCTGGATCCGCACGCCCGTATCGAGATGCGCAAGACAATCCTGCGCCTCAAGGAGATGGGCAAGACGGTTATGCTCAGCTCGCACATCCTCCCCGAGCTCGGCATGATCTGCGACCTCGTCGGGATTATCGAGAAGGGTCGCCTGCTGACCCGCGGCTCGGTGCAGGAGATAACCCGCGGCCTCACCCAGGACATGGTCATCGAGATGATCGTGGACTCCGACATGAAGACCGCCGCCGATCACTGCCAGTCCTTTGAGAATGTGCACGACGTGACCTACTCCGGCCACGAGCTGCGCCTGGTCTTCCGCGGCGAGCGGAACAAGATCGCGGACCTGAATACGCACCTGGTGAAACACGACGTGCGCGTGGTGTCCTTCAAGGAGAGCGAAGTGGATCTGGAGAACGTCTTCCTGTCAGTCACCGGCCACAAGGACACCCCAGCGTCGGCGGCGGCGAAATAGCCCATGATCAAGAACCCCATCTATCAGCGCGAGCTGCGCGGCGCCGTCCGCGACCCGAAGATCATCCTGCTAGTGATCACCTTCCTGGCGGTCCTCAGCGCGGTCCTCTACTTCCTCTGGCCGGACACCGGTGTGTTCTCGGAGGCCTCGGGCAGCAGCAAGCAGATCTTCTCGATCTTCCTGCTGAGCAACCTGGCGCTGATCATCCTGTTGGTGCCCGCGTTGGCCAGCCCATCCATCACCATGGAGCGGGAGAACAACAGCTTCGACCTGCTCTTTACCTCCCTCCTGTCGCCCGGCGAAGTGCTGCGCGGCAAGCTCTTCAGCGCCATCACCATGATCCTGCTGGTGGTCCTGATCTCCATGTGCGTGACCTCGGTCTGCGCCCTCTGCGGCGGCTTCGGCCCCACGCAGCTGCTGCGCGCCTACGTGGTCATCGGCATGGCCGCCCTGACCTACGGCATGGTGAGCTTGGCCTTCAGCGCCATCTGTCGCAGCACCTTCAGCGCGCTCATGCTCAGCTACGTGACCGTGGCCGTGCTCGCGGGCAGCACCTGGCTACCCTACGCCCTGCTCAGCAGCCTCTTCCAGATGCGCGGTTTCTGGCTCACGATCCGCAGCCTCAGCCCCTTCGACGCGCTCTACTCCCAGCTTTACCCCGGTCGCTACGAGGGCACCCTCGTCTCGCGCATGAGCGACAACCCGAACATGACCTTCTACATCCACCTCTTCGGTATGGCTGTGGTCTTCCTGATCGCCCTGGCGATCTTCATCCGCTACGTCCTCACGGCGCCGAAGCCGGGGACGATCTTCCGCTGGCTCACCGGCGCGCTGGTGGTGCTGCTGATCGTCCTGCTCGGCGTGGAGTTCAGCCTCTACAAGACCATCGAGGCCTCGCCGCCCGACGATATGGCCATGCAGGCCACTGGCGGCATGAGCCCGCTCTTCACCGTCATCGCCGGCTCCGCCGCGGTGGACGCCCTGCTGGTCGTACTGATCTGGATCCTCTTCAACGTCTCGCGTGCCAAGAGCCTGCACGCCGATCAGTTCACCGACATGCGCACCGCTGTGAAGCGCAAGCTCACCTGGCCCTTCTACCTCATCGACCCGCTGAAACGCAAGGCCCCCATTGGCCGCCTGCGCAATCCGGTCTTCGTGGCTGAGATGCGCAGCAAGGTCTTCGCCCGCCCGCGCTTCATCATCTGGACGCTCTTCGGCTGTATCGTCATGAGTATGGTGATGCTCGTGATCATGGCCTGGCAGTTCGCCGGCGTGCGCCTGAGCAACCAGGACCTGGTGCGCTCCGCCGCCGTGGTCTTCCAGATCGCCATCGTCGCCCTGCTCGCGCCCGCCATCTCCAGTGGCGCGATTACGGACGAGATCACCAGCCGCACCTTCGGCATGCTGCGTATGACCCCGCTCTCCGCCCTCACCGTGGTGCTCGGCAAGATGAAGGCCGGCTTCCTCTTCGTCTCGATCTTCCTCATCAGCAGCCTCCCCGTGCTCTTCTCCCTGGCTTACCTCGACCTGACCAAGGAGGAGTTCAACTGGACCAGCTTCTGGCGTGTCGGCGTCTGGCTGGCGATCCTCATCGCCACCACCCTGGCCTTCATCACCGCCGGCTTCTGCGCCTCGGCCTACGCCAAGACCACCAGCAGCGCCACGGCGATCAGCTACACCTTCGCCGCCGTCGTCTGCATCGTCTCCTTCGCCGGCGTCATCCCCGGTGCCTTCGAGCCGGACGTGCAGAACATCATCCTCACGGTGAACCCAGCAGTAGCGGCCCTACGCGTCACCTCCGACAGTATGTTCGCCCAGCTATCGCCACAAATCTGGCTGCACAACCTGGCCTTCCTGCTCGGGATCTCGCTCTTCTTCATCCTCGCGAGCGCCGTCCGCACCTGGTACATCTTCACCCGCCGTACGTGATGGTCGGAGGGGGCTTGGAGCTTGGGGCTGAGGGCTTGGAGCTTAGGGCACGAAGGGTGAGGCCCGGTTGATGGGCGTGGCGGAGCCGCTTCGCCTATGCAAGGGCGCGTTAGCGGCGACCGTTGCGCCACCAGTCGGCGGGGTCGGGCTCTTGGCGGCCGTAGCCCATCTGGTTCATCTGGCCGATCATCTGGTAGCTCTGGTAGGCGAGCATGGCGAACATGACGCCCACGAACATGTAGCCCTTGGTGATCCCCAGGACGGCGATGACGATGCCGGCGACGATGGACAGGCGCATGGCGTTGGCCGGGCCGTTGCGCGGGTCCTTCATGGTCCAGCCGGTGAGGGCCACCTGGCCGCCGTCGAGCGGGAAGACGGGTAGCAGGTTCACCACGGACCAGACGATGTTCACGAAGAGCATGTAGTGGATCGCCAGGTTCAGGTGCTTGCTGGCGATACCGCGACTGGCGAGGAAGTAGGAGATGGCGTAGGTCAGGCCGCCGAGGGCGAGGCCAGCGGCGGGGCCGGCGAGGATCATCAGGATGCGCTGCTTATCGCGGATCCGGCCGTCGGCGGAGGCGAGGCCGCCCATGCCGTAGAGGAAGATCTTCTGGTTGCGCATGCCGAAATGCCGACCCGACAGGGCGTGGCCGAGCTCGTGCACGAGGACGGAGATGAAGACCACCGCGATCCAGATGAGCGAGTAGCTGATCGGCAGCGGGTTGCCCTGTGCATCCTTGTCGAACAGCGGGCCGAGGATCAGGCATACCGCCCAGAACCAGGGGGCGATGACCACAGGGACCCCCATCGCGCGAAATTTCAGGTCCCATTTCGTGGGATTGGGGGCGGCGAGCAGCATGTGTTTTCCTTGGAATTCAGCGAAAATGCGGCGCGTCGTCGGGACACGCGCTGGCTATATATGCTTATAGTGGACCACGGGCAGGTCACGAAGTTCGGCGGCTTTGTCCTCGGGGCAGGTATCCGAGAGGAAATTTCCGCCACCGATCTCGGGGCCGGCGAGGTATTTCAGTAGGTTCGGCCCACGCAGCGGCGGCATGACCTGGAAGTAGAAATGGTAGTCCCCGTAGTCCCCGCCGTCGGTGGGTGCCTGGTGCAGAGTGAGCAGGTAGGGCATGGGCATCTGCCACAGATTGTCCAGCTTCACCAACGCCTGGCGCAGCATCTCGGCGGTGTCCGCGAAGTCCGCGTCGCTGAACTCAGCGATACTGGCGCGACGCGCGCGCGGGGCCACGAAGAGCTCGTACGCCCAGCGTCCGAAGTAGGGGATAAAGGCTACGGCCCCGTCGTTCTGAGCCAGGATGCGGCGGCCGTCCTGGAGTTCGGCGGCGAGGATGTCCTCCATCAGGTAGCGACCCGTGGATTCGTGGTGTGCGCGGCTGGCGGCCACCTCCACCTCGGTCACCTTGAAGACGAAATTGGTGGCGTAGATCTGGCAGTGCGGGTGCGGGTTCGAGACGCCGATCACCTCGCCCTTGTTCTCAAAGGTCAGGACGTGGTTCACTTCCGGTCGCGCGCCGAGCTCGCGGTACTGCTCGGCCCAGGTGCGCATGAGGACCTCGATCTGCGCGGCGCTCAGCTCGGCCAGGGTCTCGCTGTGATTCGGGCTGTAGCAGACCACGCGGGCGATACCGTCGGCGCGGCGGTTCGGCATGAAGTCCGCGGGCGGCGGGGCCAGCTCCGTGGGGGCCAGCGGGCCGACGCAGGGGTGGTCGTTGTCGAAGACGAAGACGTCGGGGTAGTCGGCGTTGGTGTGGCCGGAGACGCGGGTGTTGCGCGGGCAGAGGTAGCAGTCGGGCAGATAGGCCGGCGCGTCGCTCTGGACGGGTGCCTGGCCGCCCTGCCAGGGACGGTTGTTGCGATGCGCCGCCACGATCATCCACTCTTGCCGCAGGGGGTTCCATCGTTCTTCCCAGACCATCTTTTCGTCCCTTCTCTACAATAAAGTCGTGTCACGCGCGTTCGTTAGGGTAACAACCAAACCGTGAATCTATCAGCCCGCCGCCAAAGTCCAACCGGCGCGGGCTATTTCCGCGGCCATTGAAAGTCCGCTCGCGGTGACCTATCGTACCGTACCACCCCACCATGGCGTCACCACCGCCACGCTAGCCAGCGACCCTCGGAGCCCCGTCATGCGACGTCTCATCGCGCTGATCCTCCTGACCGCCACCCTCGCGCTGCCCGCCGGGGCTGGCGACAACATGGTGCCGGAGCCGGCATTCAAGACCGGCTTGCCCGGCTGGATCACGGCGTGGCCGAACACCCAGTACTACGGCGAGGCCAACGCCAAGCGCCTGTCCATGGTGGCCGACCCGAAGGACTCCGGACGCGGCCAGGTCCTGCAGTTCGACATGCCGCAGGGCGTCGGCGACGTGGAGGGCGTGATGATCGCCAGCACGATGTTTCCGATGCAACCCTACGCGAAGTATGAGTTCGGCGTCGACGTCTACTCCACCGGCCCGCCGCCTGTCGTATTCGTGGAATGCTACGTGAAGGATCCGGAGATGACCGAGGCCGGCCCCGACCTCTATCCGGGCTACCGGCGCGTCTATCGCGCCACGATCCACGTGAAGAACGCCAAGGGCAAGTGGGCCCCGCAGAAGCGCGCGATCGATCTGTCGAAGAAGGCAGCGCGCTACCAGCCGGACTTCATGATCATCAAGCTCTACGCCTATCTCGGCAAGGGCAAGATTTATTGGCACAAGCCCTTCGTCGTCATGACCGAACCGCCGCCGGCGGACAAGGTGGAAAAATGACGCCACTCGACCAGATACACGCTCAGCTGGCCAGCCTGCGCGGCGGGCTGAAGCGTTGGCTGCTCGGCACCGGCCTGCTCGGTCTGGCGGCGGCGGCCCTGTGGATCACCGGCCTCTTTGTGCTCACGGATGTGCTCTTTCACCTCTCGCCGGGCGGGCGCTGGCTGGCCTTCGTGCTGCTCGTGGCGGCCACGGCGGCGCCGGTGGTGCTCACGGTGTTGCGCCTGCGCCGGCGGCTGAGCCCGGAGAACCTGGCGATCCGCGTGGAGCAAGTCCGCCCTGACTTCCGCAATCGGCTGATAAACACTCTGCAGCTCTCGGCCTCGGAGCACCCGCGCGACCGCGAAGTGGCGGGGCACCTGCTCCAGGAGTCGCCGCTGCCGGTGGGCCAGGTGCGGGCGCGCGAGCTCTTCCCCATGGAGCTGGTGAAGTACACGGCGCTGCTGGCGGTGCTCGGTCTGCTGCTCAGCGCCGGCCTCGCCGCGGTCTGGCCCGATGGCTACGTCACCAGCCTCCAGCGCCTGGTGATGCCCAACGCCGATATCCGCCCGTTCAGCCTCACGAAGATCGTCTCCCTGGAGCCGGGCGAGACCTCGATCCCGCGCGGCGACGTGTTGCCGGTGCGCGTGCAGTTCGCCGGCGAGGTCCCTGGCTCGGCCCGCCTGGAACTGGCCGTGAATCGCCAGGCCCCGGTGACCCTGGCGATGATCCGTGACCCGGAGGATCCCACGGTGTTCACGGTGGAGACGGCGGCGCTCTACCAGGCCGCGCGTTACCGCGTGCTCGGCGGCGACACGCGCAGCGACTGGCTGGACGTGGGCGTGGATAGCCCGCCCGCTCTGAGCGCGTGGACGCTCGACGTGCAGCCGCCGGCCTACACGGGCCTCGCCGCCGCCAGCTACGATCAGGACGCCGAGGACGCACAAGTGCCCGTGGGCAGCCAGGTGACCGTGTCCCTGACCGCCAACGCCGCGCTCAGCCACGCCGCGCTGCAGCAGGCCGAGCAGGACCTGGCCGCCACCGACCCGAGTGGCGACGACACCGTAACCTTGAGCGCCGAGGTCCCCGGCGCGGGCGGGCTGGTGGCCCATCTGGTCGGCGAGACCGGCCTGGCGAGCCACGTCTCCCTGCCCGTCGCCATGCTGCCGGATCAGGCACCGCGCCTGGACTTCATCGACGCCGAGGCCCGGATCCTGTCGACGGTAGACGGCACGGTGCCGCTGACTTTCCGCGCCACGGACGACTACGGCCTCGCCGAGGTCCGCCTGGAGCGCCTCGACGGCGACGGCCCGCCGGTGATCGTGGCCACCGCCCCGGTCGACGGCGAGGGGCAGATGCAGTTTCAGGGCCGCTTCCTGCTGGAGCTCCGGTCCTTCCGGCTCAAGGCACCGGCCAGCGTGCGCCTGCGTTTGAGCGCCGTCGACCACGGCCCGACTCCCGAGACCCGGCAGGGCCGGTCGCGGATCATCGAGATCGTGGTGCCCCTGAACGACGCCCGCGAGGAGGCCCGCAAGCAGCAGGACGAGGCGGCGCGTGGTACCCTGAGCCGGCTGATCAAGCTGCAGCAGGAGAACCTGGAGTTCAGCCACCAGGTGGAACGCCGCGACGACCGCGACATGCCGATCTCCGATGACGCGGCGGCCCAGCTGCGCACGAAGCAGGCGGCGGTGCGCGATCTGGCGGCGGACCTCCTGCGGCTCGGCGAGGCCCTGGGCGACTTGCAGGCGACCCTCAGCGCCCTGCACGACGGCCAGATGACCCAGGCGGTGGCGACCTTCGCCGAGCTCGGGCGCGCGGGCACGGCGGAGCGGCCGGCCCTGCTCACGCGCGGGATCGACCTGGAAGTGGAGATCATCAGCGTCCTCCTCGGCATGCCGCCGCAGCTGGACTTCGAGCGCCAGTACCAGGCCAAGTCCGACGTGCTGGCCATGCTGCAGAAGCTCGCCAAGGCCCAGCGCGACAACCTGCGCACCTCCCGCGCGGCCCAGGCCGCCGGCCTCACGGGCGACCCCGTGGCCGACATCGTGATCGCCCAGGAGGACATCGGCGACGACACCAGCCGCTTCCTGGAGGTCACCGCGCCGATGCTCTCGGAGTTGGAGCAGGACGACTTCACCCAGGCCCTCGCCGCCGCCCGCACGGTGATCGAGGAGGGCCGCGCTTACGAAAAGGCGTTGATCGCCGCCGACACCCTGCAGCAGCTCGACTGGCCCGCCGGCATCCAGGGCGAGCAGGAGTGCCTCGCCCTCTACATGAAGGCCCTCGCCGTCATGAACACCTGGCGCGTCGACAACGCCAAGAAGCGCGTCGCCGACCTCGCCGCCACCTTCAAGGAGGTCAAGGAAACCCTCGCCGAGATGGAGGCGAAGCAGGCCAAGATCACCGAGAAGACCAAGGACCTCACCAAGCGCGGCGTGATGGATGAAGACGCCCTCGCCGAGATTAAGGCCATGGACGAGGACCAGAAGGAGTTCCTGGACCTGCTGGAGAAGATGGCGCAGGACCTCTATCAGTTCCCCGACCTGCCCGTGGCGAACGAGCTGAACAGCAAGATGCGCGAGGTCTACGAAGACGTGGAACAGGCCACGGACAGCGAGAACATGAAGGCCACCACCATCGCCGTGCAGAAAGAAGACGCCCTACTCGACGCGATCGCCAAGACCAAGGAACGCGTGGAGGACGTGGAGATGTGGCTCATGGACATCCCCGACGTGGTGAAGTGGGATATGGAGACCTTTGATGCCCAGGAGTTTCCCGACATGCCGCTGGTGCCGCTGCCGGACGAGCTGGAGGACCTCGTAGGCGACCTCCTCGATCAGGCCGAGCAAAACAACATGGACGCCCAGGACTCCACCGGCAACAATATGATGGCCGACGCCACCATGGGCTGGGGCGTGGCCGACGGGCCGATGCCGAATTTCTCGGCGAAGGGCAAGAGCGGCAACACCAAGCCGAACGACAACGAGATGACCGGCCGCTCCGGCGCCGGCCGCGAAGGCCAATCCGTGGGCGAGCTCGCGGAGGCCAAGGTGAAAGGCCTCGAAGGTCGCAAGACCCACGCCCGCAAAACCAATGACTCCTTCCAGTCCGGCCAGGTGGAGGAGGAGGAAGGCTCCACCCTCGACGCCCGCGCCACTGGCGGCGGCAAGCTCGGCGGCGAGGCCGAGGCGGAAGGCCAGTTCGGCGACGCTCCCCGGCGCGACCAGCAGATGGACGGCCGGCGCACAGACACCGCCACGGCCCTGCGGCAGGACAGTGAGGCGCTCTACACCACCGCCCGCCTCCTCTACCTCGGCAACACCAAAGCCCTCGCCGACGCCACGAACACCATGCGCCTCGTGGAGCGCAGCGACACGGAAGCCCGCGACTTCGACGCCCTGCAGAACCGCGTCGTCCGCCGCCTCCAGGACAGCCAGACCGAGATCAGCACCGGCGCCACTCTGAACATGCCGGTAAACACCCGCACCAACACCGGCGGCACCGCAGCCCGCGAAGCCGTGGACCTCGACGCGCTCTCCGACGACTACCGCGACCTCGTCTCCGACTACTACAAGTCCCTCAACGACGAGTAAGCCCCTTGGCCGTCAAGCTGAATTCGCTGTGCCGGGCAGCGTGTTCATTTGCGGGAAATAGTTGCGATTCTGGGCGGCTGGCGTAGGGTTCGGAGGAACTGAACCAAGCCGTCTGTGCGGAGGATATTATGCGTGTGGTGATCGATTACGTACCGTTTACGGACCCGAGCCAGCCGAATCATTATGGCAAGCGGGGTGTGTGGCCGGTGCGCTGGGTGCGGCCGGCGGGCGACGAGCGGCCACCGTACGTGGCCGCGTATCGCTGCCAGTTCACCCTGGATCGCAGCCTGCACACGCGGATCCACGTGAGCGCGGAAGAGCGCTACGAACTTTATCTGAACGGCGAGCGGCTGGGCTGCGGCCCGGAGCGCGGGCTCCAGACCATGTGGTTC
>Ga0051981_10001866_pt1 | contig 10288 bp, 6 predicted proteins | sample CryGey13umfilter_3_FD_59644 | JGI IMG/M metagenome (GOLD analysis project Ga0051981, IMG submission 59644) | Groundwater microbial communities from aquifer in Utah, USA - Crystal Geyser 4/10/14 3 um filter | ecosystem: Environmental > Aquatic > Deep subsurface > Groundwater | place: USA: Utah... | reverse complement strand
TACCTACCTACCTACCTACCTGCCCACCTACCCCGACGTTGTGCATTGTTCGAATCGATCACACACGCGAGAAGATGGCCTCGAGAGATGAACAAGATGTGGTAACACAAATCAATCTGCTGGCGCGTAATGCGGGATACCGGCGGCATGAGGCGGACTTGCCCAAGGTCCGCGTGCTGTTGGAGGCCACCGGTCCGGGAAATGCGTCTTTGGCAGCGCAACTGTACTGGGATGATTTTGTTGCTACACAGGCCTTAGAAAGCAGGAACAGCGACAGTCACAATAACAATAACAACGACAACAATAATAATGATGACGGCGAATTAGCAGCGGCGGCGGCGGCGGCCCCAGAAAATCAAGCCGACGTGCAAATGGACGAGATTGAACCATCTCGGAAATCTCGCCGCATTGGGGCCTCGAATCGTCGGGGAAGTCGCGATCGTCACCAATTATCAGCACGAGATTCGCCTGATCAAGCAGATATCCTCCCTCCCCCATTTAACGATGGTGGTAACAGCAATAGTAATAGCACGATTGTCGAACCGGAACCCAAAAATACCGGTGGTCGTAAAAGTCTGATCGACGGAGCAGCGGCAGCAGCAGCACAACCAACATCTCCCCGCAAACGTCCTTCCAAACGACCAATGGCGGACGATCCAGCTGTGCAACGTTTGGTGGCACACGCGAAGGCCACCATGCAAGCGGCGGACACTGTCGCACCAGCTAAACCTGTCCTCCACGATGAAATTGCCATGCAAATCGAGAAGACATCATCGCCGGTGGAGGAAACGATCGAACGGGGTGGATTCATGGCAGACGACGATTGGGTTTGGCAAGCCGTGGACCAAGAAAGGGATAAGGTACCCCCATCGTATCCATCGTCGGTACTTTGGGATGAATCACCAATCCCCAAACGCGTCGAAGAAGAGGAAGAAGTTGACCCGGAAACTCCCGTGGCAGTTATCCCTCTAACTTGGCTACGTGTTGGGTTTCAACTTGATACGGAGACGTCTATGGGGCTTGTACTAACACCGCCCACTGACACGGACTTGGGCTACGAAGAATGGCTACGGGCGAACAACAACCGCAAAAAGAAAAATCGACAACCGCCACCATTTTATTGCCGTGCCATTACATCGGTATTGAGTATCGTTACGGCCCTTCTACATTCTGGTGTACGAGTGGAATCTAATCAAATTATCCCACCATCTGAGACAACTACACCTTGGACGGAATTGACATGTACGGAACGAAAGCAAGAATTTGATTCTCGTCTCACACAAGCCTTGGCATGCCTGCTACATCGAGCCGCAACAGTATCTCGGCAACGCAAAATAAAGTTCTTGGAATGCACGCGCTGCGAAGAAGACGACCAGCGTATGCGTCGACAGTCGGCAATGCGCAAAATTCAACGCATATGTCCTGTCCTGGGGTGGCAGTTGGAAAATGATACATTGGTCTTACCTTCGGCTGGAGAAGCTGTTACGTATGCAACTTCCTTTACGAATTTGGACGACTTGCAACTCTACGTGGCTAGTCAATCGGAGTATTTTCAAAAACCTGGTGGGGTGGCCATGTTTCTCGAAACATTGGTGAAAATTCACGGGGACGCGTGTTTACGGCAATTAATGGAAGAAGCCAACTCGCCGCATAAAAGTCTGGTGCACTGCGATTGTCCCCAACGCGACGAGCTGGCCCAGAAACAGCCAACCAAATCAAAACCTCACTGTAATTGTTGTGGTGTCGAGTTGGTGAGTTTGTTACTAACCGGAACGATTCACACCAAGTGGCAGGGATGGTCAACGGATCCCCTCGGCGTTGGGTGCCTGACGGATCGAGCGTTGTTGAGCAAGTCCTTGACGCGTCCTATGAAACCCATCTGGTTGATGGTAGGACCAACGCTGTTTTCCGTCTTGACTGCGCCAACGGATCAACCCGATCAACAGCAAGAGGCGCCGGGGACTGTTGTTCGTCTAGAACATTGGAATGCGTGGTATGATAATCGAAATTTGACGAAAGTGCGTCTAAGCATGGGGCGCCATGATTGGAAACCGCCCAAATCACGAACAACACCTTGTACCCAGGTGGAAATGGCAGGTAGCCAAACTTTGTTCATCCTTGAAGAGCGCCGTCGGCAGCGTTGCCGTACACAAGAAGAACGTGACGGTCTCGAAGAGACTGATCGGAATGCAGTATTTTCGTTGACAGAGCGAGAGTCGGTTGAACCTCACCCAGACGATGTCAAATTCTACCCCGACCGATTTCAGCTCTGGCGTTACGATACCTCCCAATGGCCTGCCGAAAATGATAGTAGCATGGCCGATAGTAAGCCCCGCGGCCGGTGGGTGCCTTTTCATCGTTTGACAGCACGTGAGAAACGTTTGGTAGAGGTCAGTATGGGGCCCGCAATCTGCAATATCCTCCGAACGCGCTGGCCTACTTCAACGCTTGATGCTTTGGAACCCGGGCGTCCCTATCCGGTAGTCTAATTTATTCAATTTTCACCGAATTCAGGTACCACTTGTTTCGGCGAGAATGAGATCTAATATTTTCACATTGGAAACTTCTTCATAATAATAGAGTGGAGGTATTTGTAATCACGACTCAATCTTACCCAGTACAATTATGTACAGTTATTACTATAGTCAATTCTTCCGAGATTGGATCAGTACTCCTTTCCGTTTGAATTCACCGGGCCGGCGGAGTAGTGTGAGACCCAAATGTATCCCGAGCCGTAAGCACAATCACGAGTAGCTCACGCTTTCGGCTTTCATTTTTCTGTCAGAAATCGTGATCACCATGACGCTTACTCACTTTCTTATCTCTCCTGTTGTTTTCACAGAATATACCACACCCCTCTCCTTAACACTGCTCTAAAGCCATTTCTCTATCGTATTACATTCGAAAAAGGATTATATCGCATTTCCGCTGGTTTCGCGAATTGACTAGGATGAAGTTTGTCACCCTTTTTATTTTATTTTTCTCCTTCGCTGTGTCCGCCGCCGCCAAGAAGGACTTGGCGACGAGTGCCACGGGTTCGCACATCGCTCGTTGGACTCTACCAGAAGATGTGTTCACGGGGGAATGTGATTTGGTTCTCGTGAATGCAAGAGACTTTCACGATGGTGCAGGTTTGGCTTTGCATGTCCGAACCACATTCGAACAGCCGTCTTCTCCCTCGTCGTACATGGAACGCGCGGCCGTTCGTGTGGGAGAACATACTTTGGAGGTACTCCCGGACAAGGTGTATTTGAATGGCGTACAATACGACCCATCCCAGAGGGAACAGCCTCTTCGATTTACAAACGGAAACTACCATTATCATTACAAACTCATCAAGGAGAGCAAGGATACTCGAGTCTTTCGCCTTGACCTCGGTGGATGGTCAGCGATTGAATTCAGCTTTTACAAACAATTTTTGACGGTGACAACGACCGGAACGATTCAAGATTTTGGCAATGCTGTAGGATTGCTCGGGAATTATCACAATGGCAGTATGTGGAGCCGCAGTGGCGAAATCTTTGCGCATTCGTTTGAAATGTACGCACTCGAGTGGCAGGTCGATCCCAAGGAAGACGGACAACTCTTTCTTCAGGCGCGTGCACCACAATTACCTTTTGAGAAATGCCGGATGCCTTCTGGACATCAATTTCCCCCTTTTTATTTGCGTGCAACACGCAAGTAAGTTGACGGGTTATGTCTGGTGAGAAGGAATGTAGAGATAGGTTCCACAACAACTATGGGAAGAAGATTTGGTAATTAAGATCGCGTTTCTAATCTCAACTGGACTGATTTATGCAGTACTGATGGAAACCTAGCGCAGTGGACGACGGCTTTGCTCCATTTTTCAAAGGCTAGCTAGGGCACCTTTTCATATCCTCTACCCCTCTCAATCTACGAAATCGAATCGACATGATGACAATAATAGCAAAAGGGGGTACATCGGACACAAATATCACAAGCTATGGCCCTCTTCCGATTACCTCGACGTACATTGTGTCGACCAACGACAATTCGTTGTGCAACTCACTTTCGATTGCTCCTTCTATACTTGAAACACTTGACAACAACCACTTGCTTTTGCCGTCTTCTACACAATTCTGGGGGTCCGCTTGTACCTAACTATCGGCCGAATTGTTGTAACTCTCAAGGGCAATGAAGTAATTATAAACAAATGGACAAAATAAATGAACGTTTAGCACAACTACAAGATACCGTGTCTAATAAAGCCACCAATTGGCAAACAACCATGCCGCCGCGGCAGCGGGTCCGACTGGACCAATATGGTCAATGAGACCAATCAGTACAGCGGCAGGAACGTAAGTTGTGCCGATTGAGAGATATTGCAACCATGGTTGGGGTTGCTTTTCAGGAGTGTGTGATCTCACCACGGCCGCATCCGTTCCGGCAGGAACCTCGACAACTGCGCTGGCAAATTTTTTCATGTCGTCATAAAAATTATTTCGGATTGGTTTCAGTGGATGGACCATTGCTGATTTGATACATTTGTAGCCTTCGTATAGTTGAGGTGCCTCGTCTACTTCACTGTAATAGACAACATTGACATTATTTGGGCGTCGATTTGTCAAATATTCGTCTTCCAATAGATCAATCAGAATGGCCTTGGGAAATAAACGCGCACGACGGATAAGGCCGGAAAATTCTAACCCTCCACTGGTCCATTGCGCACAGTTCCCAGCTTGATAAATAGAACCACGAATGTCTTTCATATTCACTTCCATTCCCTCGGAGGCACGACGCATCATTCCGTCCGTGAGCTTTTCGTCTTGTTCGCGCACAAAATCGTTTACAGTTTGGGAGGCTTTAAGCATGGCTTCTCTTCGGCTATCGTCCTTCTCCCGAATCCAGTCTGCCGCTTTAAACAAAGCCTTATCCAATGGAGCCGGTATGTAACGAGCTATCCGAGAGAATTGCACTTCCACTAACTGGAAGCGCGCGGCGCCTCGTTTCGCCGATCCTGGCGCCCCCGCGACCTTGTGTGTTGTCGCTTGAGTATCCTGATGGCCATCTCCGATTTCACTTGCTTTAGATACGGCTTGATAGTACGCATGCATAGCATCGGTGGCACCAGGTGCTGCGTTTTCAATGCGTACGCCCACAAATGGTCGGCTGTAGACACCACCCTGTTGCGCCACCTTAGGATCCGTCCCAAAAAAGTACTCAGAGGGTTCGAAAAAGTTAATCAAAGTCGAGTCAGGATCTGTGAAGTTACCCATAATGTTCATAACACGTTGCTTTCCGTCTGAAGTTGTATACCGGATGGCAATGTGTCCAAACCGCATAACGTTAAGGTGCAGGAACTTGCTGACGGAGTTGTTGAGATTCGTCACTGCGTGAAGACACGAGGTGGTGAAAGAAGAAGAGTTATTAATTTATTTTCATAATCTGCCAATATTAGATGGTATTATATGTTTTCATGGATATAAAAAACTTACTGTGGTCAGTCAATATGACTTCAATATCAGGCGGTTTGTTCACGCCCAAAACCTTGTCGATTTTATCAAACACCTCGTGTTTGTTGGATATTGTCTTGCCAAAAGGAAATTTACCAAGAACTTCACTCCCTTTGTTAGATGGTGGATTTTCCACGTTGACATCAGTCACAACGCCTTCCTCCGTTCGAGGGATGGTCGCATAACGAATCGATGGAGAGATTCGAGTCTGTTGCCTCCCCCGCGTCGTGGTTGAAACCATTGAAGAATACGCATTTGCTCGATTACGCAATAGGTTGGAAAGGGCTCCCATGGCAAGGATAGATACTATTGATTGCTGAAGTTTCATGTGGAATCGTTTTTAGTGACTGTACCTACGCAAATGGGGTGTGAGTACCAGAGCGTTTTGGAGATTCGAGAAAAGAATACATGAGACCACACGGTTCCCTTTTTATGATATGATATGTGTACGTGCGAGCTAGGTAGTTCGTTAACTCGAAACCTTGTCATCACGGTCACAGTCAGTCCCACCAGATTTTTTGTTAGAGTTGGGCGTTACGTGGAGGTGACGTGGAAACGGCAATCGTGCGGGATTGAGATGAAGTCGACCTGCGAACGCAACCAACCACCATGGTTCGTCGTTTTGGCCTCCTCGCTTCGTTGTCCTTCTTTCCCTCGCGTTTTCCCTGCTCCGAGACAAAGAGGCACGACAAAGACGACGGAAAGACGCACCCCGGCCAAATAGCACCTTTCTGAAGTCCGCCCCTCGGGATAGGTAGACCTTTCGTCTCTGGGCACTGGGAGGCCATCGGCCATCATCCATCATGGCACAACTCCGAGAAGATGCTGGCGTATAAATTTGACCACGAAAAACAACAACATCCAGAACAGCATGATTGAACGTTGTAAGTAACTTTTTAGATTCTTCTTGTCGATGGATGATACCTTCTTTTGTTTTTCGTGTGACCAACGATGCTGCAACACGTCGATTATGATCTAGTACGGGGCCTCACGATTTTTGGAACAAGAACCCGTTCGTATCATTCCGAAGAAGTCGAATCATGTCAGAAATTCCCGTCTTCCGAAAAACGATGTTGTTGCGCGAGATTATGATAATATGTGACATGAATATGTGTCGAGAGCCCACTACCAGAACACATTTCTTCGCTGTCTTCACTACACATTGTTACTGTTAGATCTTACTAGCATTTTTCGATTTGTTAAAGCATCTTTGCAATTTACTCTAGATGAGCTACTTCACAATTTTCATAGGACCACGGCGATTTCGTCCAGGAACATTCCATGTAGCGTCCTTGTATGTTTCATACAAATCTTGGAGTGCTGAAACGTACTGGGCATGATAGTCATTCAAGGTTTGCCCGTCTTTGTTCAAGGCCCTACCCGTCCTTCGATCCATCTCGGGAAGAAATTCTTTTTCGTTGTTCCATTTCGGCGGTGGTAATGGAGCCCCAACAACCACCACGACGGGTTTACGTTGTGGCATGATACCAACGTCACGTAGAAGGATACTGCGTCCATGGAAGAGTGGCATGCCATAGCCAGTCCATTTCTTGACGACGGCTTGAATGCGAGCCATGTAACTTCCAGGTTGCATCACATGGTAGAGATCGTTTTCGCCAAATCCCAACACAGGTACCAACGATGCGCGGGATAAGATGGCTTCGCGACAAAAACCCTTGCGTTTTTCAACTATCAAATCCATATATCCTTCAGCGGTACACAAACTTTCCGCAGCACCACCGACGACGAGGATCAAGGCAACATTGTTGTTCGCATTGTGACTTTGACCTTTAGATGACAAAACATTCCGAAAAGATTCCTTGGACGACGACACCACACCCAAGGAGAGAAAATACTCGCGAATAAAGGGTGTTTGAAGATTTTGCGGTAAGGAGACGACGCGTCGATCCAAGCCAGGAAAGAGCGATGAAAAGCCTCGTCCTTTTCGACTTTGTTGTTCCTCGTGTCGTTCATCCTCATTATTGTCCATTCCCGTTTTATCGGTCGTTAAATCCAATACACGTGCACCGTCGGTTGCAAAAGATAGGTAGCAACCAACCGAAATAATGCCATGGGGATGGTATCCCAAAATATAACGCTGACCTTCGTCTTCAGTATCATTATCAGCTTCTCTACCGGTATTAGTAGACACGGGCAAGTCTGCCGTTTTGACCAAAAGGAGTGGTAGGTAATCACATGCGTGTTCCATCCAACCTCGTAAAAGCCATCTCAAAATCGGAGACCGACGCCTGGTCGTGGGCGAGTCGTCTAATACAAATGCGTAGCCCAGATAGGCCGCCGTAGCGACAGTCAGCCATGGACCCACCACCATTATCCGGTACCCAAATAGTAAACACCAAAGCGTAAGCGTCCAAGCGGCCATGATGCTTGGTAATATAAAGTAGAGACTACATGTGAACATGGCCAAGGTTTGCCAACGTCGTTCCCATGATCTTTCGAAGTCCAAACCACCAAAAAATGGTGCTCGTAGGACAACGGAGGACTGTTCCTCACGTGAAGCTGTGTCAGATGTATTGGTCGTTGTTTTCGCTCTGGTCATACCAGTCGTGCTGTTCCTACTCGAAGATGTCTGCGGTTGCTTCTGTAGATTTCTCTCGGAATGATCATCAGACATCCAAATCGAAGGTGACAACGATTGTTTTTCATCCTCCTGATGTTGTGTCATCGAAGCGATTTATGGGTCTATGGTTACAGATATTCGGAGTAGCTCTGTCGCTGTTGATTTTTGCTTTTCGTTGCTTTCTGAGCTTGCGGCTATGTTATGTTATGATATCATGATCTACTGCTAACAACATGTTTCGTGACAGGTACGTAGGACGTATCTTTTTTTGATTCGTCCCTTCGGACATGAAGAAAATACGATAGAAGTACCACCCTGGTACGTATTGACAGTGATACCATGAATTGGATGATGTGAATCAAGATTGAATGTGAGTCCGAATGTGAGTACGAGTGTGAATGAGCTCAGCTCATGGGCTGTTCTGAGAGTGACTGTGGAAGTCCTTTTTGTACGACAGAGAAAAGCCGTTTTGACGATGGGAAAGAATGTGGGTGATCCGGATTTTTTTTTCTGTGAATCACAGAGCACGTCCAAATTTTGGCATGACCAGTAACGGATAGTTTTGAATAGGTCAGCGAGCAAGTTTGTCCCTTTCACGCTGCAGACTTGGCGTACGTGGTAAAGACGGCATCGGTCGCAAACACCAACGGACCCAAAGTATCCCCTTTTGTTTTGTATTCGCAACAGAATTCTAAAGGCTGATAGTTCAAACGGTCTTGATACCATTTCCTCAATCGTTCCTTGTGTGTTTGTACCCAATCAACTGGTGTTAAAAGTTGGAGTTGCAATCGAATGCAACCGTGTTGATGCTGCAAATGGTATTCGGCAGCCTGAACTAGTCGACGTGCATACCCCTTTTGTTGGTACTTTGGATGTACGGCCAAACATCCCCATTCTCCTATATTTTCAGAAATAACCTCAGCTTTGATACATCCAATAGGTTGCTTTTTGACGTTGTTGCCGTTGTCCAATACATTTTCCCATAATACTAAGAGTTGTTGTTTTTGGATTAGTTCCATGGCGTCGGGGATCAATAATCGCATCATGGGATTTTCGGGAGTGTGTTGCAAGATACCACTTTCTCCCTTTTGATACACTTGATTACAAAATTCTACCAATTGTTTCATGTGAAATTCATCATCAGTCGTAGCAAGTCCAATCCATGTGGAAACAGACTTGCGAAAAGGCAGCAGAACAGCGTCCGATTCGAATATGGTGTCCGTAAATTTACCAAATGGAGTGTTGGCGGCGTAATGAACAGCCTCTTCATCGAATGCTTTGTATTCTAGTTTTTGAGTGTACCATTTTATCAAACGTACTTTATGTTCGTAGGCAGCAGTATTCGTGTCTTGGACGGGCTTTGCAAAGCCAAGAAATTTTAATTGGATTATTCGGCATCCGTAAAGATCAGATAAGTACGATTCAGCAGCCTCCACCAAGCGTTGACCGTATCCTCTTTTTTGATAAGTTGGATAGATGGCGAGACATCCCCATTCTCCTATGACTGTATCCTCAAATTTGACAACCGTACAACAACCCAGCAGGACGGGTGGCTCGGTCGACGAAGCGTGACGTCCCGTCAAGACGAGGAATTCGCCACGATCCAGTTGTTCTCGTGCACTTTCTAATGTCAAACGCAGGACTCGTCCACTCGCATTGGGTCTCACTAGTCCCTGCTCGGCATTAGTGTAAGCTTGATTCACGAGGTCAACCAAGGCATCAGGGGTTGCCACTGGATCACGACTAGATGCAATTTGTCGGACTTCGAGTATCATTTCAGGGTCAGGGTCAGTACGATGAACGTTCATTCTCGTCTTTCGAGCGGGAAAAGCGTCGATAGGTTTGTTGAAAGAGTTGTGGATGGTAGCAAAGAAAAGAAGCAGTACGCCGAACATGATACGAACGGCAATCTTTGAGAGAGGATGACTGGTGGTGATGGATGGCCGACAAACCCAGTCGTCTTTGATTGCGTCAAACGTGTTTGTTTGGTATCTGCGACCAAATCCAAGCCGACTCGGCTAACTGTAATATGGAACGGTCTAACCCCCTATTACCTACTCGGAATACACCATCATGGTTCCTAATATTTTTCTTGTCAGAGAATCCGAAGGTCGTCGTGATTATCTCTCGAGAAGTGTCGATTAGTCCTGGAAGCGTGTGTCGTTATCACCACGTGATGCCCAATTGGGCAAAGTGAGGTGATTTCCAACGGTTGTGTCTGGACCGCACAACG
>Ga0051981_10001864_pt1 | contig 10294 bp, 5 predicted proteins | sample CryGey13umfilter_3_FD_59644 | JGI IMG/M metagenome (GOLD analysis project Ga0051981, IMG submission 59644) | Groundwater microbial communities from aquifer in Utah, USA - Crystal Geyser 4/10/14 3 um filter | ecosystem: Environmental > Aquatic > Deep subsurface > Groundwater | place: USA: Utah... | reverse complement strand
GGCATCGCTCCGTCGGACCAGTTCTGTGTCAAACGGAGGGAATCCCAAATCTCTCAGACAGGGGGTTCTCTTGGATTTCGCTCAAGAAAGACGACAACAAAGACCAAACAAATTCGTTTACATTGTCCTCTCTGAATTGTTCTATTTTCATAACAAATCAACGTGAAGAGAGAGTGATCATTGTTTCAATTTCTTTTTTATCGTATTCCTCGTTGCTTCCGTGATATCGTCACGTTCGTGACGTCACGCTTTTAATTCCGTTATCACCGGTCGTTTGCGTTGTGCACTCCCACCTCTTTCTCATCTTTAATACTTTTCTTATTTCCCACTGGCTTCGTAACTTCTTTTGTTTCAATAGAAAAAACAAGCAACGACATGGAACAGAATCACTCTCCCAGTGCTTCGTCATACACTATGCGACAACCGAGTCTGAGTGATTTACTTGCCAGTGTACACAATGGAGAAACATTCGCGTTCGGTCTTTCTCGAGGGGGTCTCACGCTTCCCATGGCTGCCACCCGGACCTACACGGTAGATAATAACAACCCATTCCCCAATATTCCAACGGTGGAATCTCGTTACGATGAGCGCCGAGCTGCGGTTCCTTTCTCTGCATTATCATCTTCATCATCTTCTACTCCTACCTTGACGTCTACCGCGGGTACGAATACGGATAGCCCTTTACATAACCACCATCCCCCTCGCCGTTCGCAGCGATTGGCGTCTAGCTCTTCCACACATTCCCGTGAAACAGACACAATGAGTCCGAGTAATGAAAGCCGGAAGCGTAAGGCTCGCTCACAGGCAGTCCCCTCCCAGCGCAAGCGGGCCGTGCGAAAGAAGCCTCCCCCGAGCAGCGCCAAGGGTGAACCGGAAGCGGTAGCCGAAGATCGCAAACCAGCAGCCGTGAAAGAGAATGAACAAGGCGAAGAAGCGGTGTCTTGCTGTATTTGCATGTGCGAGCCCGAAAAACAAGATGTTTCGTCGATTAATGGCTGTGAACACATGTTTTGTTTTGATTGCATCGGGAAATGGGCCGATCGCGAAAACACTTGCCCGTTATGCAAGTGCCGTTTTACATCAATATCAAGAGTTCACAAGATCAAAAAACGCAAGGGTGAAAAGAATGTTCCCAATAGCAAGCGCGTCAAGAAACGTGATCAACGAACGGATGTCATATCTGGTCCCGCAATTGAAGCCATGTTGGCTAGTATTGCCGCAGCTAGCAACGGGACGCACAATCGCTTTAGTCGCTTTCTGGTTACTTTAGGTTCGCGTCGTACGCCTACACGGGCTGCATCATCTCGTCGCACCACTTTGATCCTCGAAGACGACATCTTTTCCGATGAAACGGATGATGATGAGTTGCCGATGATTAATTTCAACCAACTTATGCGCCGCGCGGCTCACGGATATCCACGCACGGGGGTACCTACTCCCGGCTTTGATTTTGGTTTCGGTCCGATGACGTCCCAATTCGGGGCGGCGATGCCTCCTCCGGCGCCCCCGCAGTACCACAACCATGCCTCGAACACGTTTGAACAAAATGCGGGAACACATTCCAATCCGTTGGAGATTGATTTGTCGGGAGATGACGACTCGGAAGTAGAACTCGTGGAGGCTGGTAGATCCTCGTATGCCTAAATATCATTGTTCCATTTTCTTGCAGAAAAGATTATTTCCGGACTCCCTTGTCGTCCGGGCCCGACTTGCAATGTGATGCAGACATCACAAAGTTATTTGCATACTGATATTAAAAGAATATTAAAAATTCTGTTATTCCCATATAATTTGTGACTAAATTCCAAGGCCAAGCAGTCAAAACAAACCTGAACGAACATAAAACCAGTTGCCGCCTGATAAGAAACCACGGTGCTTACTAAGCAAGGACAACGCGCCATGAAAAGTGTTTCTAGGATTGTGTTTACCCAGAATGATGAATGAACGTTTTTGGTCGACGATTTTCAATCCTTTTCCGTGTCGTCAATACATGGTATACTTGGTCTGAATTTTATTTTTTGTTGTGTTTTTCAAAGTACAGAAGGAGAGAAACCATACCACCACTTCACCAACATTTGATTAGTGCTACTATATTCTCATCCTGAAATCGCATAACAGCCGAACAAATAGCCGCCACGTAGGTAAGGTGAGTCCATATGGTTGGACCTGAAACGGATAAGAGCACATCACCGAAGCAAAAGATACCGTAAAAGATTGTCAACACGGTCAATAATATCAGTATTGCGATTGTACTGGTATATCCTGGTAGGGTAGTATCCATGAAGAAATATATGTATTGTGCCCCATTTTTGGGATTCCATTGCATTACCATGGCCCACGAAAAAATCACGTACAACGATCCGACGAGTGGCGCATAGGCGAAGTGGTTCCACCGGACTTTCACGCCGCCCAGCAATGCGGCTTCCATCAGGGCGAATAACACATTCATATTGTGCATCATCACATTGCGCCAACTTTTCAATTCATTGGATTTCCCCGTTGTACGTAAAACGGCTGGCCAAATAGCATACCGCACGACGGCTGCGACGAGTAAACTAAATGGTGCCGCGATCTCCCAAAGAATTAGGGCCGTACGTAATACCCAACGGTCCACGCGGTTCCCTGCGGCACCTTGGGCTGCAATGTACGCTTGTAAAGCGAAGGAAAGCCCTAATAAATTCCATGACAAACTCGTAAACGGGAACATCGTTTTCATACCCCGAAGTCGATTAGGAGCAGAGAGGAGTTTCGATCCGGGCATGTAACTGGTGATTTGTTCCCATCCATCTGTCAAAACGGCCACATAAAATGATGTAAAGGCAATACTCAAGGCAATTGATAGTCGCACGTAGGCCAATGTATAAACATTCATCAAATCTGGAAAGAGTACCGTAGTAAATGTTTCAACCGTGGCAAATCGATCAACATCCTCCAACGTTGGCAATAAATAGGTAAAGACCGACATGATAATTCCAAGGGTGGCAATGGCATGCCAGGGTGGAGGGGCAGACGTTAGCAACGGCTTGGAAACAGAATCCATTCTTTTGCTTGTTGTTGTTGTTCTTGTGTCTCGAGGGATGTTGGGAGAAGTAGTGCCATTTTCGATGGGATGTTGTGCGGCTACGGCGGTAGGTGCATCAGGTGCCATGATGTGTGTGTGTGTTTTTATTCTTGAGCAGGGATGAAAAAGTAATCAGGATAGGAGAGTGGAAACACCAAACAAGAAGACCCAGAAAGAAAAATAGGAGATTCTGCTCCATGACGAGAGGGGGAAGCAGAATGACGACGATCGAATGCCTTTCCTACTACTACGCGATGACCTCGCGTGCGTCACGTCTCATGGGTTAAAAATTATTATAGATAAGGCTATTAAGATTGACCGAACCCGGATTAGTGACGATTCGTCACAGTCAATATTCGTAATCTGATCTCTGTCGGTTGCTGTTCCACGGGGACGGAATGAAAAAACAAAAACAAAAACAAATCTTTTGACTTTTGACAGCAGTCAGTGAAGTCGTTTCGTGTTTCGAGCCACTTCTTCACTATTAGTCCGCCCCTTTCTTAATTTATCTTCTTCCATCATACCATCCTATATCATTCCTACGACATACATACACACAAAAAAGACCAGAAATCAAATACCATGACGTGCCAAATAATTGACTTTCGAGATGCAACTACATCATCTGATGGAAGTAGTAGGAACAACAGTCCATTGAATCCTTTGTCTGGGCATTTACGACAATATTTGGTCCATCAAATTACTGTCGCCTGCGATGATCCAACCGTCACGTGTATTGTGATAACAGGAGGCCCGCACAACTTTTCGGCCGGTGCCGATTTGACGGAATTTGCGTCGTTTCAAAATGTCATCACGTCTACGAATAATGCACACGAAATGGGTGATATCCCCTCCTTGATTGATGTTGTAAATTTAATTGAACGCAGTTTGAAACCAATCGTAGCCGCCGTGGCTGGTACCTGTCTTGGCGGTGGATTGGAAGTAGCGTTGGCATGTCATTATCGTATCTGCACAAGGTCGGCAAAGTTGGGACTTCCCGAAGTACATGTAGGTGTTATCCCAGGTGCTGGAGGGACTCAACGTTTACCCCGTCTTGTGGGATTGGCCGAAGCAACGCGTCTTATCTTGACGGGGACGACCGTATCGGCCTCGTATGCACTCAAAATCAAATTGGTTGATGCTGTAGTGGATGAACCGATACAACTACTCTCACGGGCACAGGCCTGGGCATCCTGGGCGGAAGTCATGCCCCCGCGTCGATTGGGTGAACAACGTCTCACCGAACATCCAGCCGTGGTACACAACATCTTGCATGTGGCAAGCTTGTCGTTACCCACCAATGAGGGCAGTACGGGACAGATGGCGGCATTACAAGCCCTCAAGGCCAGTCAATTCCCTTTGCACGAGGGCATGCAGGTCGAATCGGAATGCTTCATGCGGACCCTGACCAGTCGTTCCGGCATGGCACGGAGACACATCTTCTTTGCCGTACGGCAAGCCCAAAAACCATACGCTGCCAACATACATCAGGATCTATCTTCACATGTACTATTGGATAAGAAACAACAAGCCGTACAAACGGCTGTTATTGGTGCCGGGACTATGGGAGGAGGTATCGCCTATGTATTGTTGCAGGCTGGATTTGATGTTACTCTCGTGGACGTACACGCAACAGCTCTTGAAGCGGGCGTTACCAAATTACAACAATTGATTCAACAACAAGTACAACGCAAACGCATGAAGCCTGTTGCGGCGAAGTCCATGTTACAACGCTTACACAGTACGATACAACTCTCTGATCTAACGTCGTGTCGATTGGTCGTCGAAGCTGTTGTAGAAAATTTACCCATCAAGCAAAAGATATTCTCCACATTGGATCAACTTTTATCACCTCATGCTCTGTTACTCTCCAATACGAGTACATTGTCGATTGATGCCATGGCGGAAGCTGTCCGTCCCGAACGACGATTCAAGTTCGCGGGATGGCACTTTTTCTCACCGGCTCATTTGATGAAATTGGTGGAAATCGTCAGAGGACAAGTCACGTCCCCGGAAACCATCCTCCTCTTACAAGCGTTGACCAAACGTATCGGAAAAACAGGTGTTGTTGTAGGTAATTGTGATGGCTTTTGTGGTAATCGCTTATTACGACCGTACTCGGCCGAGATGGCTATGGTTATCGCCGAAGGAGTTGCTACCACTACCTCTGTCGATAATGCCTTACGTTCCTTCGGGATGGCCATGGGACCGTTTGAAATGGCGGATCTGGCGGGTGGCGACGTGGGGTACAACATTCGCATGGAACGGGGATGGGTGAGAGTATCTGAAACGGATCCTGTTCCACCCAATCGTCCCACACGGTACACCGAACTCGCCGATGTATTGGTTGCCAAGTACGGGCGTCTGGGTCAAAAAGTTGGAAAGGGATGGTACGATTACGATCCATCCATTGGAAAGGGACGGACACCGCTCCCATCGCCCGAAGTGGAAGCTATCGTAGAACAGTATTCTGGCAAAACGGGACGTCCCAAATTGACACAACAAGAAATTATAGAGCGTGTCCTATTCCCCTTGGTCAACGAAGGCTTCAAATGCATCGAAGAAGGAATTGTGCAACGTCCTAGTGACATCGATGTCGTTTATGTCTATGGCTACGGTTGGCCTGTTTGGCGGGGTGGTCCCATGTACTGGGCCGACCACGAAGTTGGATTATCGTACCTGTTGCAAACCCTGCAACGACTGTCTCGAGAATTTCCTGATACGGACCACTATCAACCGAGCAAGTTGTTGGAAACCTGCGTTCGGTTGGGAACCACGGTGGAAGACCACCATCAGAAGCAAACGCGTAGCAAACTTTAAGTTAAACATTTCACAACGTAAATGGTGAACGAGGTCTCGTTAACAAGATCGCGAAGAGTTGAAAGTGGATAGCCTACTGTAGCCGAGGTAATGGTTCATTCGAAGAATGAGAGGGTCTCATTATAATTGGGCTGCTTTATGCTTTTGGGCAAGACCACGTGTGGAGAATATGAAGAGAAGATAAATGTGTCCTTCTAGGTGTTCCTCTTGACTGGATAGGAGTAGTCGTTTTTGTTTTGATCAAAACGACGAGAGATCCTTCGTAGATCGCCGCTTTGTTACCATGGAGTTTTTTACTCGTGGCTCCCTGTTCTTGTAATTCAAAATAGAGACGCGATAACTGTTGGAACAAGGTTGCTGTGTGACGTATCATTCATGACTAGGTTTACCCACGAGTGAGTCCTGCGCCAGATTGAAAATGGCGGTGGAATGATCAAAATGTGATGTGTGAACATCAACACATCCGACGATGCTTACAGTTACATTAGAGGTGCATGATCACACGAGTCCATGAATCCTTTTTTAGAATTAGGTGTTTTACCTGTTCCCCCTTATTTTCCATATTTACTTCATATCACTCCTGCACTATACAGTACCATATATTCCGTCCCAGTGCCTCTATACCAACTGAATACACCGACATGACTGACCGAATGGAAGAGAAGTCTCCCGATAAACAATACGTGGGATCATCTGCAGGCACAACCCCCACACTGACCAATGGTACCACCAATGGACATGTCAACAACGTGTACAACAAACCGATCAAAGATGCGCCACAAAATTGGGTAGACGCCTTACCTTCTTGGCACACATGGACAATCATTGCCACGTTACTGGCCATTTTCACTGCAAGGATACCTGATTGCCTCGCTTCGATGGATCAGATCGCCAACCAGGAAACATTGATGCACGTGAATTTCCCACGTCTGTTGACAGTCCGTCAAATCGCTATGATACGGTTAATGATGGGATCCATTATTATGATGGACACGATTTACGCATTTTTCTATGGTAAATGGGAACAAGACACTGAATATTATTACCCTCACAGTCGCCTTCAAGTGGTGCGCGGCATTCCCTTCCGTGGGTACTTCTATGGTGGAAGTTTCACCAGTGCCTGCATGACCCTGTCAAGTTTTACCATGTGGTGTTGGGTGGTCGAAGGGATCACGTTCATGATCTTGGGTGTCATGACTCTATACCTCGACACGCATCCCACGGAGGAGTTTCCCTTCTGGCTCTACCGCGTCGTCATGATTGGATGGGAAATTTGTGCCCCGGCCAGTATCTTGGTATCTGCCATCGTCAAATACGTTTTATGGCCCTTAGCATTGGAACAACAACATAAGAATGGCCCCGGCAATAACAATGCCAACGTCTTGAAACATCCACTGGCGTTGCTGGAGCACAATTGGAACGTTCTGAGTGCCTTGGTCGAGGTTGCCTTGTTGGGAGGATTACCAATTCGGTATCAAGATTTCGTTTGGGCGCCCCTCTTTGGTCTCATTTATGTCTTGTATTCGTACGCTATGATGTACGTGTGGGTGTCTCCCAAATTTGGACCCCAATTTATTTACCCTTTCCTCGACTCCACCATGGGATGGCTCACATCGGTTTGTTTATTGGCCTTACTGGGAGTCTTGATGCTATCCTTTGGTATTTTCTATGCCTTGGATTACTTTATTACGGAAATTTTACAAGAAGGAAACGTATGGTCACATTTGGCGTCTGTTGTGGCGATTGGTCTCTGCGTTTGTCGGTTTCGCGATTAAACGAAAAGTCGTGAGGTGGTTTTGGTTCTTTGATATGCCTTTGACGCAATACCAGAGATCCGCAATGGCCAATTTTCCGTATCTTCTTCGTTGATTTTACGTTGGTTTACAATGTTGCTCGGGAGGGTCTGAATGTCGGGCTTTCGTGAAATTATCTTCGTTACGAGCGTCCAATAGTAGACAAGTACTTCCATAGCTAGTACCAAGCTAAGACTAATGCTCTAGAAGATTGTTTGAAAAGATTATCAACTGTGACAGCAAGTAGGTATGGAAAAAGTTCGGTAATCTCTTTGAGCACTCTTCCCCACCTCGCTCACAAGTCGTTGTGCTGAACTCTGATTCAGCGCGACGAATCGTCATGGAAGCAACAAGACAAAAAAGAAAAAATCAAGCATCTCTTGCTAAAGCTTCGTCATGATCAACTTTATGCCAAGCGTAAACATAGTCGTATCCGTCATATGTACACGTGTCAAAGATTGTTGTCAGTTCCCGTAAACAGAATTCCAAAACGGGTACTGATATAGCATTCCCCACCAGGCGTTTTCCGTAATCCTCTGCCTTCAAGAACTCATTCTGCGAAGCCAAGAATGGGAGTAATTGCATTTCCACCTCTCGTGGCATATCACTATTCGCAGGTGCTGGAACATCGACAAAATCATATGGATTGGATACACCATGGAATGCTCCTTGGAATGTATGATATCGAGGGTCTAGCGTTTCCGTCCAGTGTTTAGACGCGACCATACCATGAGCATTGTGGAGTAAAGTTTCGTAAAGTATGCGTATACAATCCATATAACCAGGTGGGTATCCCATAAGATCTACACGTTCCGAGAGATCAATGACTCGCCAAACGTATGGCTTTCCCTTGCGATAAACACGCATGCGCTCGTCATTAATTCTTGCTTTCGACGCCATAAATGTTGGTACCTTGGCACACAAACTGGGTTCGTACCTATCAAGATTGGCGGCCAAACGGAATCCATCACGCAAGACGGACGTGGGATTGCAATCCAAATCGTCTTGAGTCCAAGAACGCAGCCGAATGTTCGTAAAAAAGGATCTTCGTCGGGTACATGGGGAAACACTGGCGGCATCCAATTCTATGGGACCCCAGGGACACTGGAGTGCTTGTGAAATGCGTTCCTTTTCTCCTTCACACAATGGCAATTTCTTGTCGTTGTACAAGACGACATTTTCGAGTAAGTAATACAGGGGTGTGTCGCCTTGGCGTGGATCCGACTGCACTCGACGGATAAAAAGTGCAGTTTTCATCATGTACGATCCCTTCGCACCGTCTAGACCTTGCCGTGTTGCATTTATACCGGAAAAATCTTGACATGGTGGACCAGCTACGATAAGATCAATGGGAGCATGTGTATCCATAAAGGCATTGTACTTCTCATCCGTTTCGGCTATGTCTTCAAAACAAGGGTAATGGAACCATTGTGTATTGTCTGCTTCCCCTGACGTAGACGGTGGATTCAATATTTTATTCTTATGATTTTCTTCAAAAGCATAATTAGCCACCTTATCTTGTTCACAATGAATGACTTTCTTCAAGGCAATCGAAAGGCGTTTGAGAGCTACGAGGGTGGTTCCAACACCGGCAAATAAATCAAGTACCACGGCACCGCCACTACGGTTTCCCTTGCCTTGTCGATACTTCTCGGCGCACTGCAAAAAGGCCCGTGAAATCGCTTTATAATGATTATTGAGGTATAAGGCCGATGTAGGATCTTCCGCTTCAGACATATTATTATAAGTACTTTGTTGCCCTTTGGCACTTCCGTATTGTTTATGTATCACGTCAACATCGACTGTCTCACAATGATAATAATGATCACCATCGACAGCAGCGGGCTTGCTATCTTGCTGATTATCATCGTCTGTTGTTGATTCGTCTTGTAATAACATCTTTTCCCATGCCTCCGATGCACAATGTTCGGCCGTTTCATAATTAGATGCCCACGTTGGTGGTGGTGAAAAATCTAGTATGCCATGACAGCAAGGACGATGGGGGAAACGACCATTCCCCGATACAACGTATTTGATGTGTTCGGCCCGTCGTTGTCGTTCCGGGGAACACGCGCACACGGAACAACAGAAGGCCCACTTATTTTGTGCGATCAAGGCCTCGATGCGATCATCTTCCTGTTGCCGTTTCAAGGCATCATCATCAACATCACCAGCACCGCCCACAACACCCGGAACGATACCGGCAGTACCGCTATCGTCGGCATTGTCCTGTTCCGATATTGGCCTTACGACGTGATTGCGCTTTCTCCTTTTTCTACGGGACGCTGCTGCTACTGGCTGGTGTCGTGGACTGTCGTTCAATGACACGTTGTCCTCGTCATGAACATCGCTCGCTGAAATCTGTGGTGTCCGTATGCGTGGCTTTTTCTGCCTGGATCTCATGATGGAACCGTTGTCGGTGATGTGAATGATAGCGATAATATCTGTCACACACACACACACACACACACACACACACACAAGTTCTCTGAAGGGTAGGCGATCCTCCCCGGGTTTATTTTTGCCAAAAAATTATCCAATGCTCTCTCCCGACGCTCCTGCGTTAGAATATAGGGTAATAGGGGCAACAGTCTTCAATCAGTTCTAATATAGGGATTAC
>Ga0051981_10001860_pt1 | contig 10306 bp, 9 predicted proteins | sample CryGey13umfilter_3_FD_59644 | JGI IMG/M metagenome (GOLD analysis project Ga0051981, IMG submission 59644) | Groundwater microbial communities from aquifer in Utah, USA - Crystal Geyser 4/10/14 3 um filter | ecosystem: Environmental > Aquatic > Deep subsurface > Groundwater | place: USA: Utah... | reverse complement strand
TTTTCATGAATTTATCGTACATTTTCCGTTAAAAATCTATTTTTCGTCAAAATCAAGAATGAGCGCACAAAACCGGATACGTCCCAGCAAACAAACCCGCAAACAAGCCCGTAAACAAGCCAGCAAACGCGACGACGTAGCTGCTCTAGTAGAGAAGGAAAAAAAAAAATGACTGGTCGAGAGCGCGACGACATAAGGTAGTGATAATTTCCTGACGTCATCTGGGCAAGTCATCGTCATCCAAACTTCGCATCATCTGCAACGCACGAGGACTTTGTTTCTCGTATAGGGACGTGTCTACGTGGCAGGAATTGAGAACGTCATCCCAAATGGTTAAATGAAATATATAAAAACCATCATTTGAGAAATGCTTCGTCTACTGCTTCTGTGGGACCAACGTATTTCAACTTTTTTGGCGAAAATGCCCGAATGACGTGGTCGATCGAGGCGACCAAAGTTCCTGAGCGTAACGAGGTTTTTGGTTGGACGGTGAAAGACTCGTTGGCGACAAAAGCAAAAGTTCGCCATCATCATCCCACTCTCTCCCAACGCCGACGACGGAATCTCACTATCACCGCATAATTGCTTGCCCTCACTCCTTTTTGCATTCCAAATAACATCAACAAGATGAGCTTGAATAAGAATACTTCCTTCATGGCTACCTCTGCCGCTGCACCTCCCAGTCTTCTCACACAAGTTGGTATGGCTGGAATTGCCGCTGTTTTAACTGTCACAGTGATTCACCCCATCGATGTTATCAAGGTACGAAGATTCTCCGATGCTGGATTGAGTTTCACACTGTCATTGCAAGGCCATAATGGATGGCCCTGACTTATCTTCAAACATGGAACGTCATGACAAGCGGTTTCACGAAACACATGTGTCTTCGAGTCGAGCATTGTCAGAAGATAGCCGCCTTGGGTGATGAACAGGTTTCGAAACCTGAGACCTGTCGACGCTAGGCTCTTTTTCCCGGTCAATCTGGAAGTCGATCGAACGTGTTCCGAGGCACTCTGCCGCATGTGTTGATCAGACAACTACTAGTCCAATGAAGAAACAGCATGATGACAATTCGTTGTTCTCAAACATATAACTCACAACATACCGTCATTCTTTTCCGATTTTCATAGACACGTATTCAAGTTTCGACCGAATACGGCAACCTCGGCATGTTCGGAACCACGACCAAGATCGCCGGTGAAGAAGGTGTCAGTGCACTGTGGAAAGGAGTGAATGCTGCCTGGTTGCGAGAGGCCTCATACACGTCTCTCCGATTGGGTCTCTACGAACCCATCAAGGTGGCATTCGGCGCTGCCGACCCCGAGTCGGCCACGTTCCTGAAGAAGTTCCTTGCCGGTAGTGCCGCCGGCGCCCTTGGCTCCCTTGCTGGAAGTAAGTTGGATCCGTACTGTTCCTAATGCTCGCCATCAACGATACGTGTTCTGATCACTAATACCCACCTTTTCTGCTCTCTCTCCTTCCCGCAGACCCCTTCGATGTGTTGAAGACGAGAATGATGATGTCTGCCGGTCGGGATACCCCGTCGATCACCAAGACGGCATCTGAGTTGTTCGCCAAGCAGGGTATGTCTGGCTTCTATCGTGGTATTGATTCCAACATTGCCCGTGCGATGGTCCTCAACGGTACCAAGATGGGTGTGTACGATCAATCCAAAGGATACGTCGTCGCCTTGACTGGTCTGCCAAAGAAGTCCCTTCTTACGCAGTTCATGTCTGCCGTCACTGCTGGTTTCTTCATGACTTGTACTGTCGCACCCTTCGACATGATCCGTACGCGATTGATGAACCAGCCCGCCGACGCCAAGCTGTACAACAACGCTGTGGACTGTATGATTAAAATCGCCACGCAAGAGGGTCCCACCACTTTCTGGCGTGGATTCTTCCCCATCTGGTCTCGATTCGCACCCACCACCACACTCCAGCTTGTGATTTTCGAACAGCTCCGTACATTGATGGGCATGAAGGCTCTTTAAACGAACCGCAATGCCGCACAACGTCGTCGTGGGTAAAGACAATCTTATCGTCGTTTATACGAAAGAAAAAGAAAAAAAAGAATCAGTTGTTGACAAAACTCCTCCAATCTAATAAATCACCCCTTTAGTACCTCTCCGTTATATATAGACTTGCGTGTGTGCTGAAGTTAGGATGAACCAGGAGGGATGATAGGGCGTGTTGGCAGTTCATAGTTGATAGTATTTGGGGGTCACAGATCTGTGCAAATGATAGAGCATTCGAGTGTTGACTAATACCGAGTGATAGTTCAAATAAAACAAGAGATACGCACGCACTTTTGGATAACATGACCCATGCATAAATAACTGTCACACGTTTCGGGATCTTGTTTTGACATCCAATTTCTCATAGCTATAAGATGCGCAAAACATACGAAGAGGTTACGCAACGGATCAGATTATGATCTACTTCAAACAAAGAAAGTGATTTCATGGGCGCAGGGATCTACACGAAATGGTGTTATTACGGTGTCAGTCGAAAGGTTTCAGCATTCTCGTAGCGTTCCCGCAACCTTGTGGCGAGTAACTCTGCTGTCATTTCACCTGTTTGTTTCCCTCCCCATGATTCAGGCAGGTTGTGAGGCAAAAATGATGATAAGTATTCGTCACGATCGGGTGTGAATCGGAATGCTTCTGCCGCTTTTTTGGTCAAGACAAACTTTATTAAAATTGCATAAAACAACCGGATCAGGACATTGGCACGCATCATGGTGATCTCCGTCAAGCGCATTGGGTAGCATCGACTGTTGTACAGATGCGCCGCGCGTTTTTCTCCGGAAATCGAAAAGTTATCGAACGACAAGCCTTTAAAGTCGCCTACTATTCGTATTCCAGCCCGCATGGAGTTCACGTTCGAATGTGCGGCCTGAACGCCATAGAAAAAGGCTCGCATACATACCGCATGACCTTCGTGTGAATCGATCTGACGAACCTTGTACTGTGAGAAATCGTAGCAAAACAGGTGCGAACTATCTTGTTTCAGTTGAGAAAATCCGAGAAAGAAATCGGGAAAGAATCTCATATTGGATTCCACATCACGGAGTCCGTCTTCGTAACTCCCATCCCCCATGATCCCGTATAGATCCTTGAATTTCCGTAGATTTTTTATACGAACCAAAGCCTTGCCGGTGTCATCTTCGGCTACAATGGCGTGTTGTACGAATTCTAAATCTTTCATTACCGCGGCAGTCGAGGCCGTCGTGGGGTCGGCCAAAGCCGCTTCTCGAATCGCGAGAGCCCAACTTATCTCGTCTTGGGTAAGTTCACTAAGCTTCATGTTTCCACCATTGGTAATAAGAATAGTTGTACACTATGCGCAATCAATCTGCGACGCAGGAAAGAAATGGTGGAGGACCTGGGTGTCACATGCCCACGAATCACCTACCGTCGCCGCGCTTCCGAATGTCGTAAGACGAAGAAAGATCCAAATCTTTATCCTGTGAATGTGAGTTGTGATCATGTTGCTCACGTCGACCAAAATAATAATAATATGCAGCAGCCGAAGATCTAATCTCATGATATACTAGGAGTAGTTTCTTTCGACGAATCTAGTAGGATGTGCTCGACTGTGTATGGTTTCTTCATTTTCTATGGTTCATTTTCTATGTACGGTTACTGTTAGATGTCATTACTGTACGCGTCGATAAAATTACTTGAATTTTCATTCTCACACTAAAATGGCTGTTGGGAAAGAGAGACGGTCCTGCAAGGGCATGTTCGGATCGGGGAAAGGAACGCAAAAACATTTTGCCCTCTGCGTCATCTCCGCGCGAAGGGCGACCGCGTTTGTTCCTCGGCCAGCACAACAACACAACAACACAACAACACTCTGTCAACGAGGTTTACACGAAGAAGAAACACGCAGCTCGGCATCTTGATCCTCATAAAAGTAACGAAAGGCGCAAACTAGTTTTTCTAACCACAATACACATTACAATACACATCACCATGGGATCGAGAGGTGTAACATTGTACCGCTCCATCCTAAAAGCGCACAAGAAGTATTTGCCAGCAGAAATGAAAGCACTGGGAGATACTTACGTCAAAGCCGAATTCAAAGCACACAAGAACGCCAAGAATGAACATGTAACTGCCTTCTTTCAAGAATGGGACAACTATCTGGAGCAGATTACCGTTACGGCTAATGCAAAAGACTCCCTAGCAGCAGGTGGTGGTATGGGTAACAATCAGGGCGGTATGGGAGAGGTATTTGCTTTTGGATCGGACCTACCTCCTGATGTCGATCTGTCGAAAGAGCAATTGGAACAATTGAAAAAGCTACGAGAAGAGACAGAGAAATTTAGACAATCTTAGGAACAAACTTATTTCTTGGTGAGGGCTTTTTGAATAGAGAATTCGGCTTCACAGCCCTTGTTACCGCCGGTGTTCCCACAATACCCGAACCGAGCGACATGGTAGAGCCAATCGATTGAAACAGTATGAACATTCCATTCCGTTGCTTTTTCGTACTTTGACCCTGAAGCTTCTCGACAAATCAGATGCGTAGTGCAAGGCCGTAACGAGTCGTCATAGTCAGCTCCCATGGACTCCAAGAACAATTTGATGGCTTTGCGTCGATAGCCCGAGTACCCCGTTGCACACACGCGAACCACGGCATCCTCTTTCAGTTTTTTCGTGTTAAAGTGAAGTAGTTTTCGCAACGGAAACGTAGAGGGTGCAAAAATCTCCTTGTAACGTGAGGGAGAAATGAGTTTTTGCTCTGCTACACACGTTTGCATCCACACCGGGGTCACTTGGATCACTTCCCCGAGATTTTCCTTTATCATTTGAGACAAGAGAGAGTTCATGAATAAACTAGATTCTTGATAGGAACCCCAACAAATAACATAGCATTGCCGAGGCGCGATTCCTCGTGCCTTGTCCATCCGAAGCGCATCGACGATCTCTCGTGAAAGAGTTTGGCCACCATGGGTTACGGCCAATTGTTCCAACTCGTCTCGATCATAATCAACTACGTTATCAGGTGGGGATATTCGCAAAAACGCAAACAAGGAACCCCGAAATAATAACGTTGATACCTCGCTGCATGTCGTGCTACGAATGTGGGCCTCGACCGCCTTGACTGGTTTGCGAATGTACATCGGCTGAAATCGATCTAAATCCTCAAGCTTGTTCTTTTCCCAGGAAGCGACTATCCATCTGGGTGAAACAATCGATGGGAAGTTTTGATGTTGTTCCACCAACAATCTTGCCGCATCACTTATGAAAATTGACAAAAACAGCGTGAGTTCGATTGGAATCGGCCGAATCGTGCCATCGTGACAGCATACTTCGACGAGATAAAAGTCTTACCGTACTTGATCCTCCAGGCCATCCGCAATAATCACATGTGTAATTTCGTCATTCAGATCCCAGTAAATAGTTGCCATTCCACGCCGGAGGAGTCGACTCAGTTTGATTTTGACTTCCCTTTGATCGTCAAAACCAACCAGAAATACTTGACAATCCAGAAAGATTTCGGAATCCGGTCGATCCACCAACAGCTGTTTATTGAGTTCCGGCAGCAATTGTTCCATGGCAATATTTTCTTTCACGACTTGTGTCGTCGAATCTTTGGAAGCGCCCAGTAAGAATTCTTTCGTCGAGATCCACTTTTTCTTTGATGCACAAGCATCTAACCATGTCGGTTTGACAATCCGTAGAGATGGAATCGACACTGCTGCTTCATATTTCAGACCCTCTGGAACCCTCGCAATTAAATGCGTATTCACGGAAGAATCCAAGTTTCGAGTGTATCTTTTTGTTTCGTGGAAGAAACAGCCCAATTTTAGTTATTTACGGATTTGATCCTTCATTTGCAGCTAAAACTAGTCTTCCCTGTACATCACTTACCTGCCTCCCAAGTCCATTATGATTCCATGATACTTGTCTTTTTCGTCGGTTGTTAAACCTGTCAAGCAAATGACGGGCTTTCCAAATACTGCGTTCTCTACTGTTTTGCGTCGCTGCTTCTCATCGTCGAATGGAAGCGAAGGTAAGTCTCGAAAACTACGTTTGCGGCTTCTTCCGTCCAAGGTGTACATGTTTACTGTTTACGCTGGGAGTTTTGAGGTATGACAGGTGCTGCGACTAGGGAATAATCGGTAACTTTTATCCTAACAACCCTATTTTTGTATGAATGTAGGTATTTGAGGGGAAAGTAAAAGGGGGTTGAAGATATAAACCATTACCATTCCATCCAACGACTGTGACTCCCTGTTTCATTCATTCATCGCGCCGCATTGCCATCATCATGCATGTCATGAAAAATCGCATCACCATGGCCGACCGCGCTCGTTTCTTGTCTTTGCCTTTCTCGTTGCCGCGCTTTTTTTAGTCGCGCTTTTTGTTGGGGGTCGATGATCGCTGAAACAAAAGCTACAGGATGATCTCCAACAACATAAATGTGTTAGGCGTACATCATTCTTACATATTAATTTACGGTGCTTTTTAGATTGCAGTTACTGTTAGTAGGAATTCGAATGAATCTATGTTTTGTAGTGACGTCAGAAGTGAAAATAACGTCAGAATAGATTGACACGAACAAATTTACAGTTGCATCATAATGTGATGCATTTTCAATTTTGGCGACGAAATACCAGAAAAAGACCGGAAGAAATATTTGATTTTGAAGAGCTATCTCTATTAAGACGAAGAACTCTAGTGAAATAATATCTAGTCCCTCAACAGAAAGATACGATTGATGATACCACCTATTCAAGCAGCTCCCATGACAACATGATTGTGTTTGGTTCATGGAGAGGCGTACCTTAGTGGATCGCAGTGCGATGAATGTTCGTTGGGATGTGCACTTCGATCGTCGTCGACTTTGATCGACGACATTATCTTACTCCAAAGTTTTTGCAGAGTTGCAACTGACTGTAAATGTAAGCTTTTTGAAAGTTTGCTGATGTGAGTGGTTATCATGCAAGGATCCATTTTTTCTTCTTTTCTACCTAAACAATCTGTCCTCCTCCAGGCGGAAGGACATCGTCGTCTGTGTTCTTCGGTGGTCTGGCATGTCCGCTTTTGGGACAAAGTCATACAGGGAACGTACACTAAAAGTAAATTATTATCATCGCTGAACGACTAAAAACTTGCAATAATTTGCACGACGGAGTCTTTCCCCAGGGTCTTGTGGCTGGGGGGAAGCGTTTCCCCAATTCTCATCGTTGTCTCTACCCGGACAGAGCGCTAATTATTGGGGAGGGACGGGGAAATCCATGAAAACCACCCCTACCCGGTTTTGCTGGAAATGGCTGAGACGTCAACGCCCTTTCGGCCAGCGACAGCGACATAGTGTTATCTCAACGACTCTACCTTACACACAAGTTGTCGTAGTTAAATTCTATTCTATTCTTTTTTATTTGATATGTTCTTGTGAATGCAGATATTCGCAATGTGTGTGCGTATGTCCTCGGTTCGATCTATCGTTTTTTTTTTTTTCGTGTTAGGAAAATCCCCGCCTCGGTTTGTTTTTTGTACAAGCATGAGGAAGATATAAATCATCCATCGGGATTTCACGTGGACCAAAATCTGTTATGTTGAGTGTGTTGCAAGCATCCCTTAGACCTGAGTGCGTGCAGTGATGGCGCTTTTAGCTAGTGGGTGTGCAATGTAAATTGCAAAAGCACACGTAAAGGTAGCAGCGACTTTCAAGTTTCGCTCACCGCCTCCAGCCTTGATCATGGTTCGTGTCAATTCCGCTGCAGTTTTGGGGAACGCTTTGAGCGCAGCCTTGGCAGAAGCACGGGTCTTGCGCGAGAGTGATCGAAGCAACCAATCACGTCTCACCCTCCATTGCCGATGGAGCGCGATGAACTTTGCTGTAAATGAAGCGAAAATCTTGTTGAAAGTCAAAGACATCCCATCTGCTGAAGTCCCCTCTGAGACATGTTCCACGACAACAGAAGAGGGCTCAGGTGTGGTCTCAATTATAGAACACAGTCTCAAATGAACGCCCTGCTTTTGCAATAGTCGTTCGCTGGCGAGACCCGCCACACCGAGAGCATAAAGAGAATTCGAAGGGTTTTCCTCCATGCTGTCGTGTTCTTCTGCGCGGATCCATTTCATAAGGTGTAAAGAATGTTTCGGCTGTGGAACGTCGCTGCCTCTCATGCGGTTGTAACGCTTATCAAGAAACTCGAGATATTCATCGACTTTTCTAGAAGTGTCTTCTTCGTAACCGTAGTCCTTAGATGTGGCCTTGACAACAGGCTTTACCCACCGTCCATTGGTGGATTTTATGGCGGTACGTTCATTGGAATGATCATCTGCATTGCCATTATTACGATAGTTCAGACGAGATAAAGACAAGACCCGATTGGCGGGTTTGCTGCCGGTACTGAGGCGAACTTCCCCGTAGCTTGCCGTAGAAGAAGTACCAGACCAGAATTTGTTCGTTTTACCCACCCAAGCAAATGCCATTGAAGGCGAAGCCATTGCCAAGAGCGCGATTAGGTGTATTGTTTTCATAGTTGTGTTGGTAAGATACAACCGTCTCTCGGGTTGGTTGTGTTTTATCAACGCCATCATGGCTAATTGTAGTCGGAATTTGTGAAATAATGCTAACTGTAAAGGTTCGCAAATAATTTTATGAGAACTGAAGAGGTCGGAGTCTCCGATTCAAACCGGCCGGCAACAGCAGTCTTACGGTTTTTGTTGGCACGAAACATCGCTCGTGGGGAGACTACTCAATACGATATAGTCGCTTCTTGAAGCGTCTCAAAACGGACGAAAGTCATAGTAATTTCATTGGTCTATACATGTCGTTTGAGACATTAGAAACTATTAACGCACTTCCCCACCAGATCTATCCCGCTTGGTTTGTTACTGCTGTTAGTCCTGCGACCTCCCCCAGCAATCAGAATTCAGAATTCACCAGTTCATTTTCGTGTGGATTCCCTCACGTTCCTCCAACTCAAAGTGCCTGAATTTGACAGATGCGTCCTGACGTCATGGAGCGGCTGGGATACCGACAACAGCAGCGACCCGGCGCCAAGAAGGCTTACAACGTCATGCATCGCCAAACGTGTTTCTCCTACAGATAAAAAATTGAAGACTGCACCGGCGGACTGACTGTGTATGGTCCCTTCGTACAGAGTATGTGAGATCATGATGATGTCATCCGGAAGTCAAGGCACCCGATTGGTTTACATGAGACGAATTAGGTGCGACAAAAGAAATTTATGGTGTTCCTAGAGCATAATATCACAATATGAGGTGACAACGATTTGTTCTAACTACCCTGCATTTAATATTTAATCCACATGAAAGGCACCAAATCGTAAAATTTGGGAGACGCATCCTTTACCCAATTAACTGTAAGATAAACGCGCAATGAATGTTTAAAGTTTGGAAGACGCATCGTCATTCGAGGAATCTTCCCTGGATAATTCCCATTCGTGTTCGATCGGAGCAAAATATGAGTCCACGATCTCATCCGTTACTTCTGCCAGGGTTGATGGATTCCACTTTGGATTATTATCTTTATCGACCAAAGCCGCTCGTATACCCTCACGGAAGTCCGATCCTGGTCGCATAAAGTGCTGCGTCATTCGATATTCCATGGCCAAATCTGCTTCGAGCGTTGGTTGTTGTGCCCCGCGACGTAACCCCTCGAGGGTCACCTTTAAACTCGTGGGTGACATTTTTCCCAGGGCCGTCAAGGTAGAGCGTCCAAAATCGTCATCCAATGCCGCCAAGGAATCACAAATAACTTCGATCGTGTGGTTAGGGTTCTTAATGGCGGGTCCAAAGACTTGTTCAATAATCGCTTCGTGTTGTTCCAACAATGACTCTTGTTTCACGAGAGACGCACTCGACGCGGGTTCCGCACCAAACGTCTTTCCGATGGCCACCTTTTGTATCTCCGCGTCAGAGTCTCGTTTATTTTCAGCGTCGTGTACAAAAGATTTCAATACAGCATCCAGAGGATCTTCCATGGTAGATGTAGATTTTAAAGACTCTGTTGCTGTAATCAAGGCCTGTTCCAGGTCATCTAGTCTCGCCGATGGAACGTAATGTGTCGCGATGCCACAATAAAGTAAATCCCGTGCCTTCAAACGCTGTCCGGTCAAGGCCAGATATACGGCTACACCATCGGATAACAAACGTGGCATCCAATAGCAACTCCCTACATCGGGGAAAAGTCCAATGGCTGTTTCGGGCATGGCAAAGACAGTATGTTCCGTGGCGATGCGGTATTTACTGTGAATAGAAATACCGACCCCACCCCCCATAACAATACCATCCCAGAACGTAATTTGTGGTTTC
>Ga0051981_10001856_pt1 | contig 10323 bp, 6 predicted proteins | sample CryGey13umfilter_3_FD_59644 | JGI IMG/M metagenome (GOLD analysis project Ga0051981, IMG submission 59644) | Groundwater microbial communities from aquifer in Utah, USA - Crystal Geyser 4/10/14 3 um filter | ecosystem: Environmental > Aquatic > Deep subsurface > Groundwater | place: USA: Utah... | reverse complement strand
GAAGTTAATAGTCCTGACCTCGCGGCCAAATTCGGCTTTTTTGCCGTGTGGGGCATCGAGTAGTAGAAAAGCGGAACGAGCCGCGAGTATGGTGTCCTGTGTCCGTTGTGCAACCCCTTGACTTGATCTGTAATGATATTATCATGTTAGGATGATTGGGATGGTAAACGGTGATGCTGGATCAATCGTTGTGGGACTTGTACTGGCTATAGTTGCAGGGTGTGCCAATGGCAGTTGGAATGTGAGCTTTCGTCCGACTCATGGGTTCGCCGTGGGGCGACAAGCACCACCACCACCAACAACAACGACGACAACAACAACGACGACAACAACGACAACGACAACAACGACGTTGTCACGCACGTTGTCACGCACGTTTTCCAATAACGACAAGGAAAGGGCGATCCAACTGCCGGTACAGGTACCTTCCATAACGCCCAACACAAACAAGTACAACGATTTGGAATTCCATCAAGCATGGATTCTGTTTCAACTTTACGCCACTTTGATTAATATCCCCATTTGTTTGTTTTGGGCCGGTGGACCACGTCAAGTGGCCAATACCTTGCAGGCGGCTTCGACTGTCGATGTTCTCTTGGTCGTTCTATTTTCCGCGTTGTGGGGAATCGGGAGTATCTGTTTTGGCGTGGCGTGCAATGTAGCAGGCGTTGGATTGGGGACCAATCTGTCCATGGGGATCATCATGGTACTGGGGACGTTTCTGCCACTGTGTTTAGAAGGTACCGTTGCTACAATCGCCGGTGGGGTGGTGTTGGCTGGGTTGATCGTCTGTTGTTTGGGATTGGCGTTGGCGGTAATCAGTTTGCAAGCGCGTGATGCAGACTACGGCGAACGCGAACGGGACGTTGAACGTGAACGCGAACGGGAACGTGAAGTGCCAATTTTGTCATCATCTTTATCAATTATACGACAAGGCCAGCATCACGTACCGTTATCTCCCCTTGTGCGGGACGGCTGCGTCGGAGAAACAGTACTACTTGATCCCGATGTGCAACAAGAGACTCCACAACAACAACAGCAACGACAACGACAACGACCTGACGATTCGAGGAAAGAGTACTCTACGGTCTATAAGGTGGCCATGTGCATCATGACTGGAATCTTCGGGGCGCAATTGCAATTCGCTTTTGTGTTTGGTCAAGACATGGTAGACTACGCCCAACGGGCTGACGATATTCCTTCCAGTGGTCGCAATGCTGTGATTTGGCTCTTCGCCTTACCATGCGGTGCCCCGGCATCGCTCCTGTATGGTATTCTGGGAAAACCTTCCCATATTCCGTGGAGTCGTTTGTGCACTTGTCCGTGGTATCGGCACGTTGGGATTCTACTCACGGCGGCGGTTCCGTGGGTGTCTCACATTCACTTGTACGGATTTTCCACCACGCTCTTACCGGATGATCTCGCCGCCAGTGTGGCTTGGCCGGTCCTCATGATGACGACGGTGATCTCTGGCATGTTCTGGTCCATGATTCTAGGAGAATGGAACGATGCATCGCAAAGATCCAAGAAGAAATTTTATCAAGGATTGGGTACGGTATCTCTTGGCGTCGTCATCATCATGGCATCGGTGAGTATTTGAGGAGATCTTTTGAATCGTTGACAAAGACACTTTTTCCATATTGCGTGAAGTAATCACGAATAATTTCAAACAATGAATGTACGCCTATCGTCGGCGTACCACGTACCACAATTTTCCGGCAGTAAGAAGAGACCGTTTCATTTGTTACTGGCTACAAGTGCTCCCCGTGTTTGTGAAAAGGAAATGATTTGCTAACGGCCAGAACTATGGCAGTACCCATGAAAGGAAAGAAAAAAGTAGTATTGGTGTGTAAACTATTAGGAGCGTTTGATATTCTCTATTTGTCCTGCCTTTTGTGTGCATGTACTTGCGTGGCCGGGCATACTTGCATGGGCGTCTGGATATCAAGTACGAATCCACTGGTAACCGTGCCTTGAATTTCATGTCATCTACTCCTAGTTAAACGGTTATCATCACCGTCATGGTCAGATCGTTTGTTGATGAGGATTACTACTCAAACCCAACACGTCGTTCATACTACATACGATCTGTGTGTATGTACGTATGTTCGAAATGTAAGCAAGCTGCTGTGTCTCTGTATGGTCCCGTAAACAGTCCTGCGGTCGGTAACACGTATTATGCGGAAGATGATTTCACTTGTTATTCGTTTGCGGCGATGGCACCTTCGTCGTCTTCCGCCGGTTGTGATGTGATATGACTATTGACAACCTGCCACATGAGTTCCATGGCCGAAACAAACAACAAACGCCATTCGGATGGCAATGAGTACGTAACGACATTAACCGGCGTCCATACCTTGGCATTGGCCCATAAGAGCGTTCCCAATTTACACCGAATCTCTCGTACCACCTCTTGTGGCGTGGTGCTTTGTCCGCTCAGCACGGCCGGTACGGGGATATCCCAAAAGGTGTACGCCAGTGGGGCGGCTACCATCTGTTCCAATACAATGGCCGATACGACGCGGGCGGGTTGTTCCCAGGCCTCGTACTCTTCCACGCCGATCCTCAGTACTCCCACGTGTTCGAGACTCGCTAAACTCGCCTGCGCAAGTTGCAGTGCCCATGGATCGACGGTCCCGTACCAAAAACTCCACATGATGCCACCCCCCAAACCCTTGAGCAGATAGCGAAACGTTCGTTCGGGATCATACGCTGTCGTCGATTCCTCTTGGATTGTTACTTTATCATCATCATCATCATCGTTCTGTTCGGCGGAAGTGAGTGCCGCCACGTTCTGTGCAATGGCATCGCCCGTGGCACTAAAGGCCCCAAAGGTGAACATTTGGGTCGGGAGCTGATACGCTTGTAAGCAGTAAGCATATGTTGCCGAAGCCGTATTAGAGATCTGAGACAACCCCTGTACGGCCGCATCCATTGCCACGGCGTGACGAGCCGTACTACTGCTGCTGCTGCATCGAGAATGATCGGTCATCGGACTCGGAACGGACACGGGCGCAAAGGCATCCACGGTGATGGAAGCGGACATTACACTCAGTGCCACGAACACCGTGGTTGCCAAGGATAACCTTGATCCTGCACATAGCGACGAAGATGATGATGATGATGATGATGATCTGGGTTTCCAACTAGTGCGACTTGACATGTTTGATGATGTTGATGAAATCAAAGAAGGAAGACGAAAAGCAACAAAAGTGAATCGTGAAATTTTTATGATGGTTTGTCTGTTTGTTTGTCTGGGATTTTCAAGGCGTGGAAGGTGTTCGATCCGTGTTCGTACGAACTTTTGGACTTCCCCCAGCGCAACGCCATGAAAGTACGAAAACCAAAAAAACAGACATTGTTGTCTGTGAACGAGTGGTGTTGACGTGTCGTCCAGCAGCAGCCCAATTGACTGTGATGTGAGGCGACGTGATGGGATGTGATTTGATGTGACGAGTACATTGGTTTTGATTCGTTCGCATCCCCCACAGAATAGTGTCACTACGACATATTTATTTATAGAGATGAATGTACAAATTCTATTTACACTTAGGGTAAACGTAATCACAACAAGTCGAATGACATCACTCTCAAAAAGTTATGGTTCCGCACATATGCAAAAAACCAGCTGTTGTCGATATCGGTGCCGTGCGTACGTTGGAATATTTTTTACTGATCACGTGGCAGCTGTGACACGTTGTGTGACGTGTCAGAAGAGGAAAGGAGTACTCCGTAGATTCCGTTCATCATTTTCCGGCTAGCTATTCATTCTAACATTCAATTTTCTCCTAACATTCAATTTTCTCCTAATTCACATCAAGATAGTCATTGCATTCATTATAGTAGCAAAACATTTTCTCTTACTTACGTACTTACAGTTAGAAAAATCGTGGAATCTTTTGTCACGCTGCGTGCGAAAATGAAAATAATTCAACTCGTTCCACCTTACCTGTCAGGTGCTCTCATTATACAAAAGAGAAAAGAGGATGGAAAAGATTCAAGCGGAAATCGATGAAGTCAAGGAAGCCATCAAGAAAGTAGGAGAAGAAATCGATGTTGTCAGCAAAAGACTGGATGGCCCTGACATAACGACCGAAGACAAACATTACTTGCGACAAGAAAAGCACCACCTGCGACAAGAAAAGGACCGGCTTCAACAAAAGGAGGACCGCCTGCGACAAGAAAAGGACCGGCTTCAACAAAAGGAGCTGATTCTTCTGCAAAGAAGCTCTTTAGCAAGTGTTCCAGAGACAGAATCCATCAACCTTGGTGATTACAAACAGAAGATTGATGATATCTATGAAGTGCTTGTTAAGGGAGACAGGGCTACTCCTCTCAAGACCCCGGCAAGTTTTGGATCGGAAGAGATGCTCCGTTTGAAACGTGAAGGTAAACTTCGCTTCTTTCCAGGAAAGGACGGCGAAAGTATACTTACTCCAGATCAAGCCAAAATTCTATCACAACAAACAACAGAGCACCGAATTGTAGCATATTTGACCCCATTTTTTCACGCTGCTTTCGAATGCCATGGAAATTCAACCGTTGTTGTGAATTCGGAAGAATACAAATGGCTAAAGACATCCGAGGAGACCACCTACAATCAAAAACCAGACATGATTGTTTGCCACAAATCTATTTATCGAAAACAGGAGCCATTCAAGTCAACCGATGAAGATTTGAAGAAAATGCGAAGAGAGACTGATGTGTTCGGAAGACTGGCAGACTGGAAGCTCCGACAATTTATCTACCTTGTTTTGGAGGCCAAAAAAGAGATTGACAGTTCAGCTGTTGGACAAACGCTGAATTACGGAGCTCACATCTGTTTCAATGATGGGCCAGTAACTGCGCGTTCTGTCCTTTTTGATACGGAGAAGTTTTGGTTGGTGGAATGTGTTAAGGGAAGAGCCAGTTCGATTGAAAAGTGTAATTGGACTGACCCTGGTTCGAAATCACTTTTGACAACGTTTGCCCTGAAAGATCCAATGATGGAATTACTTGACGTAGCGTGCGAAACATTCGACGTGGAGGCCGAAGAAGACGGCTATTTGGGACAAGGTGCATTTGGAATAGTCTTCAAAGTCCAAAATCAGAATGGGGATTCTTTAGCGCTGAAACTTGTTCCTGATAAAGAGGAATGTGTTGCCGATCTTGAAATGCAAATGTTAATCACAAATCAAGCTTGCAGTCAGTGTTCGCACTTGGTGGTGGGCATTGAGGAGGGTGGGTATGCTCACTTCCAAAATCTTGGTGCTGTTCTCTTGTTATCAGAAGTTGGTGGGCACTATTCCAAACTTGGATGCAAATCAATTATGGATTCGCTTGAAGAACTCCATGACAATGGAATTTTGCATGGAGATGCTCGTGTGGAAAATGTTGTTTGTGTAAATGGAAGGCCGAAGTGGATTGACTTTCGTAGTGCACGCATTTATGGAAATTTGGACCGTGTCAGTAAATCAAAAGAAAAGGAATTGAAAAATTTGCAGGAGTCTATCAGAACATGCAAATATTATTATTAACATAAAAATGGCAAATTCTCTGGACCAAGCTCACGAAAATGGTAAATTGAGCGGACTAGGGTCACAAAAACAAGGCAAATTCTCTCGACCAAGCTCACGAAAATGGCAAATTCTCTCGACCAAGCTCACGAAATCGAAATGATTGTGAAGGTGATGATGATGACGGCCAAGACTGCGCCAACATAAAAAATCTTCATAAACTGCATCATCGTCAAGCAACTGGATCCTTCTTACATTACAATTGCCAATTGCATCATTAGAGTGTCAACAATATAAGATACTCCATTCTCTTTCATTGTTCACACGTTTGTTTGTTTCTTTCTTTGTTTGTTTGTCTTCCTCCAACCTAGCATCCGCAAGCCGACTCTCAAGTAAGTTTTCCTACATGGGACGGGGGGCAGAGAATTACCTTCTCCTACCTAGATATTTTATTTTTCCCATCGTGTGGGTTACGTACACTTCAATTACATTTAATTCGCATCAATATAAGTGTGTGCGTGCGTGCGTGCGTGTTTCTGTGTGCGTGTGTGTCATTGTCTGTGCCCGTCGATTAATTGAGAAAGATAGACGATGGTCCCAGGCTTGGAGCGGGCGTACCTTCCCCAACCGAACCTGTCGCAAGAGGCACAAAGGAAAAGTCATCCAGGAGTATCCAGTCGGTCCATAACCCTGTGTTCTCCAATTGTTGTTCGATGACAACTTTGAACATGGGCGTGCCAGTGATTCCGAAGAATCCCCCGCCCGCGCCGAGGATCGGCAACTCGTACGACGCAACGGCATCACCCGCGATATCGTATCCCGTCATTGTCCAAACCGCATTGGAGGCACCCCAATCAAAGCCGAATGCCGTCACCGGGCCATTCTCGAAGGTAATTTCAAGTCTTCGAAAGCCGCCGATGTAGTTCTGGAGGTGCAAACCCACCATGTTGTATCGACCCGAGTACTCTGTGGTGACCTCGAAATATCTTGGACCGGGATCAAAAGTCACACCTTGGTACTCCAATGGATCTGTGTACGTTCCTGCTGTAACATTGCTGAAATCAATAACAGTTGCACCAGCCAATGCAAAGGCCGTATCAGAAGTCAGGAAATCTCCGCCGCCCCGCATGATTTGGAGGCCGGCATCGATCTGTTGAAGATCCCTCGCCGCGTCGATGCCGCCCAACAGGCCCTCCAAAAGACACTCTTGATTCCCTTTGCAGAATTCTTGGACTTGTGGATCGGCATTGCTTAGATCGATTTGCGTCGTGAACGGCGCCGGATTGGCAAAATCATCGTACGACGCGCCACTTTCGTAAGAAAAGAGCGACTCTGTCTCGGTCAAGAACCAGTGCGTCACGCAATATTCGTACCCATCCTGGATCCCGGATCCAGTAAATGAAAGCGGCACGCCTTGGCGGGTGAGCCACCCATCGGGTGCATTTTCATTCGCCGACCCAAGAATCCCAATGAGCATTTCGTCGGAGCGGTAGGTAAACGGGATGTGAACCGAAGAATGCATCCAGCACCCAAAGGTAGATGTCTGAGCAACGGCAACAACGATATCAACTCCGGTGTCATAGGTTACCCGAAACGAAGTCGGACCCAGGCCTATTTTCACGCCCTCGATTGTATCATCAAACGTTCTGTCCAAGACGTTAGGGAACGGACCACGGATCAAGACACCATCGAGAAATAAGTGTACTCGACAGCCGCCAATCACTACAGAAGCATCATCCGTGGTGGCCTCGGAAACTTGAATTATTGGGGACCCTACGTCGCGGACAAGTATTCCTCTCGTGACGGTGATTTGTCGGGGACCGAATCGCACGAAACGACCCTGGATAGTAAAAGATGAATCCAAGGATTGGACCATTCCAAATTCGCCTTCGCCTTGGCAATCATACTGGAGTCCTCCAAAGGTCTTGATATGGGGATCTCCAGAAGCCCTAGAATCTGCACCATCTATTTTGCTGGTGGGAGGGCCGATGCCTGGAGGGGCTCCTGGAACGGGAGGGGTAGGCGACGGGGTGGGCGATAGTGTTGTAGTGGGTGTCATAGTTGGAACCTCGGTACCACAATCCCTTGCATTTGAAATAGGCCGGGCCTGTGAGTACTTTTCCCATCCGGATGTTCCACCGCAGAGATAAAAAGGCTGGACGTCTTCCATGTTGTGAGAAATGACTGCATCGAGTCCTCCCAGCGAGGAAACAATATCCAGAGAGCCTGCGCCGGGACCCGAAGTGATGAGCTCACAAGGATCATCATCCGTACAAGAATTGATTCCCGGTCGGCCGTTTGCATAGCAACACTGCTGACCGTGTGAATCGACACGACCTCTAAAGCATGTATCGGCACCCGGGTGAAAAAGCGATAGAAGATCGTCCGCCCGGCTTAATTCAGGATTTGAGGAAGATGCTTCTTCTTCTGTGCACGGGCATTCTATTTCAGCCTCCACGGCGTCAACCCAATCAAAGCCGCGTTGTCGCTCTGCATCTACCCATTCTTCGCATGTTCGGCAGCACGTGTCACCGCATACCAGTGTATTGCTACCAAGAAGACACCATATCAGGACGCCTTCGGTGAACATTATGCTTTCAAATGTGTATGTAAAAGTATAACTTTTGTCAATATCAATCAAAAGAGATTCATACTTCAGGTGCATGGTAGCGACAAATTCGGGAGCTCGGATTACCAAATTGAAGGCAGTTTCTGCAAAGTGACACGTCTCGCAGGGACCGACGATTGCAACTTCTTCTCTAATGCTCTCGGCAACCGGATCAAGTGGGTTAAAGACACCAATTGGTGGAGGAATCCGCAATGCTCCGTCTGCTTCCAATCCCATTTCCGACTCGAGAGTAACCTCTCCTAGTGAGCCTATGTAGATAGCCAAACGGGGAACGAATCCAAAGAATGCTCCAAAGCTAAATTGGGATTCTCCATCAATTGTATACGTATCAGGAGTGAGAGAAGGCGTCGTAATCGACGGAGTCTCGTCTTTGATAACAGTTTCAGATATTGACAATCCCGTCCAGCCTCCACTGATGTCGTAACGGAATTCTTTACGGCCCGTCGTCGCACCCCAATTCCATTCTGCTGTGAACCTAAACCATAGATGAAAAGCAAAGGGTTACATCTCGACGCACGGCTATACAATTCTGATGGCATGGCTGCACTTACGTTGCGTCCAAGCTCAACTGAGCTTTCGTCAGATAATCCAATTCCCCAAACACCTGCGATTGACAACGAATAAGTCAATATACGAACGAAACCCCCTGTGATGAATTTATGAAGAAAAACTTACTCCGAACTTCAGTTTGGGGACTTTGAATTTTTTAAAGAAAGGGATGTTCGGAAATCCGTACAAAGGCAAGCTCAAGAGCTCTTCTTGTTTCTCGAAGTTAAAGAGATCTCCCTCCCGTACAATCACGGTCAGTGATGCGTCGACGAATGTTTCCGAGAACAGCGAGACACTCAAATCGAGTCCTGCCAGGTCCCAATCTGCTTCGATCACGTCGATACCTCCTGTAATGGTAAGTGAAGCTTCGGCCTCGGCTCCAAGCATCGGATGTGGCGTGAAGGTCTTGCTCCTAGTCCACGTTTGGGTGGCAAGCTGGCGCCGCGAAGCACTGTCGTTATTGGTCTGCCTAAGGAGGAAAAAGCTTCCCGATTCGAACATGAAGAAGTAATTGGACGGTGTCCCTTGCACGACGACCCGCGTATTAGTTTCCGATACGGTTTCCACCAACAGGTATCCGTCCGTGATTTGCAATCGATTTTGTTTCGTCTCGTTAAAGCTTGGTAGGAGGACCAATCCTAAATCACAAGATCCAAAAGCTTCGCTGTCCACAGCCAGCATGGATCCGATTGGAAACAATACCGATGCGTCAACTGGCGCGACGAAATTAATCTCGATGGTTCCTTCGTTACCGTCGCCATCACACGTGACCGATGTGATGTATTCAAGTGCGGCGTCGGTGAGTGACACCACGCCCTGTTGACGCAGGGTTCCGTTGTACACGATCTCGTACAAGTCACTATCCAACGTATCGGTGATGAAAAATGCTTCTTCGCTAGCCGAATCGCCACCAACGTCGTATGTGAGGCTCCGGATAACGTCTGTCATGCTCGAACGCGTGGTGGTCGATATCGTCGGACTTGCTGTGGGCGACATTGTAGTATCGCCTTGCGGCTGGGGCAACTCGAAGAGGCACGGCGGCGATTTTCCCGTCACTTTTACAAAACGCTCGTACAATTTGTCACATTTCTTTTTGAGCTTGGGATATTTGTAGGTTTTAGATGCCTTGGAGGCGGACTTGGATGCCTTGGAGGCGGACTTGGATGCCTTGGAGACGGACTTGGATGCCTTGGAGACGGACTTGGATGCCTTGGATACAGACATGGACGCCTTGGATTCGTCTTCAGTACTGCGGTAGGACATAGACTCGCTATCGTGGACTTCAAGTTCGTGACAACGATGTTTGTGGCAAAAGTTTTGGCAGATCTTTCTTGCCTTACCGGGAAAATCGTTGCAGGAGTTAGCAGAAGCAGAGTTGTCACCTACAAACAAGTCCGCGGCAGCCAACTTGACTTCGGATATCGTGAGTATTAACGGCAACAACAGGATGATGATCGAGTACATCATCATCGTAATAGATAGTTCGAGGCGGAAATCTATCGAATGGATCGAATCTGTCGAATATATTTGCAACTGTATTGCCGTAATCGATCGATCCCTCGTCAAGAAAGATACTTTTTCTTTCTGGATCGGGTGAAGGCGGTACTATGGAAACGTCGAACTCGATACGAAAGTGAGGAAATGATGGGG
>Ga0051981_10001854_pt1 | contig 10331 bp, 2 predicted proteins | sample CryGey13umfilter_3_FD_59644 | JGI IMG/M metagenome (GOLD analysis project Ga0051981, IMG submission 59644) | Groundwater microbial communities from aquifer in Utah, USA - Crystal Geyser 4/10/14 3 um filter | ecosystem: Environmental > Aquatic > Deep subsurface > Groundwater | place: USA: Utah... | reverse complement strand
GAGTAGGCCGTGTCGGTGAAAGGCGTCTGACTCGATGCTGTCACTCCGATGAAGGCGAAATCGCCTGAAATCAAACTCGATGAGCCGTTCAGCTCGAGAATATCCTCAGACGAGGACAAAACAAATGGAACGTCGTCGAATGACAGCGAGCTTTGCTGCTGGTTGGAAAGAGGATCGGATGGAACAAGATCCAAAGTCACGTGGTCATCACGCATCGATTCCCGCGCCGTCGAAATGGCACTCAAGGCTCTTCTGATACTACTATTTTCTTCTAATCCCTCAAATTCAAATCCAGCCTCATTGGGCCTATCTGCCTGTATGAAAAGTGTCATGGAATCGCCCGCCGCAACATCGTTTCCAGCGGTACTGATATAGTCATTTCCTCTGAACAGCTTTCTTTCGGCGAATTGTTCATCGGGTACAGTTGCAGACACCGTGGGAGAAGAAATCAATAGAGACGTGTGTATTTCATAGAAAGCGTGATGTAGGTTCACCATGACCAGCTCAATGTCGTGGAGTCGCACCAAATATTGTTCGATCGTTTCTTCGTCAATGGTATCTCCCAACGAAGTCCGTCCGATGAGTGTCAAAGAATCACCGGTCACAAGGCTTTGACCACCAGGGTCCGTTGCAATGGTATCGCAGCCAACCCGAATTTCAAATCCGGACGTGTTTCCGCGTCCCACGAGTTGAGTATCAGTCTCAAGAGTACTCAGACGTACCCCAAAATCTTCGATGACAGCGTCTAGCCGGGTGCGCACATTCTCGATTTCCGAGAAAACAGAATAATCGAGCCCTGAAAAGCCGCGTATATCGTCGCCGATGACTACGTTGCTTCCAGGGCCAGCTCGAATCACATCATTCCCATGAATTACCTGATGCGTATTCAAGAATCCAGGAATTATTCGAAACATTGGCTGGACACAGTAATCTTCATCGATTTTCTTCAAGCTCGATGCACCAATTATATCACGCAGCAGGTTGCTGTCGACCTGTACGTCATCAATTGTTACCAATAGGTCAATGGCTGAAGCCAGTGAGTCCGACTGTCGGTATTGATCGGGGAAGAGCGAGTAGTCCGTCGTGAAGAGACTGCCGTATTGCGGGATAACGAAACTGGAATTGTCCGACGAAGGAAGTGCACGATACACCTCGTATATGTTTGGCAAATCCATATTGTAAGGGATCGTGTTGGATCCACTGTCGCCGATGATCAGATCATTCCCACCATTCCCTTCGAGGATATCATTACCTCTTTGCCCAATAAGAACATCGTCTCCGTCACCACCACGAAGCGTGTCGTCATTACTCGGCTGCAAATCATACCGTAACAATTCCGTAACCCAAGTATTGTCTTTTTGGACTTTTGCACCGTTTGAGTCGAACCCAGTCGCGGCAATTAGCAAGGATGTCGACATGATATCTTCAGCAGAGAGGTCCGATGTATCGACTTTTTTGGATATTACGTGCGAGCTTCTAATATAACCTTGCTCTTCCAAAATGATGTCTTTCGACCACACCCCAGTGGACGTTACTAGGGGATTACCATCCCCCAAACTATTGAATCGGCGAATCACATATCCAATGTCTCCGAGTAAAATGTCATTTCCAGGGCCCCCTTCCAGAAAGTCGTTGCCCAGTTCACCGTAGAGCTCGTCTTCCCCTGGCCCGCCATTGAGATGGTCATCGCCTCGTTGACCGTGCAGAATATCATTCCCAGCTCCACCATCGAGAGTGTCATCTCCACTGATTCCATCGACGTCGTCAAATCGCTGAATTTCGCGGATAACCTCGGAGAATGGTGGAGGGAATGCCTCCCATACGATCTCGTGATCAAATGGAAAGGAAGACCCAATCCTTACAATCTTTCTGAGAATCTCGCCATTATCCCCTAATATCACATCGTCGCCATTACCTCCACTGAGCGTATCGTTATCGTCGGGACCTTGCAGAACGTTGTGCCCTCCAGTGATGTCATCACTATCGTCGCCTCCCTCAATCACGTCAGGTCCTTCTTGTCCAAACAAAAAATCATCACCAGGACCGCCGTTGATCGTGTCGGCGCCACTGTACTCAGAGAAACCGAGTAGCGAATGATATTGCGGATAGGCCAAGCTACTGTTGTAGGATCCGAAATCCCCAAAAATGATGTCCTGGCCCCCATTGCCTTCGATGTAGTCACCAGCTGCGCCGCCAAAGGCAAGGTCATCACCACTTCCTAAATATATTGTGTCGGGACCTCCACTGCATTCAGGTTTAAAAGTCGCGGCATAATCAAGCGAAAAAGGCACTTCTTGACTCAGGTAAATCAAAGCATGATCACCAAATACGACATCGACGCCGTCGTTGCCATAAATTACGTCACTTGAAGTTCCGCCAACTAGATAATCCACAGCACCATCACCGCCGTAAAGTATATCGTTACCTCCTAATGAACATTCAACCGTCTGTAATATTCTTGGTGATGTGCTGTTTGGCCAAAAGCGAATTTCGGCAGAGTCCCCAAACTGTTATTTGAATCAGACTGTGAGCAAGCGTTTCTACACAAAAACTTTCCGGATATCGTTCAAGAAAGAAAACGTACAATTACATCCTGTCCGTCGCCACCACGCAGAACGTCATTTCCGAAGCCTCCAATACCAATATCGTTGCCGGTCCCTAGAATTACATCGTCATCGCCGCCAGCGAAAGTGTCGACGGGGATGATATCGGTTATATTTCTTACGATCCCATCAACCAAATCTCCCGGGCCTCCACCGCCCGACATCGCGACCACAATGCCATCAGTATTGGTCCCTAGGTAAACAATTAAAAAAAATGAGCGACCTCATGCTGAATAGGGGCGACAGTCAACGAGTAGCACTTACATCGTACAAGGCCCTGGTCTCCAAAAACAACGTCGTTACCCGATCCAGATACCAGAGTATCGTCCCCAAGACCACCGAATAGGAGGACGCCCAATGAAGAAAGGGTACAATCAATCGTATCATCCCCATTTTGCCCATTTGCTACAAAAAGAGCATTTTCGTTCTCTTCCTCGATCAATTTGACAGACATAATGTCATTGCCGTCGTTTGCATGGACGCTGGTAGTAGTGCGTACGCCTTGATATTGTACGGTTGCGATCGATATGACTTCCCATAATGTCATCACCCTTCCCGAGGAATATTTCAATCCCTCGTGACCAATCCCCTTCGTCAGCATAATACATAATGTCACCAAGAACTCCTTTGCGGATATCCACCAGAGCATCTCGGCTTAATCGCATCGGAGCGTCCGCAGTCCCCTTTGGAATCGTGCTATTTTCGTCAGAGATCATTAGTCGATTGCGTCCTTTGCCTGCCCTGACTATCAAGTTGCCCTCCAGATAATCGAGCCAACCAGCTAAAAAGTCAGTGTAAGAAGCGGTCGGAGGGATTTCATTGGCCTCGGAACTGATAAAGACGAAATCGCCATTGCCGTTCATACGGTTCAATTCTGTAGCAACCGAAGATAGACCCCTGACATTCACCACCTTGTTTGCCGAACCAGTCACAATCTCTAGAAGCTCCAAATTTGCGTACACGACATCCGAATTTTTCGCCACGACGTCGTTTGCCCCTCCAAGGAATAGCTCCGACTTGAAACCCATCAGATTCGATCCATCAAAGCTGATTGTCGCGCCTTCGTTCAGCATTTCTCCAATGAAAAAGAAGGCAAGATGTTCGCCAATCTGCGCCACTTTCACAACTTCGCTGCATTTTGTGTCACCCAGTAGACCGCATGAACTTGGTAAAAACAACTCGGCTTTTATCGCTTCTTCAAGGACAGATGTGTTTACGGGGAACTCCACCGTCACACTGGATAGACCATCAATGAGGAGTTCAAAAGACCCCGACATAGCACCACGGAGACTAACCAAGAACGAATCAAGCGGTGCGTTTGTGACTGGTGGCGAAATCATGCTTTCCACTTCGACCACAAGGCGGGTTATGTTTACTACGTCATTGACTTCAAAGTCTCCAGAATCATCCAACAGAAGTGTATCACCAACTAGGCCTTCATCACTTCCTTCTATTCCACCATCAAATAGCAGAAGGGAGTTGATTCGTTCCAAACGCGATGCTCCTGATGAAACCATCACGCGGTCGTTTCCGGCTTCGCCATAGATAAGGAAGGGACCAGTGATATTTTCAACCATAACTACATCATCCCCGTCACCCAATGAAACCTTGTGAAAACTCTCCGGTGTGCTCTCAACTGTGAGGATATCATTTCCGTCACCGAGCATGATCTCGATCACTTCCATTTCCCCAAAGACCACACCATCTCGTTGTTCCACTTCACCGATAACAATTTTGCGTCCCATGTTAAAGCCCGTAAGTTGATCATAGGACAGGGCGCCAGTAGAAGGAGACGAGCCTCGAACATCGAGATCGTAAATGAGTAGCGTGTCGACCTGTTTCTTCTCGATAGCCCATAAAGAAGATGAGTCTATCACAACTCCAGTGGGTGGTTCGAAAGTATCTGCATCATTTTCACCAGGAAGTAAAAATGGGTCCGAAATTCCAGGAACGTCGTCACTGCCGAAGCCGAACATTTCTAACGGCCCTTGTATCATTGACAGAAAGGACGGCTGCGACGGGAAATGCAACAAGTCCACGCCTTCCGTCACAATGTCATTTATGGCAGACACACGAATATTTTTCCATGAGTCCCAATCTGATTCGTCGAATGTTACGTCGATACTGGTACTCAATGCGTCGCCGCCCACGGCGAATTCAACCTGTTCGCGAGATTCGAGTCGTAATCTGTTGTTGCTCTCATCCAAATCAACGCCGGCGGCTAATAGCTGTGCAAGATTATCCGTAGCGACCGCCTTGGACTGGATTGATAATGTCACCGTACCGGTTGGTCTTTTACTCAGTCGTACGCGGTAGGCGTCCTCGTACAAACTGGCGTCCGACAGCAGATCCTTGACTGTATCGTCGACTTCGGCGGTCCGTGTCACCCCCATCGGCTCGTCCACGATAACTCCGGTGATGTCATCATCGTAGATCCGTACGAGTACGGTGGATGCGGAAAGGGTAGAATTATCTGCCAGCGTCAATTGAGATTGTGTCCCCTCCAGAACATGAACGAGTGAAACGAAGTGTACTCCTTCTTGAAGATCGTCGTCCATCGCCGTGACCGCAATGGTTGCTTTACAATCTGATCCCCACATCTCGCTATCAATCATATCCGTGTCCAAGTTGAGTTGGTCACTCACAGTTTGGTCGATTCGCACGTTGATGCTCTTTGTGTCCGGTGTGCACGGGCGCAGATACACGTCATAGGTTGTACGTATTTCCCCGGGCCCGAGGAAGGGACCTTCGGCGATGACCGTTCGGCCGGTAGGTTCGATCACCGCGATGGACTTTGCCGTTGTACTGTCCATCGCCGGTAACAAACGTACGTTGATGGGTCTGATCGATTGCCGTGCGTTAATGTAGGCGTCGTCCGTCGTAATCGCTTCCACGATACTGGATCGGATAAGGACACCGAAATCTGTGATCTCGAGTGGCATTGCCATTTCGTTGTGCGCGACCTCAATTTTCCGCGGACCGGTGTTAGCCTCGAACTCGAGTCTCTGCGTTTGACTGTTCCCGTTCAACTTGAGATACGGTCTGCCATTGACATCACTCTGCGACGAAACTTCGACCACCACTTTGCCCTGCGGCCGACGGGTCGGGTAGACGAAGAAATGAAAGTTATCGTTCGACTTCTCGGTAATGACATGAACGGCCTCCTTTTCGACGATGTTAATGTACCCCACACCGTCATTGTCAAGAATGTTAACGGCTACTCCTTCCACGAGAAGGCCATCGTAACCTGGATCGGAATCGCTACGAACGCCGTGTTCGATGATCCCCCTGTGTCCTCGCAAGTTCTTAGCGGGGACCGGATCGACGGACCTCGGTGCGACCGCGAATGTGTCGGAACCCAAGTTACCGTTCAATGAGGTGAAGGTGGTTGGACTCGTAGACAAGACGGCAAAGTGATCGTTCCCTTCATTGCCAACGACCTTGACATTCTCGATGTTCTGATACACGATGCTCAACCCGCCCCCGAACACACCGTCCCGGGAGATGACGTAGGAGTCGTCGGCTTCGGTTCCGGACACGATGAGGGAATCGGTTCCGGTCCCGCCATCGACGTCGACCAAGGAATTGATGACGAATGCCGTCAGTTCGGCATCCTCGCCGCCACCGTCCTCTTGGAGTTCCACGACGTCGTTGTCCTCGTCGCCGAAGACGGAAACCTTCTTGGTGCCACTCGAATTGGTACGAGTTCCGTCGCTCAAGATGACCTGCACGAAAGACCGCACGACGAACGTATCATCCCCGGCTTTGCCGTTCAGATCCGCCACGTCGAGATTCCGGAGTACGTCGAAGAAATCGCCCCCGGCTCCTCCGCTGATGGAGACCGGGTGGGAGTTACCGTTCGAAAGGTATCCCTTCGTGGTGAGCGTGGTCGTGATTGGGTCGGAAACGGCCACGTTGGCGAGGGAGTCGCGTTCGGAATTGTACAACTGACCCAACCGGAATTCGTCCCGTACCGATCCACCGAACACGTCCATCGGCGCGAGGGTGTCATCGAAGTACACCCGATTCTCGCCCTCGTTGAGTCGAAGGACGAGTCTAGATACGGTGGCCGTGGGGATGAAACCCAACGCGGGACCATCTCGGACGACGATCTCTTGACGGTCGAGATTGATCCTCTCGACGGAAGTATGATTGTCGTTCATGTCATGGATGTTGGCGAGGAAGTTCTCTCGACTTAGCACAGAGCACGCAAAATCGGCGCAATCGACGTTCAGGGTGTTGATCCCCTCCGTGTCGTCGAATATATCGACGACCGAATTACCCGCCGACGTGAAGAACACGTGCAGATCGTCGTCGCCGGGACCGCCAGACCAACGCACCGTGGAATTATTCAGGAGGTTCCCCGCGGTAATGGTGGCGTCGGTGGTCGATACCCTTCCGTCGACGAGTAGTGTGTCTCTGCCGGCGCCACCGCGAATCGTCGCAACCACATCGTCCCCGAGGCCGTAGATCTCGACGACGTCGTCGCCGCCCGAGGCGGACACGGTCAGATCGCCCTGCGTCGTGAATACACGGATAACGTCGTCCGAATCGCCCGCCGTGATGGTCGTGTCGGAGAAGCGCGGCGTCGAAGAAACTTCCAGATCGTTTCCTCCAGCGCTGAGCGACAATTCAAGGGTGTCGACATCAGAAAAGGACAGCGTTTGATTATCCCAAGGCAATAATCCTAAAACCAATCCAGAAGTGAGTCTTCCATTCTTGGCCTTGATCGAGGCGGAGTCGATAATGGACAATACATTCTGACCCAGGCCACCGTTGACTGTAATGTCGGCATGGATAGAATCCAACCCATCTTTTAAATTTCCAACGGCGATTATATCATCACCAGCACCTCCCTGAATAAAGATATCTTCGACAGTCTCCAATGTGCTTACGATAGTAACGGTCGTCCTGTCGCACGGGGGGAGGAAGAGTTCAATGTACGTGTAGCTCGGTCCTAGCGTGATGGTAAACTCGCCTCCCGACGTTTCGGGGCGGGTGACGATGATCTCCATTTCGCTTCCGTTGGCACCGATCGTCACTTCGTTACCGTCCGAGCAATCACTGGTGGCAAAGTCGAGCGTGAGAGACGCCTCGTTGAACTGTCCACCCGATGATCGGATGTTGCAGCCACGGAGAATTCGGTTCGCATCGACGACCACGTTGGTGTGCCCCACGAGCTCCCACGGCCTGTCACACCTCGAGGTAAATGTCGTGGTCAGTAACGGTGCCTCGGGCCGGGGGAGAAGAATTGTACCCGCAAAGCCAACGGTTGTTGGATCGAATGAAAGGTTGGCGGAACCGAGGAGAACTTCGTCTCGTTCCACCGTGATTGAATCGTCCGAGATAATTGTACCACCCTGAGAAACGTAATCGAGGGTCAGTTCGGAAATTCGAAGGCCCGTTAAATCCGTTGATGACTTGATATTCTGCAGTAGTACCGGCACGCCACTGCCGCTCCCATTGTCAAACGAAATCTTCTTCACCCCTTCCACCTGTCTGAATTGGTTGCCCGTAAAGCACTCGACGGCTTCGTCACCGAGGACACCGGCCAGACTTGTGCACGTGATTCCGTTACCGCCCACGACGGCGTCGCCCAGGCCGAGTGTTCCGCTGGGGTCGAGTTCGATGAGAGCAGGGGGGCCGCGTGGCTGTCGAAAGATCGGCCCCAGGAGGGTGATTTCAAATCCTTCCTCGAGTTCAAACAGTGTGATCCTGATAAAACCAACGAAAAGACCGATCCTGATATAAACGCTGAAAGCGACGAAGATTTCGAATGAAAATTCAAACCATTGATCCGGTGTGCTACCGAGAACCAATAATTCGTACGGGCGAACGAGTCCCCCACTTGTTTCTGGGAATGGGTCGAAGAAATCGACCGTAGCAATGAAGCCAACTGATCCCGATACTCCAACCTGTACGATAGCAGCATTGCAGGCTACGTCAAGAGTAACGGCGCCGGTCAGAGCGATCAAGGGTTCGTCCACTCCATCAAAGGTATCGATGAAACCAAAACTGTTCAAGGCCTTGTCAGGGCGTTTCTGTTCCACTGCCTCTCGGATACCTTTGGTATCAAGTGCAAGTCCAACCCGCACCGTTGCACTGAATTCAAAGCCGATGGTCAATTCGACGTTTGGTGGAGTATACAAAATTTGAAAGATCTCGATGGAGAACCCCCATTCCACAGCCGGAGGAGCATACTCGACGAGACGCTGGGAGAGAGAATGTGATGAGAATGTGATGAGAAAGTTGTCGTCCCCATTTTATGCAAGCCCCCAAAAATAAAACGTACCACATCACCGCCCAATAGCAAGTCAATGGCACTGGCAGGATCCTGAAAGAGAGGGAAGGTAAGTCCCTCGACATTGGCGGCTCGGCAAGCAAGTCTCGCGGCCTTGCAAGCGGCCCTTTCGGAGCGCGTGTTGCATATGCTTGATGCGCAGACGTTATCGCCGTCCGTGACCTCGCTCGGTGATCTGCATCTATCCTCGGTAAAATCCGAAGGTCGTTTCGGACACGACGATTGCAGTTGACGTAGATTTCCGACGCTTGCATCTCCTCCTTCGTCGTCGTCGTCGTCGCACGGTAATTCGAATAGAGCGCCACAGCACGTGAATTCCCCATCCCTTGGCTCGCACCGTTCGGCGATATCGATAAAGCCGTCCGCGAAGTTATCCGCGAACTCGAGGATGGATTCGTACGTCTTCAAAAACTTTCTTACCGTTCCGACTCCAGAATTCGGCGCCCTCTGCTCGGCAATATCGAGAACCGTAACGTCCGTACCGGAAAGATCACTGACACCGGGTAACGGTTTCGTTAATTCTAACAATGGTTGTCCGATGGGATCCGAAACTTCTCGAATGTCGTCGATGATGGGCTGCACGAGGTCACGGATTTCTCTCGTATCCAAGGCAGGCGTGAGAACTCGCATGCAAAAATTTTCTCCATCCCTAATGGGACACGAATCAAACTCAAAGATACTACCATCGTCCCCCGCGAGTGATCGCAAGATCCTTGCTGAGCGTCGGTCCGATGATCTGCTGCAATGACGGTGCAATACAGAATTTTCCTTGAGTCTGCGACTCACAGAAAGCCGGCGTCCTGCATCGTCTTCCGCCGCCAAGGTACCGGTGGTATCCTCTGTTCCTATGCTAACCTTCGCCTGTACGGCAAGGTTCGCCACAAGCCTGGGAATAAGATCTCCAGCTTTCCCCAAACCGCTAACGCTGAAGGTGATCCCGTAATTGTCTTGGTCGCCTTCGTCTCCTGCGGTGATGGCGGCCTGGGCCGAAGCGGAAATCTGGAACAGATCACGGAATGTCGATGCAACTTGAGAGAATTTCATCCAATCTTCACCGAATCCGGCGATCGCTTCGTTGCTTCCGACGCCTCTGGTCGCGGCGCCCTTATCGGCGTCGACCCTGATCTGCACACCAAAGGTCAAATCGAGGCCGGTGATATCGGCGTCCAGGAAGAGAAGATGGGACGATACATCCGCTTGCTCGATGTCCAGTTGAGCGGAAATGATCAATTCGCTTGGTTCTTCGGGGGCCGTATCGATGAAAAAACCAACTTTCTTGTGATATCCAACGCGAACGTCGAGATTCCACGAGAGTCTTAACCGGGGTTGAGGGATTTCGATTTCCAAATCAAAAAAATCGCTTTCGACGGATCGGGCGACACTGAAATCCAGCGGCAGATCGATATCGAATGTTTGGCCGAGGGGTA
>Ga0051981_10001849_pt1 | contig 10336 bp, 11 predicted proteins | sample CryGey13umfilter_3_FD_59644 | JGI IMG/M metagenome (GOLD analysis project Ga0051981, IMG submission 59644) | Groundwater microbial communities from aquifer in Utah, USA - Crystal Geyser 4/10/14 3 um filter | ecosystem: Environmental > Aquatic > Deep subsurface > Groundwater | place: USA: Utah... | reverse complement strand
TGAAGTCCTTAATCCCATGCCCAGTAAGAGTGAGTGTCGTCCGGCTAGACCGTTGGCGTAGGAAAGTAGTTTGCTTCATTCTGAAGCACTGGCACTAGCACGTGGTTTACCAGGATCGTCGCGTCGATGTCTGCGTAATAGTCAACGCCGAGTGGTAAGTCATCGATTGTGCTCCACAAATACTCAGGTGCTTCCAGTTCACTACAGTTAAGATTGGGAAAGAACCGTGAGCTTTGAGCCTTTAAGTGCCGTGTTGAAAGGTCAACGATTTCCTCGGATTGAGGCAAGTACACCCACGCATATAGGGCCGGATACTCCCCTTGGCTGTCAGGCCCTTGCGCTTCCCAATCGGAACGGCTAAATTGAAGGTTATACACGTCTTGAGACCCTGCCCCGCCGCTCGCTCCATTGCCAACCGGCCAAGAAAAGGAACCGGCAAGGACCTTGGCGACTACCCCTTGATCGCGAAGTCCAATTTGCGTGGCGTGTGCCCAACGAACACTTTGGAGCATGTCATCCCAATTTCCACGTCCAGGATGCTCCTGAGCGAAGATGCATTGAATATAGCCAACGTGAGATTGTTTTTCGTTCATCCTCCCCTCGCTACCATACTTCGCCCTCTATTGTCAACGACTCTGGATCGCGAGGAAACACCGCATGAATTCTGATCTTATCGCTCAGCAAGAAGCCCGAATGCGACAGCTTTCCAGCATGGGGCGCTATCTGGATGCGACTAGAATCCCGGATGAAATGCTCGCTGCAGGGCCGCCAGCGATGCTTCTACGACGGAAGGCCATTGCCTTCTTCCAACAGGGCGATATCCGGCAATATCTACTGTGCGCCACTGAGGCATCGAGAGCCGCCACTTCTGATGGCGATAGACTCCTTGCCAGAATTTCGATTATTGAAGGTACGCTCTACACGGATTTCAAAGTTGCGGCCGCGATCGAGGCGGCAACCGTAGCTTTGAGTGAAGCACGGACCGCAGACTATGCTTCTGTGCTTGAAGCGAAGCTAATCCACTTCCGGCTGATGATGGTCGCAGCTGTTTACGGCGAACTGCCATTTGAGCAGGTTGAGACAATGAATAGTGGGCTTCCTGAACTGGCCCAGCAATTTTATGACCTGGGCCACTTGGATACCGCCTTCTATGCTCTTCGCCTTCGAGCGCAGCGACTGCCGGTTCTGGAAGAAGCCAAGGTTGCCTTTAATAGCCTAATAGCAATTTCTCTTAAATGCGATCGGCCAGCTGATGCAGGATCGGCTTTGGTCGCATTTGCGCATCGACTAGTTCAGGACCGCCAATTCGATTCTACAGCTCTTGGCACATGCCTTGGGCAAGCGGAAGACATTTTCACACAGATCGGACATGCTCATGGTCGTATCGATGTGCACTATCTGCGAACAAAGATTCAATTTCAAATACACGGTACTGGCCTCGAAGATCTCGAGCGATGTCTTTATGACTACGAAGCCGTCGACTTTTATCGCGGCATGTTGATAGTACTTGAAGATCTTTCAACGCTTACCTTGAATGATTTGGTGTCTTTTCAAAAATTCAACGCCAGGGCTGGGTCCTTGGCCGAGCGGCTGGGCAACAGGCTTGCCTACCACGGCAACGCTCAGAAGGTAATCCACGTCCTGTCGGGTCAGTACGCTCACGGTCGTATTGCCCAAATTTGCCAAGCAGCACTGGATGAAACGCTCCCTAGTCTGCTTCGGGGCTTCTATCTACAGCATTTGGGTACGGCCTATGCCGCCATTTCGGTTCACGCCAAAGCACTAAGCCTCTACGATCAGGCCATCATGGCATTTCGCGAATGCGGTAACGCAACTGCGGAGTCCGATCTGATTCCGCAATACGTCACAATAGCGACCGCGCACGGCGACGAGCGAGTTTTTCGCTCTGCAGAGGCGCTCTTGGTTGAATGGCAGGCGAAGGACGAGGTACGACGCGATTGGCCGCGACTCGCCAACAAGCTCTTGGTATCGGCGTCGCTGGCGATTAATCGGCTCAAATATGAACATCGGTTGATTGAGCAAAAATGTGCTCAAGATGCGGCTGAGCAAGCGTGTGAGCGTGTGGCTGAAACACTGAACAGATGTGGAATGGACCGGGACACCCTCAATGGACGCGCGACGCTCATGCAGCACAGAGCACAATTGCTCGCGGTTTTGGAGGATCACGATGGTGTTGTCGTCGCGACTAAGAAGGCCAAGCGGCTTTTCGAGTCTGCGGGCAATGGCATTTTTGCTAGCAATTGTAGTCACATGCTTGGCTGTTGCTACCTAAATCGTGTCAATCAAGCTCTCGTCCCGAATTTTGAGTATTCCGAACGCCATCTTCTGCAGGCTATCAATTGTTATACGGACGCCGGCATGCATTCTCAGGCTATCAACTCGACCTACTATCTTGCCGCGCTCTATCAGAACACGGCAACTTTGATCGACGACCATGACTGGCAAAATGTCTTGTACGAAGCGTCCTTGGAGCGACTTGGGGCGGCTCATGCACGTTGCGATGTCATGCGTCAGGATCTGCATTGGGGTGATTCCCCAAGCGAAGTACATGAACGCAAGCTCGGGCTGGTCAAACAGTCGCAACGGATCACTGAGTTGGCCCTCCAGATTACCTGTTTCCGTCGCCCCAACGACGAAACGGCGTGGGAATGGGCAGGGAATGCCAAAGCTCGCGCACTTTCCGATATTCTGCGCAGTGCCCCTGATGACATGAGGGAACGGAGTCCAGTGGGCACGGGCATCCCAGCCAAACAGTCTCAGGGCTCTTGGCTTCCTTCCGGGAGTGTCCTGTTCGATTGGACAGCCGTTGAAGGTACGTTCGTTTTATTTGTTTTCAGGCAAGGATTTCCTCCTGTACGGGCCTCGGTTCCTATTTCGCCTGAATACGTTGAGACGTTCGCGTCCGTATACCTGACGCGTCGGAGTTTGCGTCACACCCTTCGCAATACTCCAGGGCGTTTGCGCCATTTAGACCCCTTGATTGCTGCAATTGCCGACCATAGTGATCCCGATGAATTGATAATTCTCTCCCCAACGTCTCCCCTGCATCTGATACCCCTGCACGCTCTTGAAATCGGCGGTCGCGCGCTGCTTGAACGAAATCCAATCGTTTATGCCCCAAGTCGCGCTGTCCTGCGAAGCTGCCTCGATCGTGTAACCACCGAGTCGCAGAACCTAAAGCAGTGGGCGATCTTTGGCGATCCCAGCAGCGACCGAGAGGCAGCCAATGAAGTCTCTCAATGGCTAGGGACACAAGCGTCACGGACGCCCTTTGTTGGCGAACGTGCCACGTTGGAGAATTTTGAAAAGTCATGTCGCGGACGCTCTGTTATTCACTTTCAAGGCCACTGCGTAGACGATGCAGACAGTCCGCTGGACTCACATCTCCAATTTGCCAATGGCAGGCTCACCGCTCGTGAAATTTATGGTCTGTCAGGTATAAATGCTGACCTTGTGACACTTGCCGCTTGCGAGAGCGCGAATCATACTGTGTACCCTGGCAATGAACCGGTCGGACTGATCCCCGCATTTCTATGTGCTGGAGCAAGGTCCATGCTGGCCTCCCAATGGGAACTCAGGGACGAACCGGCGGCAGCAATCATGGCCGCATTCTACGAACGATATACTAACGGGCTCGGCAAGGCGGAGGCCCTCAGGCAAGCTGCGCTCGAAGTTCGCGATACAGAAGAATGGTCGAGCCCGTTCCACTGGGCGTCATTTGTCCTCTATGGAGACTGGAAATGAATACAGGAGCATCAATGCAATGATCATATACGACGTGCCGCTTGTGCCCGACCCTGATGCAGATCAGGCAATGGGGCCTAGAGATGTATCCAAAATTTTGGATCAAGATATTCGAGGAAGTCGACTCCTGGTCAGTCAAGTCGCCTTGGAACCAGTGGACAAGGATGGTGTGCGGTGCGCTGTGATACGGCTGCGGTGTAGCTTCCAACCATCTAAGAATGCTCGTTTCACCTATGCCATTCTTTCTCTAGATTTCGTGGATCCAGCCGATAGCATGATCATTGATCTACAGCCTGGGGTTGTCCTTGCGTCGAACCCGTTAGAATTTACACTGGGACGTTTGTGGGAATTGGGGCTGAGTGCACCGTCCACGGGGACGGCGCTCACAGCATCAACAAATAGCGAGAAGCGCCACGTATCCTACCCGTGCTTAATGCACGGGACTGGAGAGGGTTCTTGCATCGCGACATGGGTATTTGAAGAACATTCAGTGAGCAAGGACGGAATAGGCCGACAAACTGACCTAGCCATCGTTGTACGGCCAGTTGGTAAGTTGCGGGTTCGCGTCACTGCGCAGGCGGAGCTGAAACGAACGGGCCTGCCGGGTGTAATTGATGCTGTCCGCAGTCTCATGCCCTCGCCTGATTTCACGACAGAAATCGTTTTTGACATCCCTGAGCAGACGTCCTTCGAGCGACTAAGGGAGTGCTTTCGTATGCCGACTGATCCTTAGAGAAGTCGCCCTAGGTAGTTCAAGCAGAACGTGTGACCGCAATCGTACATTGCCCTGCCCATCCGAGTGATCACAGTGCATTCGCTGCTTGTCAGACAAATCCGAATTCGCCTCATCGTGCTGCGGCGTACCAGGAGGTCCGCTGTTCTTCGTCGAAACTGTCGACTAGGTCGACATACATCGCCGCGTATCCGATTTGGCTGGCATGAAGAGGATCGAATAACCTTCGACCTTGCGCTTACTGTATCACTTCGCGAGCCGTAACAACGGCCCTGCAAATCCCCCCCCCCTTCATTCTCAAGCTGCTGCGCACCTTCGACCGCTTGATCTACTCTCCTTCCCGGGCTATTATAGAACATGAACCTACCCGTATTGCCGCATGACAATCTTTATAAATTCATCACCTTCTGCGGGTTGATGCTTTGTCTTTCATCAGTCATCGGGTTCTATTTAGTGTCGACGGGACACAATGAAAAAGTATATGAAAACTACTATCACCTTCACGAGCTGGCGCTCACGACTACAGATTCAGAAGAAACATCCGCTATAGGCAGGGCTATCCTCAGTCTCCTAGCTACAGAAAGAAAGAACGTGGATTTCCACATGTATACCTTGATCATCCTGCTCATCACTGGATTTTTCATTATGATCAGCGGGGGATGTCTCTGGTACTGGAAGATCCAGAGACTAGACGACACGCTCAAAACTCTTGAGACAGCCACCGAAGCCAGGCGACTGAGGGAATCCATCAACGACTCTGCAAGCAATTCGCAGGCTTGAGGTTTCCTCGCTTCGATACCATTCCCCATTGGACCTGGTCGCCGAAAACTCACAGATCCGAGTTTGTCCGCGCAAACCGAACCACATCACAGCCTCACTCGAAATTGCCAACAAGGAAGATGTTATAATGAATAGCGAGGCAAAAGAATTCCTGCTTGTCGAGTACTCTGAGCTTCGGCAGACATTTCGTTCTCACACTGGGCAGATAGTGGCTGATCAGCGAGCAGCCCTCGCACTGACCGGTGCCTTTTGGACATGGATAGCAATCCACGCCATACGGGAATCGTACACCCTTGTCGTATGGATTCCGACACTTCTTGTACTTCTATTCATACTGAAATGGTGGATTTTTCATCGCAGCATCATGCGGCTGGCATCTTATTTTAGAGATGTCGAGGAAAGATTCTATCTCCCAAAAGGCTTGGGTTGGTCCACTAATTACAAAAAATATGGCAGAGACCTACTCGCGCCGTGGACCACCGTATTCTGGGGCGCAATGCTTCTTGTGAATGTGACCGCTGCAATTTTCGCGCCGGTGCATTCAATTCTCACTCCTCCTGCGCAATCGACGCTTTCTTCCAGTGCGCAATCATCAGGCATGCGATAAGGAAATTGGGATGAACAAAGAGCAGCTATTACTAAAAGAAATCGAAATCATTCAGTCTGAGATTGCACGGTTCGACAGCAATGGCCTGACTATAAAGGAATGGTGCGTTGGAGTTTGGGCGGGGCTAATCGCATTTGGATTTTCTGAGAAGCAGCCTGTTATTTTTTTCGCTGCGATCGCGACGACGCTGTCGTTTGCATTCGTCGAGTTCACCTATCGTCGGTTTCAGGGCCGCTTTATCGACCGCTCAGAAGTGCTTGAGAATTTGTTGGAGAGCGAGAATTTACAGAGCTACACTTATCGTATTCATCGGATAGCAGTCAAGAACAGTGGTTTTATTCTTGAGAGTATTCGAGTCGCTAAAATGGGGCAATTTACAGTATTCTATTTGATGCTAGTAGCTCTCGCAGCACTGGCAGCCTGTTATTCGCGTCATCTCACCGTGGTATAGCCATGCGCGGCAGCGTCCTGGTGCTTGCGACTGTCGCCGCGAGATGGAGACGTCGGTGGTCAGGATAGTCTGCTAATGCAGAAAAAAAATCAGAATGAGACCAGGGCGACAGGGCAGACTGTAAGGATCCGGTCTACACTGACGACACTACCCATTCCGCAAGGTTTCCCGGTCTTGTATCCGCAATGGCCGCAACTCAGGCTGGTCCATTTTGCTTGAGCAGAGCGGCGGTCACTGCCTGATCAGTTCGTTCCGAAGTCAATTAAAGAAGCGGCAGCGTACCAAGAGTTTTGCTGCTTCTCGTTGAATCCGTCACGGTGCTCCCTCCAATTTTCCTCTGTCCATCCCCAGGCCTGGAATGCGATGAGAGCAGGCTCATGTCCCTGCTTCTTAGAAGCGACTATGCAGGCGTTCACTCTACGGTCAACGTCTGACCATTCGGTTTCCGAGGGGCTCGCTCCGCCGTTGGTTTGCTGTCGCATGGCAGGGCCGTCGCGGTGTTCTCGGAGTCGGTGAGCGGCGGCGTCTTCGTCGGATTGGGTGATGAAATCGCGGCGGTTGAAGCGGAACGTGAATTCGTCGAGGTAGTAGGGCAGGTGCTTGGGCCGAACGGCTCCTTGGTAGGTGCCCAGCAGCCAGCGCTTGACCGAAACGTTCAAAAAACTCCGTAAAGCAGGTATCGTTCGCAGCAAAAAACGAAAGATGCGCGACAGAGCCAGTGAGTCTATCGCCTGGAGCACATCCGTGCGTGGCGCAACAAGTCAATGCAGGCTACCAACGGCGAAAGTCGGCTAGTCTCCTTAAACTGACTACGGACGATTCCTCGGATTCGACTCCTCCCATCTTCCGTCCAACCCGCTTGGCACACGCTTTGCGTACATGTTTGCCGTTCGAAGCAATTTCTACTAGTCTCCAGGAGCTTGAAATTTTTCACCGCACCAGTATTGTATATGCAATGGGTGGTTCGTGGCCCGGTGAAATTCCAGCAATGCGAGGGATGCCAGGCTCTGCTAAAGGAAAATTGCAGAGGCTCTAAAATCCATGGTGCGAGAGGGGCGTTCGAGTGGCCAATGGACAGATCAGGAGTTTTGTTGGACTGCTCTGGAGGCAGTTCAATTACCAGTTCCTCTTGGTGATAGCTGCCTTCTCGAGTTCGATGATCGAATCGGCTTCAGCCGCAAGTTGGTCATTCTGGCGCTTGTTGCCACCAGTCCTGTTGGGGATATGTCTCCTCTATTTTCTGATCCGTACTGCACTCGTGCACAAATCGATCTACCCAAATCCGGTCCTCGCGTATTCAGTCTGTACAGGCAAATCGCAGGAGTGGTTTGAGAATTCGGCGCAGAGGCAACAGCACGCCCGGCTTGAGCAGAGCGGAATACGTTGGGATGCTGTGCAGAGTGAGTTCCGTATCCACGTAACCGACTGGGCCTTTGTAGATCAGTCAGTTCTTACGGTTGCTCCTGATACCTGGGTAAACTTAACGCGACGGATGCTCACGCACTTTTGGCATTATCCCGTAAGGGTAGATAGGGTCCCAGTATATCACTTCTTTTTGATTGCCCCACCTACCGTCTGTTTCGCATTGGGCGCGCACGCTGGGCGGAGAGTGCCTCACGTCGTGTATCATTTCGTTAACAACACAAAGCACCCATACACTCCGGTGGCCGACACAACTACACGCGACACCTCAAAAGGCCTCGACTTACGTAACCGCCGGATTGCGCCATCAGAGTACTCCCACATTGTAGTCCAACAGGTAGCGAAAAGCGAATTTGGAAACCGAGTTCGCATAATCCTTGACTTCAGAAATAGTATGTTGTCTGCACCATTTCCAGACGATTCGCAAACGCATGAAATCCTAAAAGTGCAGCATAAGGACGGGATTGGTCATCTTCCTAGTGAGAATTGGGAACGGATGGCACAGGAGATCGCTTCATTGGTTCTTGATCGCTGTGACCACGGTCAAGAAATCGACCTCTATATCAATACACCTTTGGCTATGGCTTTCATAATTGGCAGCATAGTCGGCCCCGTGAGAAACCTTATGCTATGTGAGCATAATGATTTTCTGCAAAAAAACATTCGCTGCTTTGAGTTGGCCGATTCTCGAATTCAGAGTCTGTCATCATCTGTTGCGCCATGATGTGACTCCGCAGCTCCCCATAGTTTAAGCTACTTCTGCTCCTTCCGACCGCTACTAGCCTTTATTTCATTGACGAGATTGCTCTACGCTACAGCATCATACTCTGTCGGATCATCCTGCTCCTGTGGGTACCGCGGTCACAGATAAGGCAAGCGGATTCTGCATCTTGGTCGGCACCGAAATGCATCAGGATCTTCCTAAGAAGTGAGACTGGGTTGACGCTGGACCATTGCTACCTGAGTACTACCAGATCCTATCTATCAACTCTAGGCCGCTTCTTGGAGAGAGATCGGTACTTAGAAACGGCTCCTGAAGGAGCTCCCAAATACTCCACTGAAAAGAAATTGGTAATCGAAATTGGAGGACGAGTGCTATCCTTGAATGTACCGATCGAACGGCTTGGAAGGAACAGCCGTCTCTTCAACGATATTGCTGAACTATTTGGGGCAGATGAGAATCAGATTGATCTTGTCGAAAATTCCCTGGGAATCGATGGAAGATACTCCCCAATAGCGGCTAACAATAGGCGTACGATAGGACACCATAAACATGCAGGTTCAGGGAATCGATACTCCTACTCTGATATGAACCCAGTAAGCAATGTTGATGTTCTCGGTGATCGTCCTTTGCCGACCGACCTTAAATTCAACATAAGAAAGCGACTAGAGTCTGCAGTAAATATTGTGCAAATGGGAAATTCGCAGTTAAGGCCGATAGGTGAACTAATAGCATCATCATTCCTGCGACCGTCTGCTACACTTGGCTTCGTTGATATTGGAACAGCCATTATGACTGCAGTTCTAATACTGTCGAGAATCCTATTGGTCGCCGCAGCAGTAGTGATGTTTTGCACAGTATTGCTTGCATTTTGGGAATGGTATATCACCATAGTACCGTTGCCTCCAGGTGTCACTGTTCCACTGCTGAAATGCGTGGTTTCCTGCGTATTTTCGATGTCCGTGTGTTCATTCGCACTATTCATCACCTACGGGCTTAAGTTTCCAGTGCCCGTCCTTGCTGGCATCAAGTGTGGAGTTCCGGCGGCCGTGGCATTACCACCACTCATCTTGTTGCAGGCCTTTAATGCTCCATATTGTTTTTGCTGTTGTAAGACAGGCATTACGCTCATTGGCATGATTGCATTGTTCATTCAGAAGTTTATTTCGTTTTTCAAAAATCTATCAACAAACTTGTAGTATCCTATGAGAAACAAGAACCTGTTTATTGTTGTACCTTGGATAGTATGCACCTGCTCTGTACTTCTTTTCTTGTTATTGGGCTGGGATCCCTGGAATCGGCCCCGTGGATTCCAGATAGTAGACTGGATCATGTTTTTGGCATTTGTTTCTCTTGTTGTGGCTACGGTGTTTAATCTTTGGTCAACCTCTTGGCTTCACAGGAAGGAGGATAAGGAGAAATCCATTGGTAGAAAATCAAGTGAATGACGGCCGTTGTGAGAGTTCATGATGAGCTGCGAATCAGTGTAGACGAAGTGTAGAAAGGAGCACACACCCGTATATCGGTTTAGCCTCAATATACGACAATGATACACTTTGCTCTCACGCTCAGATCGGGCGTATCACCAGGTTCGAATCCCACTCGCCCAGAAGCTTCCCCTCTGAACGACGTCCTCCTCGGTCGCTTAGATTCGCCTGTGGTGGAATGTGAAAACATATCCGATATTGACATCGCCTGAATGAAGACAATATGTAGACATAACCATACCGCCCTATATGCCTCAGCCTCGATGTTTCCGTGATATAGCCCCATGACTCAGCCTCGAAACACGAAAATTCATGGGGCTCTGCCCCATCACCCCGCGGGGAGTGGGACCCACTCCCTCGACCCACCAAT
>Ga0051981_10001848_pt1 | contig 10337 bp, 4 predicted proteins | sample CryGey13umfilter_3_FD_59644 | JGI IMG/M metagenome (GOLD analysis project Ga0051981, IMG submission 59644) | Groundwater microbial communities from aquifer in Utah, USA - Crystal Geyser 4/10/14 3 um filter | ecosystem: Environmental > Aquatic > Deep subsurface > Groundwater | place: USA: Utah... | reverse complement strand
TAACCCTAACCCTAACCCTAACCCTAACCCTAACCCTAACCCTAACCCTAACCCTAACTCTCGCCGGTGCGCGCACGCGCGCTGGTAATATTTGAACGAACATACGTCGAACACGAAAACACAATTCAACTGTGAGGAGTAAACGCACTGTCATAACACAACATTACATCAACATCGCAACCGATGACATGAACATGTCTCCTGCACCTGCACCTGCACCTGCACCTGCGCCTGCCTCCGACACGGACATCCTTCCCAGGAATACGAAAGGGACGGGTGGTCACCATGACAATTCACGATACTACGGATCGTCGTCCCCCGCGGTGGACACGCCACATCCAACGACGGAAAGAACGGAAGGGCTACCAGCCGGGGGGCTAGTAGCGGAATCTCCATCCCTGGTGCGACGGTCGCCGTGGAACACAAGATCTGGCACGAATGTGGTGGTGCCTGTAACCGTCACCGACCGTGCCGCCGGTCATGACGGGTCGATGCACACGACACAATCGCAGTCCCGGCCCTCCTTGCAGAGCATCATGACAGAACAGCAACGAGAGCAACAACAGAAGCAACGGGAGCAGCAACAACAACAACAACAACAACAACAACAACAACAACAACAACAACAGGAAGAAGAAGAAATGATACGGTTGGCTCTGGAAGCCAGTCTCCGTGAGAGTGCCGGGGGGAGATTTGGGGTAAGCGAAACAGACGCCAACACCGACACGAACGACAAATACAATAACTTGTACACGTACGACGAACATTTGACGGAATACGAAATCGCACAAATCCGTATGGCCTTGGAGGAGTCAGAACGCGGCGAAATGGAGTCAGCGGTGGGGGGAACATCTACATCTCCCGCATCACCGACACCCGGCAAACACGGGTCTCACCCTGACCATCAGAACCGGCATAACAGTGAAAACCATGCCGCTGCTCCGGCGGATCACCACATAAGTGCAGAAGAATGGCAACAGATTCAACGGGCCTTGCAAGACGAAACACACCAAACACAGGAGACGCCATCATCGTCGGGAGTACGCGACGATGCAGACGGAATCGCAAACGAACATCATAACACAAAAATCGCGGCCGAGACGGAGATCATCACCGAACGGGAACGACTGGCAATCGAAGCTGCCATTGCAGAAGCCGATGCCACCGCGGAACGAAAATCGTACTATCTGGCACTCCAGGTCGCCGCCCAAGAGCAGGCGCCCTACGCCACGTCCATACTGCGCGAAACGTCGTCGCAGCAACAGCAGCAGCAGCAACAGCAGCAGGGGAATATACGGGTTCTAACGCGGGCGCAATGGGCGCACGAAAGGCGAGTCGGGGCTTGTCACGGTCGAGGACCCGTCCCGCGGCATCCTTTGGAACAAGATCCAGAACAGCATCGACATCATCTTCATCATCAGTATGACGACGACAATGACAATGACTACGTAGAACAGCATCACACCACTGCGGGGTTTCGGATGAATGCGACCAGCCCGCAGGCGTGGCAACGACGAGACGCGCACACAGTGATTGGGCCCGATCGACAAATTCGAACCAAGCACGACGCACAACTAAGCGCACAAGCCAATGCCCATCGCTTAGCGCTGTTGGATGACGATATTGGCGTCGGCCATCAGGCCTACAATGCCTTTCATCAGTCCATGAAAAGAAATCGTGTCAAGGGTGTCGCCACGTATGGAACGGGACGCGCTGGATCAGATGCCGACGGTGTCAAGGGCGGGGCCATGGATGGACGGGTACGCGAACACTTGACCAAAATGACGAATCAAGGGTGGATCTCCAAACTCAACGGTGCCGTCAAGGAAGGAAAGGAAGCATTGATATACCACGGAGAACAAGGGGAGGAATCGGCCGGATTCGACGTGGCCGTGAAAGTGTTTAAACGAATTCAAGAGTTCAAAGGACGGGGGTCCTATGTTGACGGGGATCCACGATATGCTACGGCGGCGTTCGCCAAAGCCAGCGCGCGAGAACAATTGGAACTATGGACGGAAAAGGAGTTTCGTAATTTGGTACGCGCCAATCGAGCTGGTGTCCCCGTCGCCACGCCATTGCATTACAAAGATAACATTTTATTGATGCGGTTCCTCGGAGAAGATGGTTGGCCGTCTCCTCAATTGCGAGAAATCGATTTGCGCAAGGGCAGTAAGCGATGGACAACCTTGTATACTCAGGTCATGCAATCGATGCGGTTACTGTACCAAGGCGCTCATTTAGTGCACGGGGATTTGAGCGAATACAACGTGTTGGCCGTTCCAGCATTTTTAGTGGAGAATCAAATGGTGGTCGACACCACTAAAGAAATGCAGGCAGTCCTGATTGACTTCGGGCAAGCCGTTGATACTCGACATCCGGATGCGGAAGAGCTATTGCGCCGCGATTTGGATCGTGTGCAGGCGTTCTTTACCAAACAAGGTGCGGCTACCATGCCAGCTGAAGAGGCGTACTATTTTTGCGTACTGCCAGACCAAATCGAAGACGAAGAGAACAGCGACGAAGATGAGAAAGTGAGACTTGCCTAAAGCTTGTGACGATGAAATGTATAGATATTTATTTGCCTACGTGCTGGACGCTTTTCTTTCTATACATAATAATTCTATTTCAATCATTTCTCTCCAATATTTTAACATGTGCTGCTCCTAGAGTCAAACCCCAACGAGCATGCGGATTGTAATGGTTGTATTCAATACTGCCCACCCTTGGGATGTAAACTGGTCAAATAAAATCAGAGTCGATAGTAATCTGTATCTATACATTTGTTTGTAAAGAGTATACAAGTTGTCTACGAATTGAGGTTGCCCAAACTTCCATTTACGTTGTTTCCGAAGTTTGAAGCAAGTCCCAACGAAAATCGGGTTGCAGTATCATAATCGTGTTGTTGTTTGTGATTTCTCGGCTGCGAGTTTGCGTGCCATTCACTCATTCATTCAATTTTTTTTCATTCAATTTTTTCAAAATCATGTCCAATTTGGAATTCGTTTCGTCTAGTCGATTTTCCAACGCCCCCATCCGAGCTTCTAAAATGGTGTTAGGACCCTTCGATGTTTGTGCCAGAGTACCACCACCGTCGTCTGTTTGCTGTTGCTTCCTTTGTTGATTTTGATCTTGTTGCTGCTTTCCGGATGATTGTTGGTTCAATAGGAGCGCTTCTGCCAGTGCTGCGGCTTGTGCCGGCACAACGGCCACGCCAATCAAAATGGAGGCACCGACGGCCCACCGTCCCGCCGTTGTGACGGGTGAAATGTCACCGAACCCGACGGTCGAAATAGTGGTCAGGGCAAAGTAGAGTGCCGTGAAGTAATCTGGTATATCTGGGTTGACGGCATGTTCGGCACTGTAAATTAATCCCGCCGTGACGGATAACAAGGTCAAGATACTGATGACGACGCGTGCCAATTGCAACTGGTACGGTCGTGCCTCTGATGGGTCCAATCCCAAGGCCTGTTCGAATTTACAGAACGTTTCATAATCCTTCAGTACGCGTTGCAGGCGCAGTACTCGTAGCAATCGTAGGTTGATCAGGGCCCCACCCGCGAGGCTTTCTGGCACGTCGGCTAGACCCGCCATGGAGATGATCTGCATCACCCCGGGTAGGATAGCTATCAGATCAATGACCGCCAACGGTCGAAGGACGTAGGATGGCGAGAATCCCTTGAGATACCATCGCAACACGTACTCGACGGTGAAAATGACGCTGACGACGGCCTCGCCGGTTTGACATACTGCCAATAGGGTCGGTGGTAGTCCCGAGAGTGTTGCCAAACCGACGACCAAACACGACAACAAAACCAATCCCACGAGTATGACTTCGGTGATTGGTTGCTTGACCAATTGTTTTATGTATTGTGGCATCGTCTCGTCGTTTTTGTTGCTGTTGATGTTGTTGTTGTTGTTATTGCTTTGACTGCCGTCAAATACGTTGGCCAAGACGGTGGGAGGAGACGGCGGGCGCTTCGACATGGCCATCACTTGCTCGTCGGAACATGCATCAAGATTAAAAATACCGCATTCTTCGTCGTCTTCATCTTCCTCGCGGATCTGTCCATCAACGAACTCAAACTCAACGTCACCGTCGGTATCCAGATCATCGTAACGTACGATACTGGTGCTGTGATTGTGATTAGTCGTAGTATCAGTAGTCTCCCCGTGAGCTGCCAAGATCTTCCGTCCAAGAGTCGATGTTCTGTACCAAGAAATGCCGATAACATTGACATGGATCGGATCGATACTCCATGATGATGGTTTTGGAATGGCAAACGCATCGACCGCGCCAACGACGAAGAAAAGGGCGAAGACATGGGCAACGTGGGCCATCGAACAACAACAACAACGACAACGACAGCGACAGCGACAGCGACAGCGACAACGACAAAGGTAGGTCCTCTGTGTTTGCGTCCTCGTTCTTTTCCGTGTCCTGGTCTGACAAGATGGTCTCGTCAGTAGATCCATGCTTATTGCTTTCACTACGGTGTTCTATCCATTGATGATCTAAGGATAGTGTAGTATAGAATGTGTTCCTCCTATCTATCTTGCCACACGATCGGTGCCACACCAACGAACGCGACCAAATGTGAACCCCACTGCCAACAGCCATTACCCAAGGCGGCAACAACAACAAGCAACAACAACAACAACAAAAGGTGGAAGGGGATCGCTTTGATGTGAAGAATGCAAAACACGTCAGCCGTGCGATCTGTCGCACATAAATTCGACAAAAATAATATTGGACTACTCCTACCAGGAGTACTAGCTAGGGTTAAACTCCCGTTCCTATCACTCCTACAACATCAGTAGTAATAATAACATGCTGCAGTAACACTCACCTTGCTTGCTCACAGTTACGTTTGCAGTAACAGAGACCAGTGACAGGTGTTCCATATCATTTCCTAACATGTCACACCCGTATACCAGCGTAACAGTGCAACATCAGGATGTTCGTCACTCACTACTATTCTTCCTTTTCTAATTCAGAAATACCAAAATCCGATATAGCTTCTTGCGACATCCGGTACGCCCATGGCGTAGCAAAGAGTTTCCACGCCTGATAGACCTTCTCGTCCAATCGTTCCACGAAGAGGGCCACGGTGATCCGTAAGATAGCAACAACAAAAGTCTCTTGCCGGTACGCCGATTCCAGACCCAACCAAAATGCGGTACCGGCGATACCCAATTCAATGATACCCACCACGATTACGGTGAAGCAATCCAACCATGATAAACTAGACAATTTGGTTTCCACCCATGAATTCCGAATAAAGTGTTTCTTCTCTTCCATATCGACTGCCGTATCGGTTGGACTCCACTTACGTTTGTACATGGGTAAGAGTACGAGTCCAAATCCTTGTGCCATGTGCGGGGCCAATTCGAGCGCCAAGAATATGCCGACACCGATTCGTTCGGGTAGATTCAGCTGGACCCGATTGTCATTGTCGTCGTTGGCATTCATATTTAACCATAACAAATACAACAACCACCCTTGAATGGCTGGTACTATCCAACCAACAATCCAATGTAACAATCTTCCCATTCCAATACAACAACATCCGCTCTCACGTCTCCATGCCACGAAACGACGATTGGATATGGCACTGAAATTACCAGTACTGTTACTCCGTAGGTCATTACGACGATAACCATCATCGTCGGTGACACCGTCGTGACGATTACGACGACGACCACCACCGTTTCGTTTGCCTTCGTCGTTATCCCGATGACGCCACGTGTCCAAGATAATGTCACGATGGATATTGATCAGCATGAATTGATAACAGCTACTACCGATCAAGTCCAAAGGAGAATCTTCCGTTTCCAAGAAACGAAATCTACGATTCGGTAAAAAAAGAAAAAGGAGGCTCAGCACATAGGTGACAACAAGTGCTGTATCTACGAGTGTCTCGTCTCCCAATACTCTTTCACTTACAACCAAAAGAGGTACCCTGGATCGCTTTCATTCGGGGGTAGCGATATCGATCTGCGGCCCACACTGTCAACGTCGATGGGCGATACAGCTCCACCACTGTCCCCAATCACTCTCCCGACCCCTCGATTGCTCGTCGCCCCGCCATGCCTGGTTGATGGAGGATGAAAGACGAGATGATTGACATCGTCTTGTGTCGTATAAAATGTCGTCATGGTGGAATGTCACGTGAAAGATGAAAGATTCCCTCGGTTCGCGGGCGAATTCACACTCCTTCGTTCTTTATGTCTCTTTGGTCTGCCTCGACGACTTAAACCTCTAGTAAGAAAAGAAAAAGTGAATCATCAAAAGAAGTTCGTTCAGTAATATTCGATGGTACATGTGATTGAAGGAGAGTATGGCGTTGTTGCCTTCATCGTACCATCGCCCCAACGGTTGTGCATTTAGAAGGGATAAATCGCCAAAAAAGTGAAGCAAGATCCATAATCCGTAAAATAATATTATCATGCATCGCTCCTGCGGGACTGAAGCTCACACAGGACTCATCATCACCGTTGTTGTTTGTGGTGGTATGTTGGTTCCAGTTTCTCACATTTACAGTTAACGCTTCTCGATCAAATGGTAACAAGCGAGTCCCAGCAGTAGTCTACTCCTGCTTGATTCTTCCTCACGATCCAATCAACTTACAGTTAAACAAGGACCATTTAAATACGAAATGTATTTCAAAGGCCCAAGAATTTGCTACAACATCTTGACCGGTTTAATCATACTCATTTTTATACATCTAGTTATTATTCTCAATTACACTCGAAGATGTTCGCGTTCTTGACGTCCCCTTTCTTCCCACAACCTGATGCCGCTAGACGACCATCAGCCGATGTTGCAACAGAACCACCCATTCGGTCGCCTTTGGCGTCTCTACCAAGTTGTTTCCATGTTCTGTTACCGGAATCGTACTGGAAGATACGGACAGCTCCAATGTGATTGTCGTTCTTGGGACCACCCACGACGAGTCGCTGGCCATTGCCAGAAAGTGAGACAGACCATCCGAAGCATTCGCCTGCAACTTTACCGTCTATGACCGACCCCATTGGATCCCAGTAGTTGTTCTCTTCCCTATAGACGTACACGCGTACACACCCTGATCTTTCTCTTTGAGTAAGTTGTGGACTTCCCACGGCCAATACACGGCCGTCGTGAGACAACGCAACAGACACTCCCAAATTATCACCGGGGATTTTACCGAATATGGTTTGCCCCAGTAACGCCCAATCGTCGTCCTCTTCTTCCCAGTAGAAAACGCGAACTCTTCCTTCGGATCGTTTTCCATAATTCGGTGATCCTGCTGCAATTATGGTACCATCAGACGACAGAGCAACCGAATAACCGAAGTTTTCCTCCCCGAAAAGCACGGAATTCTCTGGCGCTTCCCCATACCCAGACGTATCTCTAGGTTCAGACATTGCATCTACCGATTTGTGCTCTGTCATACAGGGCGCTGCTGATGAAAGAGCTTTGTCACTTACGTCATCATGTTGAGACTTCTTGCAGTCCTTATTTGAGGATGCGACAAGCGCATCTTCTTTCCTCGGTACAGACGCGGCCGTACAAGGCGATCCAATGGATCTACCGTCGACATCTCCTTCGGGTGCGTCTTTGTTAAGCGATGATTTACAGATAGAATCTCGCACTGGCTTCTTCGGCTTTTCTACAAGTGATCTAATATTTTCGTCTACCGGGTCACCGATGGCGCCCGATTTGGGGGGATTGTTATCGTTTGTTCCTTTCGGTGTGGCTTTCATCGGTGATTCGGGTGTCATATTATGCACTGGGTCCATTTGGCTCGTGGATATAGGCGTGTCTGCACCAGTCCCACCACTTTCACGTTCCTTGGCCTGGTTGGGACATTTGTTGGCTGCTATGTCATCGCGAGGAAATGTGCCCAGCTTCGCCACAGTTGTTTCAGTAGGACTTGTTTTGACGGTGCTTCTCTCGACAGGCTTACGATTTGTTTCGCCTTTCACTTTCCCTGTAGTATCTTCGATGTAGTTTGCCAAGTTAGTAACATTCTTCCTTCCACCTCTGCGTCGATGGCTGGGTGAAGCGCCGTGACCAGACTTGTTGAGGCTTTCATCAAGCAGCCCTTTGTAGGCCTTGGGACAACCATCGGGCCCAACTCGTCCCAAAACGGGTTCCCATTCCTTTGATACCACGGACAAATCCACAGAGTTCGACTCAGAAGAGTACGACTCCGAATCAGAGCCAGAATCTGTTTCCGACTCGGAATCTGACGAAGAAAGATCTAGCCTAGTCGAATCGTCTTTGGCGTTTCTATCGGTCGCCGTGCTGATATTTCTGTGACCAACGTCGACCATGCCCACTTTGTCTTTGTCGTTGGAGGTTCTACCATGGTGTTGTCTTCCTTGTCCTCCTCGACGTTCGTTGTTTTTTGGACTGATCATTGGGGTTTCGGCTTTCTCATTTCTACGCGATTCTTTGTCCTTCTTCTCCTTTTTAAGTGTGGCTGCAATCATCCAGTCATTATTGCCATGATAATAATTTCCGAAGCTATTGAACGCCTTTGTGGGTATCACTGGTGCATCAATAGTAGCCGTCGTGGCTCCTTTGGAAGGCGCCTCTCTGCGCCGGGACATTTGCGGTTCATTCATAGTGACTGTAAATTTATTGGAAGGTCTAGTCGGCGAGACTGTTATTTTGGTAGGAGAAGACAGCATTTTAGTGGGCGACGGCATTGCCCCTGTGGACGCACGGCGCATCGCTCTGAACGTGGAGGCCGGTTTCTCCTCGTCGCACACTGGTAAAGAAATTTGAGTTTCCTCCTTGGGTAGTGTCTCGTCTCTGTTGAAAGTGGCATTGTCGTTGTCATCATCTTCTTCTTCCTCGGCGTCGTCATCGTCGTCATCTTTTTTCAATAACTCTCGACATTTCTGTGTACATGAATGGCAGTTTAGTATAAAAAAGGGGGGCAGTTTGTTTGGGAAGAAAGAATAGAGAATGAAAGATCGAGACCAATGGATCATGATGGAGAATGAGCCACTTACCAACATAACTTTGTAAAGGCCTAGATCTGCCATGACATCACAGAACATGCCAAGTCTATTGTGATAATGATCCATATTGTCCAATATTTGTCTATCAGCAAGGTGCTGTAATCCATTCGCTGCCATGTGCTGTAATATTTCATCACACACGACGAGACGATCGTACTCGACAAAGCCATCCCTGACCAGAACAGCTCCCAAATGAAACTTGGAGTATCCCAGTTCCTTTTCTTGATCGGCTGTTTTGGGCAACATCCCAAACATATGGTTGTTCACGTGTTCCATCGATTGCTGCAAGTCGGACAGGCATTTCCGGGCCCTCACGGTCGTACGATCTTCGCTCAAGTCTCCCACTTCCAAGTGACCGTACAACTTTTTGACCAAGGAACTCATCCGACCCATCGAGTGCGTGAACTCTTGGTATTTATTTTCGGCTGGTTTAACGTGAGCTTCGTCTACATATCCAGCCAATTGCTTCAAAAACGAATGACGCCAACGGCGAAACTCCTTCTTGGAGTCGATTGCATCCAGTTCCTGTAGCAAGCGCTTGAGTTCTGGATCTTCTTTCAGCGGATTGTTGCTGGTGTTCGTGATTGTGTATGTCATGATGGTAGTGTTGATTAATGGGGACCCGACTGTGGCTACCTGTGCTACCTCTATCCTCCTGAAACTCTTTCCTGCGACCTATCCTTTTCTGCTTCAGAGCTTCCTCCACTTCCACATGCGAAAATAAAATAAAATGGAGTCGACAGTGAAGAGTGAAGCGTGAAGCGATGAACTACGAGATTTTGTTCGTAGGGAGTATCGTTTTTTACTGTGTTTGACTGGAACTTTCTTCTTCCGACAGCCGATCGAGAAACCTTTTGGCGTTGGTTGGGATGGTTTGGCCCCCCTTCCGATCAAAAAAGTGAGACGTACGAATCGTACCAAATATCGCAACCTATCCTAAACTGTACGACTGTGCTACTGTACTACTGACTGTGAAAGCTTTCTACTGGTATTTTTGCGATGACTGCGAAACCAGTGGTCATTAGTTTCGTTTGTACTCCGATGACTTGTTTTCTTTTTCGGTTCACATTAAACGCGACCAAATGAATGAGGGAAGGAGGGTCATGATGACCAATCGATAAAAAGGAGGTTCGTTGATGTGAAATGACCGTGACAGTGAGACAGTCTCCCCCCCCCCTCCGATCATGTCCCAACATCAAGGACCAAGGCCGTCCACCATCCACCATCCACCATCCAGCATCCAGCATCCACCGACAACTATCCGAGACGACGACGACGACGACGACGACGACGACGACGACGAAGAAGAAGAAGAAGAAGAAGAA
>Ga0051981_10001847_pt1 | contig 10338 bp, 7 predicted proteins | sample CryGey13umfilter_3_FD_59644 | JGI IMG/M metagenome (GOLD analysis project Ga0051981, IMG submission 59644) | Groundwater microbial communities from aquifer in Utah, USA - Crystal Geyser 4/10/14 3 um filter | ecosystem: Environmental > Aquatic > Deep subsurface > Groundwater | place: USA: Utah... | reverse complement strand
ACCGGGAGAAAGTAAGCGATTGTAACATTGTGTTGTGCCATGAGTGGTACCAACACACCGCCGATGAGAGCTCCAATGTTGATACACATGTAGAAAGATACGTAATAACTTTCCGTCGACGCGGATTGTAGAATGGGATGAAATTGACGAGCTCCAAAGACATTGACGACACTCTTGACAATACCCGTTCCAACTGCAAACAGAATTGAGCAAGATTGATGAGAGGGGATTGTTTCGTACCAAATGGACGATTCAAAAGAACAGACGAAGACTAGGCACACGTACCAGGCCAAAGAAACAAAAGCCCCGTGGCGAGAGCACCTTTACTGAATTCATCACCAAGTGCATATGGCACCGTAGTCATAGCAATCAAGAGTAATCCGGGTAGGTAGAAGACCAGAGACCCGACAAAGATGGACCAGTAATCTCCCAGTAGAGAATCCGCAAAGTACGCCCCAAGAAAAGGTGTCGTATATGCCACGGCTACAGAAACAGACACATACGACGAAGCCGACACGGCTTCCATACCAGCATTCCAGTTTTCATTGTAGGCCCCCGTCAGGAAGGAAGTTTGTGTATAATTGATACCATAAAACGCGAAACGTTCCAACAATTCAATCAACAAAATAAACCACACCGAGTACATCATTGGGCGTAAAGCAAATTGCATAAAATTTCCATTCTCGTCTACATGCAGCAAAGGCCGTTCCTTGTCGCCACTCAAACATTCAGCCGGTAGTAGTTTGAGTTGGGCTTCCGTGGTGACATTGGTCGGCAAGTCGTCGAACATATCATTTAGAACCGGAGAGGCCGAAGGAGGCGCACCCGAGACAAGAGGACGGACCTCTTCTTTGGTAGTGGAGGGCACGTTACCGTTGTTGGACATAGCGTGTCGGTGATAACAATAATGGCTTTTGATCAAGATAGTTGTTCTGATATCCGATTGGATGCGAGAGCCCCTTGCCGCTTGTGATTCGTAGCGACGCCTTTAGGATCAAAAGTATGATACACACGTAAGTGCAATAGAATGCAATGCAATTGCCTCGTTATTTAGTAGCGCAATAATAAAATGAGAACAGAATGATCTTTGAGCTCTCTTCGGGAAGTTGTGTGTACCATGACAGACAGTCCATGATGAGATTGCAGTTGCAATTCCGATGATGACGAAACGAAAGACCGCCACGACGGGGAAAAGATTGCCAAGCAACGGCACGACATGAATCTCGGCGCGAGCTCTTCTTGGCGTGAGCCGGCAGCGGTGACACTTTAATCCAGCAACAGCAGTGAGAAAAAATGAGAGGCTACGGTGTTCACTTGCGGTTCGGACAAAACTATCCGTACGAGAACAGATGTAAGATAAAATAATCGAACGTTCAATCTCAAAATTATCCGCATGCACTCACCGTGGGAAACGATCGCCGGATTCGAGACAACCAAGGCCTATAACAAAGGCTGGTTTACGGAAGGGTTGATGGATAAACCGCTAGGCTTAACGTTCGATTCATCGGTATCACTCTGCTTGAAGAAGGCCGCTGCACTAAGTATGAAGTGAAACTTTGCACTTTTACGCCTTTAAGTTTTATTGCATTATCTAAAAGCTTTAACTCCATTTATCTTACTATCAGTCCAGACTGGATGTTCGTTCTAATATAAATCAGGACGTCCCGAAGAAGACACTGTCGTGGAATGCGTACGAAATTCGTCCACGTTGGCGGGAGATGAAAACACCATGCCAGCGTGCTCGTATTCAAATAAGGCATTCTCGCGTTCCATCTGGCGAATAAGTTCGACGTCTTGCTTGAGAACATCGGGATCTTCGTGCATGAGAATAACACTACCAATACCGGTAAAGAGATCGATGGTATGGTCTACCTTTGAGCCCGGACGGACACCCGTTTCCAAATAAACAAAAGAAGGAAATTTCTTGATTTCCTCGAAACCGGGTGTCGATTTGACCGTGCCGCGTGAAAACGAAACAAGAATAACTTCTTGTCCCGATGCTTTAAATGGAGACGGGGGCTTGTCGGGCGTGATGAGGAATTGGCGGCTGTCCAAATAAGAGTCGACTGCGCTCTCGACTTGGGAGTATCCACCGTTGAGGGCACGGCAAAGAGGCCTCCAATTGCCATCGCCACCGTGAGCACGACAGTTCATCTCCACCAAACAAGGTCCATCATTAGTCATCATAACTTCGGCATGCGAAGGACCGTTCTTGATGTCCAAAGCATCGAGCACGCGTCGAACGTACGGAATTAATATTCTAGCCTCAGGAGAATCAGACAACACAGGAACACAACCGAAGTAAACAAATGCAGAGCCATTGGCGGGTCGCTTGTCATACACCCACACCATGACAGTCTTATGGACACCATCACGAGATACATGGTCGACAACGTACTCTTTGCCACGTAAGAATTCCTGGCACAACACAGCTGGACACTCCCCACCGTTCACCATCTGACTCTTCATCAGGATATGGAAGTGTTCCTTCGCTTCTTCAAAGTTGTGACACAACTTAACTCCATCGGAGCCAGCCGATTCAACTGGCTTAAGTACGACTGGAAAGGGTTCACGTCGCAAGAAAGGTTCAACCTCTTCGAATTTGTCTCCGCCCGCTTGACGTACGCTTCGAAGACCTTGCTTCTTGATGAGTTCTTGTTGTAACTTTTTGTCGCGCTTGTTGGGAATCTTGGTTCCATTGGTACGAACCTTCATATGTTCTGATAAGGCATCAGCGAGGTCTACACCTGCCTCGCCACCAGCCATGCAAGCCACGACACGCAAACCACCGGCGGCCTTGCGGACAACCGCGGCCGTAGCATCCAGCGTTTCAGCTTCGTCTACTTCGGCATGATACCGAAGTTCAAGTACACTTGCAGGAACATGCTTCTTCATTTCAGCTGAAAAACCTGCGGTCCACAGTGCAATGACGGTGTAGCCACGCTTGAGGATTTCTTCGGCGATCAAACATCCCGTCGAATAAGGGTCCACCAAGACGACACATTCCTTCGAAGCATCGACCGTCGTCACACGCTTCATCAACCCTTTCATGCGCAATTCAGGACGATCGTTAGAAAAGTGACGAATGAGCTGGGGACCTTCGGAACTAAAGACACGTCGATGATCCCCACCCTTTGCCATGTACATGGCATCGCTTGTCGGGCGAGCAAGAGCCTCTACCTTGGTTTCGTAGACAAAGAGACCATTAATCTGTTCCAAATAGCGAATAAAGTCCAAATCACGTTCCATAACATTCTTGTCATGATGCAACAAAATGACACTACCAATACCCGTGAACAAATCGATTGTATAGTCAACTTTTGAGCCAACTTTGATGCCCGTTTCAAGACACAAGAACGACGGTAAGCGTTTGATAACTTCGTATCCAGGGCATGACTGGACCTTCCCACTGGAAAAGGATACTAATATGGCCTCCTGCCCCCACGCGCGAAAAGGTGAAGGAGGTTGTGCCGGCAACTGATTGAATTGGAAGGGTTCCAAATAGGCGTCGACGGTCGCTTCGACTTGCGAATAGCCACCCGTCAAGGCACGACAGAGCGGACGCCAGTTGCCGTCTCCACCATGAGCACGGCAATTCATTTCAATAAGACACGGACCTTCTTCTGTCATCATGACTTCTCCATGGGTGGGTCCATTTTGAATACCCATGGCGTCCAAGACACCCCGCACGTATGGGATGAGAATCTTGGCTTCTGGTGAGTTGGCGTCGACGGGAACACATCCAAAGTAAACGAAGGCAGACCCGTTGGCCGCACGCTTGTCGTAGACCCATACCATCATGGTTTTATGGACTCCGTCGCGTGACACATGATCCACTACATATTCCTTGCCTCTCAAAAACTCTTGGCAGAGAACGGCAGGGACTTCACCACCGTTGACCATTTGGCTCTTCATGAGTACATGAAAGTGTTGCTTGGCTTCTTCAAATGTATTGCAAAGCTTGACGCCGTCTGACCCGGCCGATTCGTTTGGCTTGAGGACAATGGGGTAAGTTTCTGTCTTGAGAAAGTCTTCGACTTGGGAAAACTCGGCTCCGCAAGCCTGACGGACACTTCGTAGACCCGTTTTTCGGATTAGTTCTTGTTGCACTTTCTTGTCACGACGATTTGGTATCACCGTTCCGTTGGTAAGGAGCCCCATGTGCTCCGACAAGGCGTCGGCAAGATCGACACCAGCTTCTCCACCCGCAAGACAGGCAATAATTTCCTTATCAGACCCGACGGCTTCCTTCAAAGCGGCGGCGGTGGCAGCAAGCCCACCTTCGTTGGGTTCCGTGACTTCAGCGAGGTAATTCAAAACTCCACAGGCAGTCGGAATGTGTGTTTTCATTTCTTCGGAAAACCCCTTCGTCCACAACGCTACGAGCGAAAAGCCACGCTTGATAATCTCTTGGCCCACCAGGCAACCTGTCGAGTAAGGATCCACAATCACCACCACCTGCGATGAAGTGGCGAAAGCCTCAGGGACAGAATGTTGAGGAGGCATCTTGTAGTTGTTTTAATTGCGACGATGAGGTAGGCGAATGCGAATCAAAGGATAGATTCGTGTTGAGACGAGGATTTGTTGTCCTCTATCGGTCGAATAACAAGAAAGAAGACTAAGTATCTAGTCGGGGAGCAGATACGAGATACGAGCGTGACCGTGAAGTACTTGTGTTTGATTCGTCCAACAATGGACCGAAGAATGATGTAACGGCAGATAGGAGTAGATCTCTACGTTTCTTCTTGTGAGACAAAGGGGTCGGATTCTCTTCTCTTGGACGGACGGATGAAATACCTTGGGCAGATTTCGACGAGGTCTTTTTGGGCACTCCTGCCGCCACTTTCGTCGCATGATTGGAGGTCTCAGAGCGGGGAGACGAGTCGGTATCTTTCGATTGGTTGGTTACGTTCTCTATTTTCGTGCCACCCGAACGGATAATTTTTCGCGAGAAAGTGCAACGAAAGGGGAACGGGTGGATCTTCCCAAATATAATAAGTAAGGTTTCTCAAATTTCTGAAACGACATCTATTAGATATTTCCACGTCATCGATTTAGACTTTCCGGTCGCGCAAAATCACGAGGTCCTGAAAATGTGGTGAGGAAGCAGCAGCAGGAGGTTCGCGTGGTTACGATTAACTAACGTATCAAACTGATCGTGCTCATCATGTGTAGCAAACAAAAGATTGCGTGCATTTGCGGAAGGTTCCTCGGAACACTACACCATTCTCGAAGTACCAGTTGTCTACCCACTCACCTCCTCTGCTATCATCACAACTGTAAGTCATCACACGTCAATCAAGATAGCACCAAAATAGGACTCCGCTCTCGTTTGAAAACACAGCCGCCATCCTTCCCTCCATACGCATTTTATTTTCACAATTCACAATCCATCTCGGTTCGACAGTCGAAGCATCTAATCTATAATATATCCCTTCTTTGTAGAGCCGAGAATTGGTTTTGAAAAAATGGCTGGCGGAGAATCTGCCACGACGACACGATGTGGTATCTTGGAGTTCACACTTTTCATCTTAGCCGTCGTTACGGGGACAGCATGTTCCATATGCTCCAAGACCATGATGCAACTTCAGGGTATTGGTCTCGACGGAGACACGGAAATGTTTACCAAGCCACTCTTCCAAACATTTGGAATGTTCGTCGGTATGCTTTTTGGGCTTGTCATGCACGAAGTTGTTCTATGTTTCAAAATACCTTTTCCTGGATATGACCATGACCCAGAGTCAGAGAAGAACACTAAAAAGAAAAAGCCTGTCGAATATGGCAGTATCGACGAAACCAATGGATTACTCGACACGTCTGTACCCGTATTGGAAAAGAAAAATAGGCTTGGGAAGACGCCTGTTTGGCTTTTGCTTTTTTTGGCAATTCCATCCGTCTTTGATTTGGCTGCCACAGCACTTTGTATGATGGGATTGAGGTATTTGGATGTCAGTATCTACCAGTTACTGCGGGGATCCGGTATTATCTTCGTAGCTCTTACGAAGCAACATGTACGTGGCTGACCAGAGAACCGTGTTTGTGTTTGTACCTTTATGCTGTGCTTTGCCTGTGAATGAAGGAAGACAACCTCGGGAAGTGCAGTGCGACACATAGTAGTACACGCGGCCTGCTAAACATTATTCCGGAATCTTTCAGCTCACCTATCTTTTCTCCGATCAGGTCCTTGGTGACAAATTGTACACATTCCAATGGTTGGGTGTGGCATGGAATGTTGTGGCTGTCGTTCTAGTTGGTATGACAGCCGTTCTGAGTTCCGGCGATAATGCAGAGGTCGAGTCAAGCGAAGCCCTGTTGGGCGTGACATTAGTCATGTTGGGAGCCTTTGTCCAAGCGCTCCAATACGTGTTTGAAGAAAAAGTCTTGACCATGGAGGATGCTGAAGTTCCACCGCTGTTGCTTATCGGTATGGAAGGATTCTGGGGAACCTTTTTGTGTCTGGTGCTGCTATATCCTCTGGCGTACTACCTTCCCGGTGACGATCACGGTTCGTTTGAAGATCCCTTCAACACCTACCATATGGTTATGAACACGCCCACAATCCAATGGGCTTTCTTCATTTACTTCATTGCTATTTTCGGCTACAATCTTTTTGCCGTTTTGGTAACCTTCATGTTGAATAGTATTTGGCACGCGATTCTCGACAACTTTCGCCCCATTTCAGTGTGGCTGGCCGACTTGGCAATTTTTTACGTCTTTACTGGAAAATCCTTCGGAGAACCCTGGACACCATACAGCTACATTCAGTTGTTTGGTATGTTCGTACTTTTGTACGGCACGTCTATTTACAACGCCCCACATGCTGGCTCTATTAAATTGTTGGGACAATGGTACGTCTTTGGAATTAATTTGGATCATGAATACGAGGCTGTCAAGGCTGAAATCGAGGAAGCCCGGCTCGAGGAAGAATGGGAAGAGCGGAAAGTGGACTTTGGAAAGAAGCGCCATTCGTCTTTAATCGAACGCTCGCCAATGATCTCCATTCACACGCAAGCCCTGCGAGGGTTGGGGCATGTCACGTCGTGAGTTGTCTCATTTTTTCAAAGGAACGTATCATTGTCATTAGATCTGTATCCCGTGGATTTAGTCCACCGCTGTGATTAGACGCTTTCTGTGATCGCGTGCATCACGACGGAGTAGCTAGCTTCCAAATGGGTACTAAAGCGATGTTCTACTTGCAATTACTTCCATGGTGTGTATGTTACCTTGTCATTACTTAAGTGCCAAGTGTTCAATTTCCCCTCATAATTGGTACCACATTTATGCTATCGCTGTACCTGTTTAAGTATGATTAATGCGGCGTAGTCGGGCAAGTCGGATTGACTGTGAAGCATCATTTTTTACAGTTATTTTAGTAACCAGATTTATTTACAGATAGTCTTTCGACTAACTGTAAGTATTCGCCTCATGTGTCTGGTAGGCATCGTAACAGTAAAATCAGTCGCAGAAAATGCGTACTCTAACCATAACACACTCGCCGAAGATGAGAGCTACTACAATCTAAGCATTTCATCCGCGGTCAAAAAAATCAATGATCGGCATTTGGGCGGGCGGGCGGTACACTTCATTTTAGACTCTACCAAGAAGCCAAACAACGGCTTCGCACCAGCCGACGGTGGACGAAGCATCAGAGCGCGTTTTTTTTTTTCTCCCTTTCTGGTCCGAACACGTTTTGTTGTTTATTTGTTGTGGTCTTCGTCCTTTGGTGCTTAATGCTAGCGTCTCTCAACTCTAGAAGACTGCAGGTTGATACCTTATAGTTGGTTGTTGTTGTTGCTTCTGCTGTTGCCACTGAACTATTAGGATAGTCTATAGAGCCTTGAAGAGAAATGCCAGGCAAGAAGTGCTGAAATTTTCAACAGGCGAAGCAGAAATCCACTCCAACGACTCTTCCAGAGCGCCCTTTCCATCGTCCGGAAATCAGATTTTTTTACGGTACCATCCTTGTCGTTCTGAGATTAGAAGCGACCCGTCATCATTTTTGTTCATAATCATTCTGTCTGTATCAAATGGGGAAGATGGATTATATATCTACAGATAGTTGGACCACAGTGTCATCCTGTGGTGCTACTCCTGCGGCGGCTCCGCCACTACATCAACACCACCACCACCACCACCACCACTCAGGCCATGAAAGAGATTTGACGGTTGTGAACACTCGTGTGCATTCGCCGAAATCCTCGAGGATAGTACCAAAAAAGTCCTCTGAAGGGTCTAGATACTCTGGTCTAGAATTAGAAAGTGTATCTTCTTCAACCTCCGATCGATCCTGGATAAAGCGTATACAATGGTTCCGGAATACACGGAGAAATCATAATTTAAAAAAATCTTCCACGGAAGGGGAAGAGACGCATTACGTAGGGGGAACCATGGAAAGTACACCATCAATACCCGTAAAAAGTGCAGCTATATTACATGATTTGAAGCAGGAACAACCACGGAATGCCTTATCCAGGATTGCTTCATGGATGACGGTAAATTCATCTCAGCGCGACGAAGAGAGTGTCGTTGATTTTAAGGAATCAGAATGGACTCCTGAGGACTCTTCCTATGGTGCTGCGTGTCCATTATTTGGTTGGATTCCGAAAAATAGGCGGCGGTCAATTGAATACGCAATCATAGTTGTTCTGGTAATCGCTCTGGTGTACTTGATGGTAATGCTATCCATAGTGATCACAAAATCTCACAGCGATGACGGGATGGAGGAAAATTCCGGATTGAACTTGGACGATGATCGGTATATTAGCTACGATGATGACAGACACGGGGATGACGATCCCTACTGGAGTTCGTACAAGAATGGAGGCGGTAGCGGATACGGCGGACGATGAACTTGCTATTATTTTTAAGGTTCATACGCGAATCAGCTATCATACCAACACTATACGCCGTTGTTACGACCACCATAAAATGGTTATCCGCGCCACCTACCAGTATCCGTTTCTTAATCGAATTTATTTGTCATAAAGTAGAAGTTTCCCCAGCTTGACGAAGATTTGCGTTAGACATCTGTTGCTCTTGATCAGGTTCTATACACTGGCAAGTTTCGATTAGATGAGGGTATTCCATGGCTGTTCAACAAATTGTTTGCGGCTTTTGTCTACCTGTCCATAGTTTTTTGTTCGTACCAAATCAGCTGAAGTACACATGTCATAATGCATTTGATAGTGAACGCTTCTTAAATAGGAATCATCATAGACTAACACAAGACACATGTAGATTGTGCTTGAACTTGTGGGGGAAAGGAATGGAATTGAATAGTAAAAAGTGCTGTTCAGACCTCATGGAAACCAAGACTTGTAGGCAGTAAGGATTTCTCGATGGTAGTGAGGGTCGAATATGGGTCGGATAGTTTACTGTTAGCTTCGATTTCTGGTACCAAAGAATCCTCGTGACAGAAACAGCGCGAATCATCCAAAGGTTTTCATGCAAGCCGCGCGAGAGAAGAGACGTACATTGTGACAACCAATATTTTTTATATCTCAATCTGTTAAAGTCTGTAAATTCCCAGAAGTGCAGTCTGTCGAAATGCAGTCTACAACGCTGAGAGGTCAACTCAAAACGAGAAACCGGAAAATTCACTCACAACCGACGAAACATCCGATTTTTCGTCAACATCCATCATTTTCAATTTCCGTGACGCCTCATGACATGCATTCAACATGATAGAGAGCCTTGAATCCATCATCTTGATTTTGTTGATGATGTCTCGCTTCTTAGCGACCTTCGCTTCCATTCGAGCTTTGAGTACGTCCACTGGAATCCTCTCGCTGATGGGGACAAAAGCTTCGTCTACGATGAAACGATTTGCAACAGATTCGTCTGAGACTCCAGAACATACTACTGGAGTAATATCACATCCAAACACGCTCGCATCACAGTCAAAGTCAGACGAAGGGCACTCTTCACTTTGCTGCTCTTTTTTGTGGAGATTTGATTCTGCAACACGAAGCGATGGTTTCGAAAAAAGGATGGCGGGTTCACGTTTACGCCCTTTCAAGTGGAGTTCGGGTTCAAGTTTGAGCCCTTCCTTAGCAAGCATTTTGCCAATCTTTGTATCCGATAGCAGTGGTTTATTCGATACGGTGGAAAGATCAGATATCTGCTTTCTGACTGATATTCGGAGTTTTTCTGGGTCGTTAGCGTTGCGAACAGTGACATTCTCATCAGAGAGCGCATTTAACTGTACCGCTTTTGGAAGCATCAGAGGAACGGATTGCCTAACAAGCGCTGAACGAGGGGACAGAGAATTCTGGTATATTTCTCCTGGCACCACATCTGGGCTGATGCTTTCCACCTCAAAATCTTTATCCAAACGAA
>Ga0051981_10001846_pt1 | contig 10344 bp, 7 predicted proteins | sample CryGey13umfilter_3_FD_59644 | JGI IMG/M metagenome (GOLD analysis project Ga0051981, IMG submission 59644) | Groundwater microbial communities from aquifer in Utah, USA - Crystal Geyser 4/10/14 3 um filter | ecosystem: Environmental > Aquatic > Deep subsurface > Groundwater | place: USA: Utah... | reverse complement strand
TTTTGTTACACGACACTCTACGAACATAATTTCAGCATCGACAACAAGTCGAAGACTTACCTTTTCAACGAACAAACCAAAAAACCCTATCAATCATGTCTGGACGTGGAAAAGGAGGCAAGGGACTCGGAAAGGGTGGCGCCAAGCGTCATCGCAAGGTCCTTCGCGATAACATCCAAGGTATTACCAAGCCCGCCATCCGTCGTCTCGCCCGTCGTGGTGGTGTGAAGCGTATTTCGGGTCTCATCTACGAAGAAACCCGTGGTGTCCTCAAGGTCTTTTTGGAAAACGTGATCCGCGACAGTGTCACCTACACCGAACACGCCCGTCGTAAGACCGTGACGGCCATGGATGTCGTATACGCGCTGAAGCGTCAGGGCAAGACCCTTTACGGTTTCGGAGGTTAGAATCCCCTCGGGATCTGTGGCGGCAGCGCTCATTGATACGTCGACCGCAAAGCAACACAAAAAAAAACTGGGTATTATTATACCCACCCATTCAGAAACAAAACGAAATTATGATCCTCTTTTGAATTATCGATCGATCGATCACTGCGGGGTGTAAGGAGAAATTATAATTTGAAAATTTATGTTAGTACTCGGTTTATTCGACGATATGGCATTCCGTTACTATAACATCATTTCATATGTTTACCAGCTGGATGTAGCGTTGCGGTAATATTAAGTCGTCGTATATAGAACTGTATACTCCTTGTATGAATTAGGTATCCCTTGCTGTGTTCCGTCCTTCGGAAGACCCGAGCAATAGACTTGGTATAATTTTATTAAGGAAATTTAACAAACATGAATTCTCTGTCTTTGCCCTCTTCACCTGCTTACTTCTAGCAGTCATACATTTCTGACGGAAGACTGATCATGGAACAAGCATAACCGCGAACAGAGGTAATAATAAATAGGCAGGAGTATACTACATTCCGCAACGGCCCGCCCTACATTTTGCTCCCGAGATAATGATGTAAGAGCGCTGAACCAACAATCTGAAGTTCCTTTTTTTATTTCCTGTGACATGCCATTCCCTTCCTCCTAATGAAGGAGGAGATAGTAAATCAAGATCATGGCTGGAGTCTTATGCAACAATCGGATGGGATGATGGTAGAGGGGGGTAGGATATGTGACGTGCAATTCTTTGGGGTTATCGTAGCCTTATCCTTAGAATATTATTTATCATGATGTACTACTAACTGTAAGAGAACACTACTACGGAACGATTCGACAAATTAATTTAGCTTTGATACAAATGAAGTGAGTTCGCGTTTTCGAGTTTCGGCAGATGGCAAGTGGGGGACCATGGACATGGAAAAGGAGCATCCAGATGGCCAAACGACATACTCCTTCTTTCACCGGGGGTTGACTGTGACATTGACATTGAATACACCACACCCTTTTTTTGAGAACTCCTGTGGAGAGATCCTGCAACACAAAGAAGAATCCAACATGATGTTCCGTATTGTATCCCTTTCGCTGTTGATGGCTTCGGCCGTTGCCTTTCAGGCGCATTTACCCGTCCGATCCACACCCAAGGTGAGTGATTTTGGTGAAATGCCCGCCCGAGTGTTCATACGTGTTCTTTGACGAAATGAATAAGATCTTCTTCGTCGTTACTTCGACACACATGCCTTGTTTCTAACACACAACTAACCAACACGAAAACTCAGGTATCGTATGTTCCCCGCCATGTCATTATGAGTGACGAAGAGACAGAAGCCATCCTCAAGACGGTCGAAGATTGCGTGGAACACAGTCAGTGCGGTGTCGACGACGTGTCGGTGCTGTTGACGGAACTCAAGGCGCAAGAAAGGGAAATGACAGCTCGGTTGGAAGCCATGGGGAAACTCATCGAGCAATTGAAGCAACTCAACAGCAAAGGCGATGCCCGTGAGGCCGACGAGGTGCGGGCCTTTGTGAAAGATCTGCTGCGTGTCTTTGAACGTGGTGGCAAAGCATTTCCGGTCGGATTCTCGGGGGATATCGGTGATGGGCCCACGACAGCGTACGATGCACTCCCACCCAAGAAGTGGAAGAATCCCACCAAGTAAAATTAGCAATGACACTACGAAATGGGGAGGAATCGTTCAAACCATTCCTGGATGGCGTTGTGTGTGATAACGGGAGTTTCGATTTATCATCACGATCAATCGATCCACGACGTGCCAAGAGTCTTTCTTGTAGAGCATGTATACATATAACACACGTACAATGATCGAACAACTTTTCTCGTAACCATCGTTTCTGGACTTGCGACGAGTCAGATTTAAGTGTGCGATACTGTAGGGGCAGGTGTTCGTTGATCAGTATTGCTGTGACTATATCTAAGAATCATCGTTCGGGCTTTCTTTTATTTTTCGTCATGACGCGTTTCCGCACAAATGGGCAGATTTGGTCTCGTCTGATGACGAATCATATGTTTTCCTTGATTCATTCCGAGACGTGCAACGTCGATGGCGTTCTCTTAATGTGTGATGTTGATGTTCCCACGAATCACTCGTTGCGGCGACCTTGAAAGAAAATGAAACATCCTCTTATTATCGTAACTACTCCGTTCAACGAACCAATCATTGATACAACATCAACAATCGTATCCACAAGCCGTACATGATTCTTCTTGACTGGTGGTACAGCGCCCTCGCAAGCTTGGGTAAGCGAATCGAAAAAGGGAGACGACGATTCGGAATAGAGGAATGCGAATCCACCATGACACAGCTCTGGTAAAAGCGACGCGATGGTTGGTTGGAGATGCTTTGCCGTATCATATAAAATGCAATAACTCACATGTGCGCCGCATGCTCTTTCGCATTCCAATTCACGTACGCAGGCCTTTATCACAAGAATGCGAAAATACTGTTTCTGGGTTTGGATAACGCTGGGAAGACCACCCTGCTCAACATGTTGAAGGTGAATCGTGTGCAAGTGTACGCGCCGACGCTTATGCCCAATACGGACGAATTAGTTCTGGGGAATATCAGGTTCAGGGTATTCGATCTGGGCGGTCACGAAACGGCCCGTCGGTTGTGGCGAGAATATTTTGCGACGGTCGATGCTGTGGTTTACGTGGTGGATGCCGTCGATCGCGATCGCTTACCCGAGGCCCGACAGGAACTGAATGCCATGTTGGCCGAAGAGGACTTGCAAGATGTGCCCATCCTGATACTGGGCAATAAAATCGATTTACCGTGGGCCGCCTCGGAAGAGGAACTGGTCATGGCCCTGGGTTTACGCCACGATACCTACGGGAAAGATCACGGACCCGACGACTACGCAGACGTTCGACCGATCGAAATTTACATGTGTTCGGTACTGCGACGCATGGGGTACGCTGATGGCTTCAAGTGGCTCTCACAGTTCTTAGGTTGATAGTTGGATCGATTCATTCAAGACCTAACGGGGCTGTGGTTGTTGTTTGTGTTTTTCTGCAACCGAAATTTGTATAATGGAATGAATTCACGTCGTATCGATGGTATGTCCCTTCAAAAGATTAGAATCATCATCATCTGTGTGTTATGTTTCATGGCATTGGTAACCTAAGATAAGCGTTGTATCTACCGTGCCACATCAAACCGTAATATTCTCCGTACCGTAGTAGCTACTCCTCCTGGAGAGTAGCGAAGTGAAGCTATCATACACGTTTGGTGTAGGTAGCAAGCTGACGCTCCCATAAGATGCTAGTAGTCGTAGGCATCGCTAAGTTCAAGTAGTGCAAGTGGAAATTGGGTGTGATAGTGACGTCCAACGAAAGTCATTCCTTTTCTCCCTTCAGTTTTTCAAACCGAATATTTTCTAGCGTCATGATACTATTAACTCCCTTGATCAGAAGCATGTATTTTACAGTCATCACCATAGAGTAACTTGGAGATGGGGAGTCATATCTCGTTTTCCCACGACTTGAAGAACAAAAAGAAAGAGTTGGGCGGACCGGACCGGACCGGACATAAATGAGAGGCCAAAGACGCTGCGGCGTGCGGCGACCTCATCCATCATTGACGAGTACTGTAGTGACATTCCATTCCATCCATCTCTCCTCTGTCGACACAAAACACCCATACTCCCTACTCCCTACTCCATTGATAAGACCATTTCCCTGTCTTGAAGAGGACTTGGTGGGTGGTAGGCACTGCTTTATTTTGGGACTCTACTCGACTCCCGACGAGCAGAAATTTAGTCTCCTTTTTGGGGGGGAGTCTTCTACGTGCTACGATACCTACGCGTCTTGGTTCTTTGGCAAGGCCGTTCCTTCCGTAAATACATTTTCTTGTTGCGTAGTCTCTGATCAGGAGAGGTGCGGATATCATCAAACAATCGACCAGGGTACTGGTGAAAAAGGTACGAGTATCCCTCATATCTCATATCGATGTCTACACCTCCACGCTACTTGCAATATCGAACCACGCTGGCCCATACCGTGCCGCCGCTGGAAAGTCCTCGCACCGACACGAAAGGGGCCGATCCTATCTTTTCGTTTGATCCTGTTGAGAAAGACAACATCAACAACAGCAACAGTAATAACACCACCACCACCAACAACAACAACAACAGCAATAACCCCTCGTCGCGTTTCCAAACATATTGCAATACGTTAAAACAAAGAGGAGTGACTGTGCCCGTACACGACGATAATACTAATAAGATCAATACTATACCGAACAACAACACTGACAGCGATAACAATACGATGCCTACACAAGACGAAGACGAAGATTTATTGCAACAGTCAAGTTCGGGTTCCACGGTGGCCTCGGCGAGCCCAACATCGGGCATAACGGGGGAGGGCATCGTTCAAATTGCTGTGGTAGATTCGACTACTAATGTTATTACAACTGCCACTACTACTACTACTACTACTACTACTAATGTTGATGTTGATGATGATGATGATGACGATGATACTGATCCAGAAGCAAACGAAAACAATCATCTGAATGGATTCAAGGAGAGATATTTGGTCGGCCATAACAAGGATTCAAATATTTACAATGATGACGACGATGACGACGATGACGACGATGGTGCTTACAATGGTGCGGTACAGGTGGAATTGTCGGTGCCACCCAGTCGATGCCGGAGTCCCTCTCCCCGATTTCAACGATATCGAAAATCATTGGAACATCCCGGTCATTGCAACAATGAGATCACAAACCTCACCTCATCACGCAGTATGACCGACGAAGAATTGAAGCACGAGGCCACCGATCTCCAAAACAAAAGTTTACTGGGGAAGGACCGGGCGGAATGGACGGATGGTGAAAAGGACGATGAAGCAGCACCACCGTCGAATCAACCGGATCCTGACTCGGGAGGTGCCAGCCCACCGTCTCGTATCCTGAAATACCGTGACACTCTGAAACAACGCGTCGTTTCGGGTTGTGCGGACAGTGACAACGGTCCGCAACCCGAGAAAGATCCGAGGATAGATGCGCCGAGTAGTGGCGCTAGTACCTCGAGTGGATCACCCGATCGGTACCAGAAATATCGCTCCATGCTGGCGAGCAATGTGACCGACCCCACGAAAAAATCGCGTCCGTGGGTACAAGATGCGCGTGCTCTATCTGGTCTACTGGAGACAGTCACAGGGACAGTGGACGGCGATGACAGCAATAACGACAACGACACCGACACGAACGGTATCAACAACAAGTCGCCCATGGACGGTGAATCATCATCGAAAGGCGATGATGATCGAATTCTTCCCTCATCGAGTGGCACTGTGAACGAATCCACTAACAGGTACAACAAATATCGCTCCTTACTTGCTGGAAAGGTACCAATAAATCTGTCCACAAACGAACCAATGGAGAACGAGGCCAACGATGGAATGATCCTCCTCCATACCCCGAGTAGCAGCGTTTGCGAGTCACCCGAGCGGTATAAAACTTATCGCTCGCTATTGGCCGATAAAGTCATCGAAAGTACGCCGGAGAAGATTGTTGCGGGGACCCAAACGTCAAGTAATCAACCCGAAAAAACAACAACCAGTGTTACGGATAAATTGTTAGAAATGACCGCATCCTCTGAGAGTTGTGTGAATACATCTGATTCATCCAGTGTTGCACTACCGTTCTCTCATGATGGACAGCAAGGAAGCTTGAACAAGGCAACTCCGTCGCTTCTCGCCGATACAGCCGTGGGACCCGAAGCACCACCACTGCCGGATGCCCCCCTTCCGCCCGCCGGTAAAGCTGCTACAGACACAAGTCCCAAACAAAGATACTCGGCCTATCGTTCTGCTTTAGCTGATTCCTTAGTGCCTAACGGTACAACATCTGCCTTACCGGCCGAACCTGATCGAAATCCAAGTCCATCGCACTCCGCCCCATCCTCTGGGTCGCTCTCCCAGCCAGGCAAAGTGGATAAGGAGATGCCATCCTCTCCCTCGGACCAGCAACATGACGTATCTACCCGGACTGATCAATACCCGGAAAAGGAGAACGCCGAAAGAGCACCTATTCAGGCGAACAAAGTAGGAATACCGGCTGACATGCCGGGTACGCCATCGCGCGTGTCTTGGGGACAAAGGCGAGATGTCGTGGCGGCACAACAAAGAGTGATTAATCGAGCCTTAGCATCGGCTGGTCTTGTTAGTAAAATTGAAAAGCAAGATGTCGAAAGAGACGATATTCAACCTGAACGCCCACGCATGCATGATAAGAACCTTGAAGAAGAAGATGATGGTGATGAAGAAGAAGAGACCGCACACCCAAAAGACATTGAAAGTGGGGAGGTATCGGGGGATGAAGTCAGAGGAATGCGGAATGATGAAAAAACCGAGCTCCAAGTAGACACTGAAACCGGAGAAGCATCAGAAACTTGTGCGATGCAACATATTGGGCGAAAATCATGGCAGAAAGTTTTCCTGGCATTCACTATTATGGGTGGCTTGGTGATGATAATATTCGCCTTTATAACCGGGTTAAGCTGAAATACCACCAAGGTAGGTAGATGATCGTCTTGTGGATGATAAGTGGTAGTGCCGTATTTGTAACCGGTGCGTCGAAAGATAAAATTGGGCGAAATCTGGCCCTGGGCCAGACATTCCGCAAATGCATACGGCTACAGTATACTTGTTTCTTTTCCGTTCGGATAAGGAGAAAGGCCCCTCTGAGTGCGGCAGATAATCGGGAAGACTTGCCTTGATGGTGACTAATCTCGTGACACCTCTCGTGCTGGCAGGATGGCCTCTTCTGTGCCCTACTAGGAAGGCGTATTCCAATGCTTTTTCCTGCTTCCGTTACGTGTGAAGTGAACGATCTTTTATTCTATTCACAATTTCTACCGGCATACATTAAACCTCACATTCAATTAGTCAACTTTCTTCGGCAGGTTGCCGGAACCAAACGGAGTTCAAGGTTTGTCGGCTAAGTCTTCATCTTATCTCAGAGCACTGTCGTTATTGACAATATAAAAAGACTATCAGTTTTAGTTATTACCTGTTAACATAAAAAGACTATCAGTTTTAGTTATTACCTGTTAATTATTGAATTGCGAACAGAGTTCATGAGTGTCGGGCCGCATGAAAGGTCAACCTGCCAAAAGAAAGGACTAGGGCAACCGCTGAAAAGCATGCTCGATGATATTCTCGTGGAAACCAAAGTTTTCGATGCGCGGAATAAATTTCCAGGCAACATGATGTTTGTCCACTTTTTAATAAAAAATGTAACGAAACGAACGTACATGTACTATTGATTTGACGACGTTGCGGAAGAATCCCACCAAGACAACCACATTCGTTCCCTGTAGGGTTACCAAATATACAAATGAAATAAAATCGTGAGTGTTGCATGCCCGAAAGGTCGTGCTACCATCGAAAAGGCGAGTGCAACCCGTTGAGGGCATCCGGCTTGCTTTCGGAGGTGAAAAAATTGATACGCAGAACGAAAATCCACGAAACAGAGTGTAGCCTCCTTCTTTTACTGACGAGTTCATGGGGGAAAAAGCTTACCTAATTTGTGGTGGGGTTGCTTATTTTGATTCCAGCAAATAATGGAGATGTAATGATTTCTATTACAGACCTCGGAGCCACGGGATAGGGACCGACCAAGCTTTCACGACGGTGTTTTTCACTGTCCAATGATGTGGGAGTATGTACATCGGTGCACCATCACGTCCAAAAGAGCGTTGTGAGGCATTTTGAGAACTTGATCCACCCTGGAAAAAGCAGTGGTGGACCTAACTGGTCTTCGTATAAAATAATATAATTGCTCCGAACAATATCATTCGGTACTGTCACCAGAATTTCGTATCATGCCCACATTCCGCATCCCTCCCTGCTGGGTATCCATATAGATAATAAATTCGTGAGGGAAACCAATAGCAATAAAAATAATAATGTGCGTGCAAAGAAATGCTCCTTGATCCTGGACCATGGGTCTCACAAGAAGCACGAAAAAACTCGTCGTTTGCTGTTGGGGGATACAGGAAGGATTGCACAAGCTTCATCGCCGTTACCGACTGACTGCACATTTAATTTAGGAACCTCCTCCCCCGCGCGATTGGCATGTCCGTGTGTACGGTGGACCATGATTACGTGGGTAGTTTGTTTGGAAAGAAGAGCACGTACCACGGATGAATCCCTACCTGCAAAGGGAGAAATACTTCCATTCCCTCCGAGTCTTGCAGAATGGCATCTTGGGAAAAAGAAAAGATATAGACATGAAAAACGGAGATGTATGTTAGACCCACTAGGATGTCGACCACACCAATGAACAAAAGTCAAGGGCAACGAACATCCACTCTCAAGGGCTAACGTTAAAAGAAACGAACGCATACATATATACATATGAATAAATATATATATATACATAAAATCGTCACCCCCAAAGTGGATGAATTCAAAACGAACCGATCCGGGAAGGGGACACGCTCGCGATACTCTGCCACCGCCGTAACAGACATACAGCGTAAAATAAAATATATAAAATATGCGCCATGACATCCTGACTGGGCTGTGGGGGTAGGTATGATTTGGAATGGAACATTTTGTCCAATGTCGTAGATCGATGAAAATAAGACGTACCTGCATAATAGCGAATGATTCCACCAGTGGTGTTTTCAACCGTGTGTCAATCAATCATCCAACTTTTAGGCATGTGTCTTCGTCGACAGAGGAAAAAAAATCATGATATGAGAAGCATGAAAGAAAAAACAAACAAACAAAAAATAATGTTCGAACACAAGTGACTCTGCCTCAGATGAAGAAACACAAGGAAGAGTGTCTGGGAACGAAATTTTGTTGTGGCGACTATTTGTTTCCGAAAACTCATAGATAGAAAGTAAACCCATCTCCTTTCCAGACTGTGATAATCGCGCTGGGGTTGTTTATTGCTGTTGTAAGGGGCACAGACAACAACAGATATGATGTAACATACCTTAATATCACTGAATGTGCTGTTCCATCGTAGTAGGATAGAATGTTGTCGTAATGTTTGTAAAGAGTCCATGGGGTTGCCCTCATCATCTAGTGTAACACCAAAATGGTAGGAGTCAAATCCAAAATCCAAAAATCAGAGGGAGAAACAAAAAATGGATGGACGCGTGAGTTGTTGATATTATGTGGGCAATTCCCGACCGTCACATATATCAGAAAGTCATTTTATCTATGACCTTTAGAGTTAAAGCTTTTCAAAGGACCGGCATCTTTGGCGCGCAGGCGCGCAGGCATACACCACTCTGTACAGGAGTGTATCATTGGGATCGTTAGCTACGAATTCGTTTATAAAAGCTTCAGGTGTGAAGGTGAATATAACATTAGCGACGATTGCTCCGTTCGTTCGAGCGGCGGATCACGGCACGTTGCCATCCCCCCTACGAGTTTTTTCATCGTCGTCGTCTGCGCAGCACAAATCTTACGAAACGAATAGACACAAGTCCTTATTTTTTGTGGACCCTTTCGTATCCATCCCAAAACAGGTGTGTGCTTACGAACAAGAATGTTGATAATTATGTATCGTTATTTTGAATGTAGTGGAACAGAATCTCGTAACGTCGACTGATTTCAATCAATCAACTTGGATGAAATAATCCGATTGAATCTTGCTTGCCTGCTACCTGCTGCGGCGTGGAAAGCGGCGGGTCCTCTAGCGTTCCGATAGTGGAATTTTGATATTTCGGCGTTTCTTGACTCTTATCGGATAGTATCTCTCACACCAACCTTTCACTTTTTTTACTTCATTCTGCAGTAATTAATCATGAGTGTTGAAATGGAAACTTGCCCCGCCTCGGCTCCCTTTTTTGGCTTTATGGGCGTCACTTCGGCTCTGGTCTTTGCCAATATTGGCGCCGCCTACGGTACGGCCAAGTCCGGTGTCGGTATTTCTTCCATGGGTGTCATGAACCC
>Ga0051981_10001844_pt1 | contig 10350 bp, 11 predicted proteins | sample CryGey13umfilter_3_FD_59644 | JGI IMG/M metagenome (GOLD analysis project Ga0051981, IMG submission 59644) | Groundwater microbial communities from aquifer in Utah, USA - Crystal Geyser 4/10/14 3 um filter | ecosystem: Environmental > Aquatic > Deep subsurface > Groundwater | place: USA: Utah... | reverse complement strand
ACGACAATTCCTTGATGCGTAGTACGTATCGGAATCCAATGTATTCCGATGCGAAGCCTAAATCCAACATTCTCTTCGTGTCGTTTTTGCCTCAAATGTGACTATTTGATGCAACTACACGCACTCATTTTCCAACTTTGATTTATTTGTTCTTTTAATTGTCACAATTCATGGTCGAAATTAAAATCGATTTTCACGCTCTTATTACAGATGCAATTCACTACATGTGCCGTGAAGCTCCCAAGGCTGTGTACGAGCTCGAAGAATTCGGTTTACCCTTTTCTCGAACTGAAGAAGGGAAGATCTACCAACGTGCCTTCGGAGGACAATCGTTAGAATTTGGTAAGGGTGGACAGGCCTTCCGTTGTGCCGCTGCCGCGGACCGTACGGGACACGCCATGTTGCACACACTCTACGGACGTAGTTTGGCCTTTGATACTACCTACTTCATCGAATACTTTGCCCTTGATCTGATCATGGATGATCACGGTGCGTGCGTTGGTGTCATTGCCATGAATATGGAAGATGGTACTCTTCATCGCATCAAGTCCAAGAATACCGTCTTGGCCACGGGCGGCTACGGTCGCACCTACTTTTCCTGTACTTCCGCTCACACGTGCACGGGAGACGGAAACGCGATGGCGATGCGTCGGGGACTTTCCAACCAAGATAACGAATTTGTCCAATTCCATCCCACCGGAATCTACGGTGCTGGTTGCCTCATCACGGAGGGTTGCCGTGGGGAAGGTGGAATTTTGCGTAACTCTGAAGGTGAACGTTTCATGGAACGATACGCTCCTTCGGCCAAGGATCTGGCCAGTCGAGATGTCGTCAGTCGCGCCATGACGATGGAAATCCGAGAAGGCCGAGGTGTCGGTCCCAAGAAGGATCACGTAAGCATTCTATGGTCTTTCTTAGTGTGTAGGTCAGTTATTCGTTTTGTTTACTCACCTTCTATTACGACATTAACGCTTGCAGATTTACTTGCACTTGGATCACTTACCAGCTGACTTGTTGGCCGAGCGTCTTCCTGGCATCAGTGAAACGGCTTCTATCTTTGCTGGTGTTGATGTCACCAAAGAACCCATCCCAGTCTTGCCTACTGTCCATTACAACATGGGTGGAATCCCCACAAATCACCACGGAGAAGTCTTGCGCACTATTTTCAATGACAAGGGCGAATTTATTAAGGATGAAGCCGTTCCTGGTCTCTTTGCTGCCGGTGAATGCGCCTCTGCTTCGGTCCATGGAGCCAATCGTCTCGGAGCCAACTCACTACTCGATATTGTCGTCTTTGGGCGGGCATGTGCACTCCGGATTGCTGAAATCGCCAAGCCCGGTGAAAAGCAACCCGATTTACCCGCTGATGCTGGTATGTCTTCCGTTCAAGATGTCGATGACTTGCGCTTTTCGAATGGTGACATCTCTAGTGCTGAGTTGCGCGGAGAAATGCAGCACGTGATGCAAGAGCACGCCGCTGTCTACCGTACCTCGGAGCTGTTGAAGGAAGGGAAAGACAAGATCGATGCCGTTGTTGACAAGTTCCAACACGTGTCCGTCACGGACAAGTCGCTGGTCTGGAACACCGATTTGATCGAGACCTTGGAATTGCGCAACTTGTTGCCATGTGCCAGCACCACCATGTACGGAGCGGAACATCGAAAGGAATCTCGTGGTGCGCATGCCCACGAGGATCACCCCACCCGCGACGACGAAAACTGGATGAAGCACACGTTGGCCTACTTTGAAAATGGCCGAACCACCCTCAAACACCGACCGATTCATTACTATACACTCGATGAAGAAGAATGCAAGACCGTGCCACCCGTGGCTCGCGTTTATTAGTTATGGTAGACACTCTGATTAAAACTCAGTAATCAATGATATAGCAACTTTTATGCTCTGTAGATTTTTAGCTAGATTCACTGGGGATCCAAAGGTCCTCGCAATATCGTTTTGTTTACCGAAGCGTGATGTATCATGTTGTCATCTTGAATAACGCTACGATAACTGTGCGCAGAAACAGTAGAACGAAACTGGGGGTCACGGCTCACTTTCACCTCACCCTGACAACACCCTTGATCCTTTACACATGACTTTCACTGTTACTGTTGGATTTGTCATTATTTACCGTCTATACAGTCATCGTCGACCACGAGACATAGGTTACTTCCTGTTGTCTTCGATCGAATTCCAAAAGCACGCCGTGAATACACGCGGACGTCAGTATCTCTCAACACACGACATCGTCGTCCGAATCACTTTTTCCCCCGTTCCGAGAAGTTCCGTGAACCATTCCTTATTGCCAACAGAAAGCCTGATTTTCACGATGAAATTCCCCTCGTTGCTGTTTTTGGCGTGCCTTACCGGAAAGATCGCGGCCAAGAAGGACTTTCCCCCGCGTTTGAAGTCCGGCAAAAGAGAAGCGACGTTTGACGTGCAGTATCTCAGTGGCCCAGACCGTATTGTCCCGTGTGAGAACGAAGGAGAGCTTGTTTGTGCCACGGGGGTGTTGGAGGGGGACTGGGAAGGTTCGGCCAAGGTACGCTTCGACAACTTTGTCATCGATAGCACGACCGGTGCTGGATCCTATTCGGGAGAAATCGATATTTGCGTCACAGCCGTCCAGAACCGTCCGAGAAAGGGCTGTGTCACTGGCACAGTCACCAACGGCACTCTGCAGATCATTGGGTTTACCGATAGCTCGGAACCCATTTTCAGTGTCTCCAGCGAGTTCTCGGCGACTTGTGGCACTGGTTATTTCAAGAAACGGACCTGTACCTCGACCAACACTGGAACGATTGATCCCTCACGCACACCTTTTGGTGAGGTCCTTGACTTTGCCATTACGTGCAGCTAATCATATTCGTATCGTCGTCGAATCAACTTAACTATGACAATTAATAATATAGTATGATGCAGCCACACACTCTACGATTGACTGTAAGCTCTACTAGTTACTAGGTATATCATTGATATTGGTATGGTTACCTAGTGCCATAATAGTGTAGGACTCTAAAAGTATCTCATCTAGGAGTTGTCGCTGACATGATTGGTGCCTTACTCATTACCGTACCAAGGTGCGACGAAAGGGTGTCGATGGCCAAACTCGGAGTCGCGACCCGCCTCGGCCTTACCGAAAAGCCAATCATTTTTCAATGTTCGGAAAAAGATCATGATCGTCAAGATGACAGCTACGGAAGAAAAAAAATTCTCGTCTTTCGCATCCATAGTTCGATATACCAACTGGCTCACTGCGACTTGTCTTTTGCGAAGCCTTGCTGCTCGGCAACGCCGATTGTCGGTCTGTGAAACGCCGTTTTCCAATGATTGATACGCGTCCACGATGAATCCCTGAGAACAACAGCCAATGGTTGATGGGATGCTTTGCAAAATTTTCCGTTCCAAAACGTAAGAAAAAATATCAAAAATCAAAATTCCTCCTGGGCACCTATCTATGTATGTAACAAGTGCAACACAAGAAACAAACAGAGGAGACGACGTTTCCGGTAGAGCAGAATTAACGTTCGATAGCACTTTTTATGTCATGTCTTGATGTCACCCACCCTCACTCCCTTGCTCCCATTACGCAACTACGGAACCATAACTTGCACCATTTATATTGTTATTGCTATCGTTTTGTTCGTTTTTTATCGTTCGTTTATTTATTTTTGTTCGTTGGGTAGGTTTGTTCGTTTTGTTTGTTTGTTTGCTATTTTGTTTACAGTTACAGGGTTGTATTCACTGTCAATGATGTAGTTCAACTCATTAAAAACGCAGTTTTGTTTACTGTTACATACTCCCTAGCTCGAATCTACGCGAATCTTTCTCCCTCTTCTTTAGATGAATATTACAGTATCGAATCTTCCGTTCGTAAAGCCGGCCAAAGGTCGGAATAGTAATGTGACCGATCAGGCTCTATGGACACACAATCACTGAAAGTAAAAGTAGGTTGGTCGCGCTTTCCGAGTAGGCCGGTCATTTAAAACAAGAATCTTCCAGTCCGCGAATGTTGCGTAAAAAACACGCTACTACGACTAGTGGAAGAAACGTTGCCGGCCTAATGTAAATTAACTTGAGGCTCCCCGTGTTGTTCACCCCATTGCTAACCATTCATCGCCTTGTATTAATATGTGCCCAGCGTCCACTCACTGGTGTGCTTTCCCCTTTCTCTTTTGATACAATCTTGTAGGTGTACCAACAAACAACTGCTCACTTCGCTTACAATCGAGTCGACTATTATTTGTAACTGTATTCACAGTCAATTCAAAATGGAAAACCGCAACGAGCTCAAGACCCCTCTTTTGGAAATTGATGTTGATCAGACAGATGATGGGACCCATAATCGAAAAGAAGGGGACAAGAAATCTGATCAGTGGACCGGCTTTATCATTCAAAACAGTGTCGCTGCCTTACTGATATTTAACTTTACAACTGCATACTATTTGAAGGAAGGACCGGTTTGCCCTGTTATTCTTGCCTTTGTGAGTTTCGAAGGTCCCATTCTCTTTCTGGTCATGGCTTATCTTTACCGTCAAACTTATTACGATGCCAAGTTGAAGTCAGTGATATTGTTAGCGGTGCCAGAAATCATGATAAATCTCGTCAATGTGTTGTTACTTCTCAAATATACCGATGAAGCTCGATTGGTGATCTTTGTCTTTACACTTTCCCTATCGCTCGCTGTGGTTTTCATCACACTGAAACTCATGATAGCCGGAACAAATCAACACAACGAGGATATCTCCAAAAGAGAATCCAAGAGCTTGACCGAATGCCAAACTGTATAGCATCAAAAGAAGATCCCATCATTGGCGAAGCGCGCAATGTTTCAAGAGAAAGTACATACACTCTCCTCACAGGAACGCGCAACCGCTTCATATTGCACATAGATATTTTGGCAATCATTTTAATCACACGAGAAGTATTCTAGTATCCATCCCATTTACCGTTCCATTCCACGAGTGTACATGCCGTTCATTGATAAACGCGTGTGACTCACTCATCCATTCCCCGCCAACTGGAAAACTTAATGACCTTCCAAAAAAAGCCCATGTGCCAATTCTCATCTCGGCATTCGTAGGAATGCCATTCAACGTGACAATCGAGAACGTGGTCGCGAAGAAGACGGAGGAGGAGGACTTGGTCTTGGAATCTGCAGTGCTGGTTCTGGAACACGCGCCAAAAATTCTCGAATGACGGCACCGTAGCCCCGTTCGTCTTCCAACATACCGTAATGCGCAACACCCGGCATCGTGACTATACTACGTTCATCGTTTGTCAATGTTGATTCAACACAATCCCACCACGGTTCCATGCAGGCATTGGAAATGAAATCAAATTCACCACGTAGTAACAAGAGTGGTAGTTTTAATTTCTTGTCTGCGGCGGGTGTTTGTACAACGTAGTCCTTGATGGATTGCCATCCGGCGGGTGATGAATGAAATCCGGCCATGGCAAATGATTGTTGCAGTTGCAACGGTAGGGGACGTACGCGGCATTCATATTGTTCGGCAAAGCATTCTGCTACCGCATGATCTGGATCATCGAACGATGAGGTACTCCGTTGGATGACTTCGGACTTCAATCGCGCCTTGATTCGATCGATATCTCGCAGTGCGTGCGGTAAATCGGTCGGTGTACTCGACAAGGTCAACGACAAACACGCACCCGGCATGCCGTCGTCCGACAGGGCTTCGTACGCGACGATCCCCCCAAATGAATGTCCGTACAAATGATAATGTTGAAGTTGCAAATGCTGTACGAGATGTATCAAATCTCGTACTGTATCCTTGACGGGATCGTTGTGATCGGTCGTTGCGGTGTTCATGTTGGTAGACGGTACCAATGATGGTGATGATGATGATTCATCGAGATGAATGTTATTCTTTGTTGCTCCTGCTGCTGCCGTTGCTGATGCGTGATTGTCAGAAGTTTTCTCTTCACTTCGTTTGGATCGTCCACAACCAATTGGATTAAAAAATATGATCGATCGATCATTGACAAGGTGTACCAAAGGCGATAGGTATTGCCACGGCTGATGGTCCAACACAAGTGGAAGGGGGGAGGAACAAAAATTACATGAGATATTAAAATTCAACACAAATGACAACGACAAGATGTTGATGATGATGATGATCGACGAAGTTAATGGAGAATCTCTTGATTGGTCGGACGTATTCAAGATTGTGTCCACCGCTTCATCACGTCGCACACATACGCAAATGATGTATGATCCTCCAATTCTTACCAAGTACGGTCCACCCGCAACGCACAACATGGGTGGTTTCATTTTCACATAACGCGGTCGAAAAACAGTGTATTGGATCATCCCTCTCCCCCGTACTTGTAATGAATCGGTATCACAGAGGACACCCGTAACACCTAGGGGAGGTTGTTGCTGTTGTTGTTGTTGTTGTTGTTGTGACAATAACGTGCTTTTCCCTGGCACGGCATGTTGTCCGCCAAGATGCACGCCATCCTCATTGTTATCGCCATCCTCATCGTCGTCATCGTCACCATCCACTCGAGTCCGATTCCTGTTGCCAATTTGGTAGTTTCGTGGGAGCATGGTTTGGACTGTCTGTGATTGATCGACTCTGGAGGTAACCACAAAACACAAGGGATGCTCTTGTATTACTGTTATGCGGATCCGCCTCTAACTTTTGTGCTATAGAGATCATCCACCATTATTATTTTGATGTGGACGGGACCGCTATCCCTGCGGAGCCACCATGCCCAGCTTTGCAAGAACTTCCCCACATATAGTAAAACATGCTTCAATGAATATCAGCCCTGAAGTAGACGAAATAATGTATAAAATGAACAAGTGCATTACTACTACTACTAACTGTAAGAGTAACGAATCTCAGTTGACACATTTGAAACTGGACACATATAGAAAGATATGTTCATCACCTAGGTATGTTTGTTTTGGGGACTAACTGTAAGTATCTAAAAAAAAAAAACATACGGAATAAAACAAGAAGAAACTGCACGGGAAGTGAGAAAGAACGAACGAATCGTAAAACAGAAAACACTTTCTTTACACTCAATATGAATGTAGTACTCACTATTAGAGCAGCTCTCAATAACGTACATTTGCTGTCACAGTGATCACTGACGTTGCGAGAAGGAAAAAAAAAAACATCATTGTCGAGTGTATTATATTTGATGCCAATCATTGGATGGAGGTGTCTTCTTCTGCGGCAGTAACCCTGAAAGAAAGAAACCAACATACATAGACACATACGTACCTCTACGATTTCTACAAATCAACCCAATGTTTGCCCAAGAAGTGGAAGAAGAAATAGTCTTCGAAGACAACAGCAAACCCTCGGCGAGTGATCCTCCAAACACGAACGATACCACCATTTCATCGCAATCTCACAGTCATCATCACGGCAAGGAGGTACCCTTGGTAGAGTTGTCGTTGGAGAATGTCACGTACGCACCCGTAGCGGCCACGGCGGCGGGCAAATCGTCCGAGAAGGCGCGGAAAACAGTGCTGCACAGCGTAACGACCAAGGTACAGCCCTATACGCTGACGGCCTGGATGGGCCCGAGCGGCTCGGGTAAAACGTCCCTTTTGAGTGTGGCGGCGGACTTTATTCAGTCGACAGACTTGATGGAAGGGAGTCTCATCACGGTCAACGGGGAAGAAGGGAGGATTCCAAAGAGATTGGTGGGCGTCGTGTGGCAAGACGATCTCCTGTTGAGTAACTTGACAGTCCAAGAAAATGTCTGGTACACGGCGAGACTCAAAACGCCACAGGGGGTTCCCGATGAAACCGTCACCGAAATTGTACACGAAACGATCAGAGATCTAGGACTGTGGCACGTCAAAGATTCCGTAGTGGGGAACCCCCTAGGGCCCACTGGTTTGATGAACTCGCGTGGAATCAGCGGCGGCGAACGGTACGTTGCGTTACATTATTTTTCGGAAGAAAAGAAAACATGTATTTTCACATGCCTTGTTTTTCGTTTGTTTTTTTCTAATTTCTCATGTTCAAATACTCTTTATTCGTATCATTACGATGCAGTAAGCGCGTCGCAGTTGCCAACGAATTGGTCGTACGACCGAGTTTGTTGTTACTCGATGAACCAACGTCGGGATTGGATTCAACAACATCGATGGCATTGATGGAAACCCTGAAGCAGTTGGCAAATCGTGGTCATTCCATTGCGGCTGTTATTCATCAACCTCGAACCACCATTTTCCAAGCGTTGGATCATCTGTTGTTGTTGTCCAAAGGTCGCGTCATCTACGACGGACCTCCATCGGCCGCAAGGCAATACCTGGAGGGGTGTTCGACAGTCTCGCCTCTACCGCCCGAAACGGGTATTGGTACGTTCCCTCGTTATCTTTCCTCGCCGTCCTTGTCCAACGCATATAACCTCAACGTCTTGGCTCACACATATTCCCTCCTTCTCTGAAACGATCCAGCGGATTGGATCATGGATATTATCACTTCCGACGAAAAGCAGCGCAAAAATGGAGAAGCCGGTGCCTTGGCAGAACACTGGATTGCACACGGTGCGCAACACACGGCTCAAATCGTCGCCAACAGAGTGGATTCCTCGGTACCCGATGAACAGCAACGGACCGGCGAACAGCGCGCCTTGCGCCATAAAAATTCTTTGAGTGAACTGGAAAAGCTTCCCAAGTATAATACCTCATTTGTGACACAATTGTTTCTTTTGACACGACGCACTTTCCAACAGCAGCGCGGTGAGCGACTTACCGCGACAGCACTTGTTCTCCAGTTGGCCTATCTCTTCTTTGTAAGTACATGACGCCTGTAATGATGAGTTCAGCATCGAACCGTAACTCACAAATTATCCTCTGTATCTCCCAGACGGCTCTCTTTTGGTGGCAAATACCCGACTCAACGGAAGGAATCTTTCAACGCAATTCTCTGTTGTTTTTCATGCTCATTGCTCAGGCGAATGGCATTGTTATTTCCGCTGTAACTGTCTTTCAAAGAGAGCGCACTCTTTTGCGTCGCGAACGTGCCAAGAAGTTATATTCTGTCTCGGCGTACTTTCTGGGAAAGACCGCATCCGACATGACGAACAATGTTTTGTTGCCTCTCTTGTACTGTTTAGTCGTGTACTGGACGGCCGGTTACCGTGTTTCGGCGGAAGCGTACGCGAAATTTGCTTTGGCGTTTTATTTGACACTGTCGACGGCACAATCTATGGGTCTGATGCTGTCCGTTGTACTCCCCAGTATGGCACTGGCGTTGGTGTTGGCGCCCCCCATAACGCTTTTCTTTATGATCATGGGTGGCTTTTATATTCCCTTGGACGATCTGCATCCGGGTGTCGAATGGTTGAGCTGGCTCTCCTTTGCTCGGTATGGATACTCGGCTTTGGTGGTGAACGAGTATTCGGGTCGTAACATTGAGTGCAGCGACAATGTCGTTTCGATTTCGATTGGTTTCAGTGGCGAATGTCCTGTTCCGGGAGATGATGTATTGGATAGTTTAGGTATTCGAGGCGTGACGGCTGATTACTGGTTCAATATTGGCATGGTGGTTTTACTGCAACTCATCTTTCGGTTGACAGCTTACATTCTATTGAGAAGATCCAAGTAAATTTTTTAAATTAAAAAACATAATCTACGAAGGATAAAAAAAAGAAGCATTGTGGTTTGAATAGTTAGTAACGAAAGGTTTCAAACTATTTCGTTTGCCGATCGTTCATGTAAACTACGTTTCATGCTGTCGAAAACTGAGCAAGAACATGAGAAGATGAGGTATTATTATGAATCAAACGGCACAAAATAAAAAGGTCGTCGTGGACTGTATCGGTCGCACAATATCTTTTTCGAAGTATTTACTGTTAGCAAATGCAATCGATTCCACGGTCATCGCGGGGACACACGTCCGGTTTTTGTGCGCTGATTCCCATAATTTTGACAAAAATCAGATTTATACTAAATCTGCGATAGAACGCTTCTTTTAGCCATTAAAACAATCCTTTTCTATGCATGTTATCTAAAATTTAGTAAAATATTTTTTAGTTGCAAAAAATATGGATTAAGGTGGCACCAAGGCTGGATTCTAATTTCTCTAAGACCAGTACAGGGTTCTACACAAAGTTCAGTACTAGAGAGAATGGAATGGGAATCTTCAAAAAAATATAAATTTTCGCTTTGAGTACACTTTAAATGACACTATAACCCGCGCCACAGAGGTGCGCCATAAGTGTAATAATTGAAGGCTGGCCCGGCTCCCCAAGAGCGCGTAATTAAAAATTTAATTATGTGACTACTATAAATATTTCTGTAGGCGCGCCAAAAATACAGTCTTGTTTGGAGATTTTATTCGTGACTCAACGGCCGGA
>Ga0051981_10001834_pt1 | contig 10381 bp, 7 predicted proteins | sample CryGey13umfilter_3_FD_59644 | JGI IMG/M metagenome (GOLD analysis project Ga0051981, IMG submission 59644) | Groundwater microbial communities from aquifer in Utah, USA - Crystal Geyser 4/10/14 3 um filter | ecosystem: Environmental > Aquatic > Deep subsurface > Groundwater | place: USA: Utah... | reverse complement strand
CCGCGCACGGTGGCGCCGCCACAGGTGGCCGGCCCGACCGGTCGGGCGCCCTTCGTCGAGCGTGCCCGCCTGGAGCCCAGCTTCGGTGCCGATGTACAGGGTGATGTTCAGCAGCTGACGATGAGCACGCTGAGCTTCCAGGACTATGTGCGCGAGCGCGTGCTGCGCCGCCGGCAGGCCGAACTTGCTGGCCAGGCCGATCCGGTGGCGCCGCCGGCCCCACGGGCCCAGCCCGCGCCGCCGGCCGGCTTGTCGTCGGACGCAGCCCGCCAGCAGCGCGAGCGCCGCGCTGCCGAGGCCATGGCCGCGCTGGCGCCGCGGCGCGCTGCCCCCCCGCCGGCCAAGCCGCAGGCCCGCCCCACGCCGCCGGTGCTGCGCGACGAGATCCGGCTGCCCGCGGCCGTGTCGACGCCGCAGCGACCCGTGCCCCAGCTCGCCGAGCTCGGCAGCACCGAACCGCAGCCGCTGCCCGGCCAGCCGAGCGCGACCCAGCGCAGCCAGATGGACATGGCGGCCGAGCTGCGGCAGATGCGCGGCCTGATCGAAGAGCGCTTTTCGTCGCTGGCCTTCATGGAGAAGCTGCAGCGCCAGCCGGTGCAGGCGCGGCTGACGCAGAAGCTGCTGGAGTTGGGCTTTTCGCCGGCCCTGGTGCGCAAGCTGGCCGAGAGCTGCCCGTCGGACTTCCGGGCCGGCGAGCCGCATGAGCCGGCCGACGAGACGGCCTGGGCGGCACATGTGCTGTCGCGCAACCTGCAGACCGACGAGGCCGCGCCGGCCCTTGAGGACCGCGGCGGCGTGTTCGCGTTGATCGGCTCGACCGGCGTCGGCAAGACGACGACGACCGCCAAGCTGGCAGCTCATTTCGCCGCCAAATACGGTGCCGGCCAACTCGGCCTGATCACACTGGACGCCTACCGCGTCGGTGCCCACGAGCAGTTGCGCGCCTACGGCCGCATCCTCGGCGTGCCGGTGCACACCGCGCACGACCGCGCCTCGCTAGACGACCTGCTGGAGCTGCTGTCCAGCAAAAAGCTGGTGCTGATCGACACCGCCGGCATGGCCCAGCGCGACAGCCGCACCCAGGAATTGCTGGAGATGCTGGCCCATCCCAGCATCAAGAAGCTGCTGGTCATCAACGCGGCGCAGCAGGGCGAGACCATCGAGGACGTGGTCAACGCCTGGAAGGCCGCGGCCTGCGAAGGCGTCGTGCTCAGCAAGATCGACGAGGCCGTCAAGCTGGCCCCGGCGCTGGACACGCTGATCCGCCACAAGCTCAAGGTGCTGGGCGTGGCCAACGGCCAGCGGGTGCCGGAGGACTGGCACCGCCTGCACAGCGCGGCGCTCGTGCAGCGCGCGCTCAAGAGCCCCGCCGCCGGCGCCTGGCGCATGGACAACGCCGATGTCAACCTGATCTTCGCCGGCGCGCCACTGGCCGACGGCCTGAGGGCCATCCACTGATGAGCGCCATGCCGCAAGATCAAGCCCATGGCCTGCGGCGGCTGTTCGCCGCATCCCGGACCCGTTTTGTGCCGGTGGTCAGCAACCCGCAGGTGCTGGGTTCCGGCGTGCTGCTCGAGGGCCTGTGCGCCGCGTTCGCCGAGCTGGGTCTGCACACCCTGGTGGTCGATGCCGGCGAGCATTCGCCGCCGCCGTCAGCGCTGGCGCCGGTGGGCTTGTCCGACTGCATCGAGCGCCTGTCACCCAAGCTGTCCTATCTGGCGGCGCGTGGGCTGCCGCTGCGCCACATCAATGCCAACGGTTCGGCCGCGGCCTTTCTGGAGGTGGTGGCCGAGGCAGCGCCCGAAGCCGATGTCATCCTGCTGCACGCCCCGGCGGCCGAACTGGCCCGCGTGGTGGCGTTGCGCGAGGTGCGCCCGCTGCTGCTGGCCGACACCGACCCGCATAGCGTCACCGAGGCCTACGCGGGTATGAAATGGCTCACGCAAAGGGCCGGGCTGATGGTCTACAGTCTGCTGATGGCCTGCCACCCTCAGTTGCGTGTGGCCTCCCGCATCGCGCAACAGCTCCATTCCTGCGCCGACGGCTTCCTCGGCGCGGTGCTGCGCGACTGGGCCTGCCTGGACCCCAAGGGCTCGCAGCAGGCGCCGCTCAGCCCGGAGCTGCGGCATCTGGCGCGTGAGCTGCTGCTGGCGACGCCTCCCGGTGCGGCCATCGATGCCGCCATCGATGCGATTCCGCTGCGCCCGGCGCGCGGGGCATCTCCAGCACGCGTGTCAGCGCACTGATCTCTCGCCGGAGCCGACCATGATGCCCCCACGCTCACTCCGTTCGACGCCTTGCAGGCCGCACCGCGCCGGGGGCGCGGTTCGTCGCCAGCCCGACGGCGTCCAGCGGATGCAGTCTGCGCGCGCCCAGCCCCCCGCGGGGGCGCATCAGCCCCTCAGGACGGCCGAGCGGAGCTGATATGTACACGCCCAAAGGACGACTCGACAACAGCACGCTGATCAAGCAGTACAGCCCGCTGGTGCGACGCCTGGCGCATCAGATGATCGCCAAGCTGCCGGCCAATGTGGAGGTGGACGACCTGATCCAGGTCGGCTTGATCGGCCTGACCGATGCGCTGTCGCGCTTCGACGCCGAGCAGGGCGTGCAGTTCGAGACCTTCGCCACCCAGCGCATCCGTGGCGCGATGCTCGACGAGCTGCGTGGCGGCGATTGGATGAGTCGCGGCACGCGGCGCCAGCAGCGTGAGATCGAAGTCGCGGTGCACAAAGTCGAGCAGCGGCTGGGCCGTGCGCCCAGCGAGGCGGAGATTGCCGCCGAGATGGGCCTGCCGCTGGCCGAGTACCAGGAACTGCTGGGCAAGGTGCGTGGCACTCAACTGGTCTATCTGGAAGACATGACCGGCGACGACGGGGACGAGAACTTCCTGGACCGGCATGTGGCAGACGACGCCGCCAACCCGGTGAGCCTGCTGCAGGACCACCGCATGCGCGAGGCGCTGGTGGCTGCTATCAAGAACCTGCCGGAGCGCGAGCAGTTCGTGATGAGCATGTACTACGAGCACGACATGAATCTCAAGGAGATCGCGGCCGTGCTCAACGTGACCGAGTCGAGGGTGTGCCAGTTGCACACGCAGTCGATCGCGAGGCTGCGCGTTAAGCTGCGCGACTGGTAAACGACGGGGCGGCTGCAGCCCGACCCCGAACAAGAAGCGGGGACAAGCGCATGTTCAGTTGGGCCAAGCGTGGCGGTTCGTCCACGGTCATTCATCGCGATGAGCCCGATGGGCGCGACGGCGGCGCCTCGCTGCAGCTCGTCAGGCGGCTGGCGCGTGCGATCTCGACGGTCGGCAAGGACGCGGCCGAGGTTCGCGGTGCGCTGGACGACACGCAGCGCGTGGTCGAACTGCAGGGCCAGGCCATGCAGGCCCTGGCGCAGCAGTTGCAGCAGATCGGCCAGGCCCAGTCTGCGATTTCGGCAGCCACCGCCCAGAGCGCGGCGGCGGTGCAGCGGGCGCGCGGTGCACTGGGGGTGGCGGGTGCCGAAGTGGTCGGCATGGCCACCACCTTGGCCCAGGTGTCGGACGCGGCCGCCGAGATCACCAAGATTTCGCTGCAGACCCGGCTGGTGGCCTTCAATGCCGCGGTCGAGGCCAAGCATGCCGGTGAAGCCGGCCGCGGCTTCGCGGTCGTTGCCGAGGCCGTGAAGGCGCTGGCCGGCCAGGTCGAGGCCTCGTCCAAGGCCATCGTCAGCGCGATTGCGAGCTTGCAGGAACGCATCGACCGCTTCAGTGCCGAACTGGCCGACAACCCGCAGCGGCCGAGTCAGATCCATGCCGCCTTTCATGAGGTCGAACAGGATGTGCAGCACATCGCGACCTCGGCCGCCCAGAGCGGCGAGCAGATGCGTCTGCTCAACGAGCGCGCCCATGAACTCGAACGCGAAGTGCTGGAGGCCACGCGCGGCCTCCAGGTGGCCTTCGATGGCAGCGACCGCTTTCTGCGCATGGCCGAGGAGCTGGTCGAGGAGATTGCCGAAAGCGGTGTCGAGGTCGACGACATGGCCTTCATCCGGATGGCTCAGCAGGCGGCCGCCGAGATCGCCGCGCTGCTGGAGGGAGCGCTGCGCGATGGCCAGATCAGCCACGCCGACCTGTTCGACGAGCACTACCGCCCCATCGAAGGCAGCGCGCCGCAGCAGCACACCACAAAGTTCTGCCCGCTGACCGACCGCTTGCTGCCCGAGGTGCAGGAAAGGGTGCTGGGCTTCAGCGACAAGGTGGTGTTCTGCATCGCGGCCGACCGCAATGGCTATATCGCGACGCACAACCGCCGGTACTGTCAGCCGCAGCGGCCCGGCGAGACGGTCTGGAACACGGCCAACAGCCGCTACCGCCGCATCTTCAACGACCGCACTGGTCTGGCGTCCGCGCGCAACCAGCGGCCTTTCCTGCTGCAGACCTACCGCCGCGACATGGGCGGCGGTCGCTTCGTCGTGCTCAAGGAAGTCGCCGCGCCCATCACCGTGGCTGGCCGGCATTGGGGCGGCCTGCGGCTGGCGTTCAACTTCTGAGCTTCAGAGCCTCACCGACTGCTGGATCTCACGGTTCAGCAGCTCCAGCCAGGTGCTGGCCTGGGGATGGGTCTTGAGGATCGCCATGTGGGTGGTCTTGATTTCGAGCGCGGGCGCCTGCCAGCGGACGGCGGCGGCCAGTTCGGGCCGCTGCGCCAGCTGGTACTCGAAGCTCGCACGCTCGGAGAACACCGCGTCGACCCGGCCGATCTGCAGCATCTCGGCGCCCGGACGCGGGTCGATGATTTCATTGAGCCGGTAGCGGCCTTCGGTCAAGGCCGGCGGCAGGTAGGAGCCGCGCTGGAAGGCGATCCTGGCGTCGGCAGGCAGCGGCGCGTCCTTGGCATCGGCGCGCACGAACAGGCCCAACTGCATGCGGGCCACCGGCAGCGAGTAGCTGAACAGCGCGTCGCGCTCCTCGTTGCGCCACAGAGAGAGCAGCAGGCATTCACCGCTTTTGGCCAGCGCAAAGGCGCGCACCCAGGGCGTGCGCAACACCTGGACCTTCAGGCCGGCGGCCGCAAAGGCGCGGCGCGCCATCGCGGTCAGGCTGCCGCCATCCGGCAGATCGGCGCTCACGTAGGGCGGGAATTCCGTGACGCACAGCGGCACAACCGCTGCGGCCGGCTGGGCATGGGCCCGACCGGCAGCCAGCAGGCCCAGCACCAGCCCAAAAGCGCTAGCGCAGTATTTGAGGTGAAGTGGGCGGGTGGAGTGATTCATGTGCGGACCAGCTCAGAGCTGAGCCTAGCCCGCCATCAATCATTCGGCAATGCAGGCGCGGTTTTTGCCGGTGTGTTTGGCCTCGTACAGGGCCACATCGGCACGATCCAGGGCCGTTTCCAGCGTCTCGCCCGGCCGGTACAGGGTGACACCGGCCGAGAAGGTCACGAAGACATCCTTGCCCTCGTGGTTGAACAGCGCCGCCGACAGCGAACGCTGCAGCCTTACCAGCACCTGCTGGGCTTCGTCGAGCGGCGTGTTGGGCAGCATCAGCACGAACTCCTCGCCGCCGTAGCGCGCCACCAGGTCACCCGGCCGCAGCGAGGCCTGGGCGCGTTCGGCCAGCGACTTGAGGGCGATGTCGCCGGCGTGGTGGCCCAGGCTGTCGTTGAGCTTCTTGAAGTTGTCGATGTCCAGCAGGGCCAGCGCGATCCGGGTGGTCTCGCGCTCGGCCTTGGCCTGTTCAATGCCGAAGGCCTGGATCAGGCCGCGGCGGTTGGCGATCTGCGTCAGCTGGTCGGTATGGACTTCGCTGGACAGCCGCCGCAGCTCGCCTTCGAGCTCGTCCACCCGCTGCGCCAGCGTGGCGGCGCGGTCGTGCTCCAGCGTCAGGCGTGCCTGGGTCTGGGCCACCAGGCTCTGCACGCTGCGGCTTTCCTCCACCATCTCGCGCACCGTGCCGGCCAGGCTTTCGAGCGAATCGGCCTGCTCGATGGCGTCGGCATAGCGGCCGACGTTGTTCTGGAAGCGGTCGGTGTGCTGGCCCAGTTCGCCGAGCTCGGCCAGCATGCGCTGGATCAGGCCCTTGAGCGCATCACGGGCCTTGGAGCGCTCCTCGCGCAAGGCGCGCTGGCGCTCGCGGGTGCCGGCCAGCAGTTCGGAGACGGTTCGGACGCCGCGACCGGACAGGCCTTGAGCCAGGGTCTGGTTCATCGCCTCGGCCTGGCCCTGGGCCCAGGAGTCGTCCTCGGCCAGGTCCACGAGGCTGGAACTCAGCTCGCGGCACAGGCCGCCGAGTTCGTCGAACAGGTGGCGGCGGTGGTCGAGCAGGTGGCGGGCGCGCAGGCACAGGGCCGCCATCCGCGCGGCCCGCTCGGGGCTGGTGCCCTGGCTCTTGAGTTCGGCCTGGGCCGCTTCAAGCTCGGCGATCAACGCATCGGCCGGCGTTGCCTCGGCCTCGGGCGAACGCAGCGCGTGGCGCACCGTGACATTGAGCTCGGCACCGATCTCGGGCCACTGCGTCGGCGGTGCCGCTTGGGCCGCCGGGGCCGGGTCGCGCTGGCCGGTGCGGCTGGTCTCGGCAAAGCCGGAATCGGCAAACCCGGAGTTGGCGAAACCGCTGTCGGCGAAGAACTGGCTGGGGGTGCCGCCGTCCTCGCCGGTTTCGACCTCGCTGCCCTCGACGTCCTTGTCCCAGCTCTGGATCAGCTGCCCCAGGCGCTTGACGAGCTTGTGGCTGTCGGTGCGGGTCAGCTCCAGCACACGGGCGATGCCTTCCTTCTTGCGCGCCAGCGTCCAGTGCCGGCCGCCGCGCTCCAGGCCGCGCACCAGGCGCTCGATCGCCTGGGCCAGCGCCTCGGCCTGCGCGCCCGGCCCGGCGGCATCGAGCAGCTTCTCGACATCACGGAGCAGCTCGTCGTAGCGCTGCTCGCGCAACGCGGTCTGCAGCTCCTGGCGCTGGGTGCCCGAGGGCAGGGCCAGGCTGATCAGCTTGGACATCAGCTGCTGGGCCCGCTCCGGCACGGCGCCGTTGGCAGCGGCCGCGCTGTCGGTGCCGGCTTCGATCGCATAGGCCCGGCTGTAGTTCTCCGGCGTCGGCTCCAACCGGGCCTGCGCCAGGCGTTGCAACGCCGCTTTGGCGAGTTGTGCCGGGGGCAGGCTGGCACGCATGGTCAGCGTTGCCCGCGTGCCAGGTCGACGCTGGCGTCTGCCTGCGTGATCCAGGGGGCCTTGCGCGGCAGCACCGTCTGGGCGATCCAGCGCTCCAGCTCGTCGGCCGGCAGCGGCTTGCTGAACAGGAAGCCCTGCATCAGCGAGCAACCGAGGCGGTGCAGCACCTCCATCTGGCGCAGGGTCTCGACGCCCTCGGCAATGACGCGCAGGCCCAGGGCCCGCGCCAGCGCGATGATCGCGGTGACCACGGCCGAGCTCTGCGGCGTGATGCCGAGGTCGCGCACAAAGGTGCGATCGACCTTGACCTCGGAGATCGGCAGCGTGGTCAGGTAGGCCAGCGACGAATAGCCGGTGCCGAAGTCGTCGATCGAGATCTCGACGCCGACCTCGTTCAGACGGTGCAGCGACGGGATCACGTTCTGCAGGTCCTTCATCAGGTTGTTCTCGGTGATCTCGAGCTGGATCGAGCGGTGCGGCACGCCGTAGGCGCTGACGCATTGGTGGATGTGCTCGACCAGGTCGGTGCGCTCGAACAGCCGGCTGGGCAGGTTCACCGCGATGGAATCACTGAAGCCGAACTGCAGCGACCACAGCTTGGCCTGCCGTGCGGCTTCCTTCAGCGCCCATTCGGACAGCGGCACGATCAGGCCGGTTTCTTCGGCCAGCGGGATGAAGTCGGCCGGCGGCACCAGCGTGTTGCCGCGCTGCCAGCGCATCAGCGCCTCGGCACCCACCATGCGGGCGCCGCGCACATCGATTTTGGGCTGGTAGTGCAGCACGATCTCGTTGCGCTCCAGCGCCTTGTGCAGCGCGCTTTCGAGCTCCAACTTTTGCTTGCCATGGCCGGCGAGCTGGGGTGAGTAGACCGCCGACGCATTGCGGCCCTGGCTCTTGACCGCGTACATCGCGACGTCCGAATTGCGCAGCAGGTCGGCCATGGTCTGGCCATCGCGCGGGTAGAGCGCGATGCCAACGCTGGCGGTCACAAAGCACTCCTGGCCGCCGACGAAGATGGGCTCGCGCAGCGCGTCGAGCACGCGCTGGGCGACGCGCTCGGCGTCGCGCTCATCGGTCACCTCGGGCAGCAGTGCGACGAACTCGTCACCGCCGAGGCGGCCCACCGCCTCCAGGCCACGGTGGGACCGGTTGGACATGCCTCCCTCCAGCATGCCTTCCATGATCTGGTCGGAGTGGCGAACACAGCTGCGCAGCCGGCAGCCGACTTCGACCAGCAGCTCGTCGCCGGCCGCGTGGCCGAGGGTGTCGTTGATGACCTTGAAGCGATCGAGGTCGATCAACAGCAGACCAACCTCGTGGCCGCCGCGCCGCGCGCTCTCGATGGCCCGCTCGACGCGCCAGATCAACTGGCGGCGGTTCGGCAGGCCGGTCAAGGCATCGAAATGGGCCAGCTGGCGGATGCGGTCCTCGGCCTGGCGGCGGTCGGTCACGTCCTGCAGGATGCCGGTGTAGCCGTTGACCGCGCCCTGTTCGTTGAACTCGGGCTCGGCCTCGATGTGCACGACGCGCTGGCGCCCATCGGGCAGGGTCAGCGGCAGGTCGGTGATCAGGACCGAATTGCGGGCGATGACATCGCGCAGCACGCGCAGGAAGACGTGGCGGTCGTCCACCGGCACCATGCGCATCACGCCGACGAAATCCAGCCTGTCCTGCGGGCCACGGCCAAAAACGCGCAGGCCCTCGGCCGAGATCTGGAACCCGTGGGCGACGCCGCGCCGCCATTCGAAGCTGCCCATGCGCGCCAGATCCTGGGCACGTGCCAGCTTGGCCTTGCTGCGCTCCAGCTCCTGCCGCGTGCGCGAGCTGCGCAACAGATAGCGCAGCCGGCCTTCGAGCAGGCTCCACTGCGATGACTTGACGAAGAAGTCGGTGGCCCCGGCCTGGTAGGCCCGGTTGATCGAGGCCTCGTCGTCCAGACCGGTCAGCATCAGCACCGGCAAGGATTCGAAGCCCGGCGTCGCACGCAGCAGAGAACAGGTCTCGAAGCCGTCAAGGCCGGGCATCAGCGCGTCGAGCACCACCACGTCGGGCGCGTGGCTGGACAGCTGGTCGAGCGCCTGGCTGCCGTTGTTGGTCTCGGTGACGTCGAAGCCCCGCTCGCGCAGCGCGGCGGCGGTCAGCAGCAGGTTGACCTCGTCGTCGTCCACCAGCAGGACGCGTGGCGGATGCTGCAGGTCGTCAAGGGCTTGACCGGGTGGCGGCATGGGGCGGGATGTCAAAGCAGCGCGGCCAGTGCCACGCGGACCTGTTGGATGTCATGGAGCATAGCGTCGAGCTGCTCCGGCAGGCCGTCCAACCGGCCGTCGCGCGCCATCGCCTCGATGTGCGTGCAGCGCGCCGAAAGCGCCAGTGCGCCCAGGCTGGCCGACGAGGACTTCAGCGTGTGGGTGACGTTGCGGATCACGGTGAGATCGGGCACGGCTGCGGCGCGGGCCAGCGCCAGCTCGGGCAGCAGGCGGTCCACCGAGTTCGAGAAGGCGTTGACAACGCGTGCCAACAGCTTGTTTTCCCCGGTCGGGTCGAGCTCGCGCAGGCGCAGGATCGCCTCGGGGTCGAGCAGTTGAGTTGACGGGGGGACGGTCATGAGCAGGGCGTGCACGAGCACCCCGCAAATGTATCTCGGGCGGGTGGGGAGGGCGACGCGACGAAATGCACAGATTCGGGCCCTCGCTGCCTGCGCTGGCCTGGCCCGGGCACGCGATGGGCGCTGCCTACAATGCTTCGCATGAACAGCCTCAGCGACGACAGCGCGATCACGCCGCGCCGCCTGGAGCGGCGCCTGCCGATGCGGCTGCTGGTGCTGGGCCTGGCGGCCGCCGTGTTGCTGATGCTGGTGCTGGGCACCCTGGTGGTGCTGGCGCTGATCCGGGTCTGGGGCGGCGAGGTGGGTCTGGTGCATGGGGCCCTGGTGTTGACCGCCTTTTTCACCGGCGTGCTGCTGCTGGTTGCCGCGGCACTGGGCTGGCACGCAGGCGTGCGGATGACGCGCCAACGCCTGTCCGAGCCCTTGCGAGAGGTCCGCCAGCAGCTGCTGGTGCAGTCCCAGCTGCAGCGCGATTGGCAATGGGCCACCGACGCCGAGCACCGGCTGGTGCGCTGGCAGGCGCCGCAGGGTGCGCCGGCATCGAGCTGGGTGGGTGCGGCGCCCGGCGCGCAGAAGTTGTGGGAGCGTTTCGAAGCTTCCGTCGCCGCCGCCGAACTGCGCCGCTGC
>Ga0051981_10001830_pt1 | contig 10395 bp, 7 predicted proteins | sample CryGey13umfilter_3_FD_59644 | JGI IMG/M metagenome (GOLD analysis project Ga0051981, IMG submission 59644) | Groundwater microbial communities from aquifer in Utah, USA - Crystal Geyser 4/10/14 3 um filter | ecosystem: Environmental > Aquatic > Deep subsurface > Groundwater | place: USA: Utah... | reverse complement strand
ATATGAAAAAGCCAAATTCGGCCTAAAAAGCCCAATTCGGCTTGGTGTGTCGGAAATCGCGTTTTTATGACACCTGGAGGGAATTTTGTGGGATCGGTCGGCGCTTTTCGTTAACTCGATCTTTAGCGGAGTATATTTGAACTTCCCGACCAAAAAAAATTCACGCGCCGGTCGTCACCAAATTTGCAAGTCCTCTCACGAAATTGTCGATTCAGATGAGACAATAGAACCAATTATCTCGGATTCTTTACAGGCCAAGAACTTTTCACAAGAACCGAAGAGGCTTCACAAGAGCAAAAGCAAAAGAGACGCGTAAGAGTAGATTACAGGCTCACCATGAGATACCACCAGACGACAATTGCGGTGTTTTTTTCGGTTCTTTTGGGCTTCTGGATAGAGCAGGCAGGTTTCGTGATTGCTACGGAGAGTCCAGATACCTGTGAACGGGATGAAGAATGCTTGAACGGGGGAACTTGTCAAACTTCTGAGATGGGATCGAAGCAATGTCAATGTCCAGAAGGGTACAGTGGTCTCTATTGTGGGAAGTTTTGTCCATTGCGCTGTTCTAACGGAGGACGGTGCTACGATAAGAAGGAAGAGATGTCATCCAATGGCTCTTCGTTCTCTACAACAGATCACTATCAGTCATTAGGGGGTACATCACTAGAATTGGAGAAAGCTGGTCGTCACAGTGGCACTGATCTGTACTATAATAACTATGCCTGCCATTGCAAGGGTCTGTTCACCGGGTACCTCTGCGATATTCCCTACACGAACTGCGGAGACATGACGCGTTGCTTCTATGGCGGTGAATGTCAGACCAACTCTGAGATCGAACCATGTAAATGTGCCGCCGGATACTCGGGTCGTTACTGCGAACTCTACGGTGCATGGGACGACGACGACGACGACGACGACGACGACGACGGAAAAGCGGGCCTGGTGGAATTTCCGAGGTTACCAGAAATATCTGCTGATTCCTCTTTTTCAGAAGAACGATCCCCCGATAGATCTTGGCCACTCATTCTAGGGTCCGTGACTTTGGGTTGTGTACTTGGGCTTGGCGCTTTTGCTCTGATTCAAAGGCTGCAACAAAGGCGGTTGCATTCCACTTGGTTGGCAGAGAGTCATGCGAGTTCTTCGTCTTCCGCGGCGGGTTCGTTTGAAGCACCATCAAGAACGTTTGTCAACATCATTTAGATAGTGTATGGGCACTTCTATAAGTGGGTAATAGTTGGGCCGACTTTAATTCATATACCTAAAAAATTTCTACAGCATGTGGTTTCCTAAAGTAATTAATTGAACCATCATCTTCTTTTCGATATCATTATCACTCTTTTACTCTCTCCATGTTGTACCAGACGATTTGAAGAGTACCATTTTGGGGTGGTGGCATCTGCACATGAGCTAGATATAAAGCTACATGGCATTTGCAGTTATCATCGCCAAACAACAACGTGATAATGATGCCGTTGTGTAGAAACGAGTAGGTAGCGTTCGTACCGCGGTCAATACCGCGACTGACGTCAACAACTGACAGACGATGTATGGATCGGATATACAGATGGGACGATTCTCATTTGACTGTGACCGACGATGACCGTTACTTTTGTGGTTATTGCCGCTGCCGTACACCGCTCGTGTCGAAAATAGATAATCCTTGTTTGCTGGATCAACTCCATTACCGACAAAATCTATCCGACATATAGCTGTTATAATATCCACGTTACATGCCCTCATCCATACCCACACCGGATCTTCTAACATAAGTCTTCCAGTGCACGCACACTCACGTACACACGCACACACACACGCAACAAAACAAAACAAAACAAAATAAATCAAAAAACCAACGAAGTGCCAATAATGCCGTCGTCCTCCTCTTCTTCTACTACTACTACTACTCCCCGCAAAGGTGCTTCGCCGCATCACAATCATCATCATCATCACCGCAATAAGCGACATTCTCATTCTCCGTCAGCAAATCATCCGAGCATGTGTATTATTTTAAGTCGTGTTGATATGTATGATATGCCTCAGCTTTCTGGGGTTCCAGATCAGCATCAGCAGCAACAACAACAACAAGGCAGTCATAACGGACCTCCCCCACCCTCCAGCGTAGATTATTTTTCATTTGATCCGCCCTTACCACAGGCACCAGCAAAATTATCCAAGGGGCGGGTGTCCTTCACCAAGGTCCCTCACTCGATAATATCCCCTGCCTCGCAACAAAGTAACAGTCTCGTCGTGATGGATAATTCTGTCCCGAATCCGTACGGACCGAATATTGACAAGTATTGGAAACAACGTCGAAGATTATTTTCTAAATTCGATGACGGTATCCAGTTGGACGAAGAAGGATGGTTTAGCGTAACACCGGAAATTATTGCCGATCACGTTGCACAACGGTTGGCAGATATGGCAGATCAGGCGGGAATCGTGGCGGACCAACCCTTGGTTGTGTTGGATGCCTTTTGTGGTTGTGGTGGAAATGCCATTGCGTTTGCCAAACATCCAAACGTAACTGTCGTTGCATCGGACGTGGATCGTACCAAGCTGCGTAAGGCAGCACACAATGCGGCCATCTACCGAATCCCGCCTCACAAGATTATTTTTGTCGAATGCAACGTCCTGTTCTTATTGGAATTTTGCTTTCGAGATGGAGAGTACATTTTGGATCGACCCATTGCGACACCAGAACAGATTGACGCGCTGTTGGCCGCCATGCCGCCTCCCGTGCCTATGGAATCTGTGGCGGGGTACTCTATCGGAGGGATCGACTTGCTGCCGCGTCACATTGACGCAGTATTCATGGATCCTCCTTGGGGTGGCGTTGATTATGAAGTATTTGGGAAGCATGGATACTGTTTGGAAAAGAATATGCGTATCAAGCGACCGGTCCCTCCGGCGGCTCAGGCCGCCTCGGTGGGTGCGTCGGGTGATGATTTCTTTGACTCCTTTCAACCGCGTACCAAGCAAGAACGAAAATCGCAGTTCAACGTTGGACTGGATGACACCAATTGCGTCAATGGGGTTGGTTTGTTGCGTTTGGCAGCCACCGCCACGGCGCGGCGGTGGGTCGTCTATGATATCCCCCGCAATACCAATCGCACCTCCTTGGCCGGTGCGGCCTTGACGGCCGGCTATCGTGGGAACATCAAACTGGAAGAACATTATTTGAACGGCCGCTTGAAGACTGTCACGGCCTACATGGGAACGGACTGGACACACTTGTTAAAGAACCAAGAAGCAACAAGTATAGATACTCCTCCTCCTCATTCAAGGTAATCGGACGTGAAAGAACAGTAGATCTATCCCCTTGCTACTTAGGGGTTACATTCAATCGTGAAATTCAAACCAACTATGTTGTCAGAGTAACACTATGAATAATACTCACATAATAGGCTTTGAATCTTCCATTACATTGCAAAATATCCTACAAAACTGTACTTTTGATTTCCAAGGAGCAAAGGAAAGAGCAGGTCTTGGAAGACCCATTCTTCTCTGGCTGTGATGCTGGGTATCATCTCTTCTTGAATTTGATACTCCATTCCAGATTCTTCTGCACTGTTGCTCTTGTTCTACAATTACAATTCCCCACACGGACAAAAGCCAAATTTTGCTGCAATGGCATGTCTGATAACTTTATTTACTTCTGATTCTGGACAAAGACCCCTGGTCACAATTGTAGAGGTTGGTTTGGTTCCAAAGGTCTTGGGCTGAGATTGAGATATGCAAGTGAAAAAACAGATTGAAATTTCTAAGCATAAAAATCATTATTTGAACGGCAAATTTGGCTTCTACCAAAATAGTCACACCTGAGTCATAAAGATGAATAATGTAACAATCAACAAAAGAATAGGTCCCTTATTAGCATGGGTAACATGATCGCAATTGCCAGCAACCAGAAACACAGTATCTCCTGGTTTATTTTTACCAGCAGAACACCAAAAGAGCACGAATGGTGAGTTAAAAAAAATAATAGTTGAAATTGGGCTGAAATATCTCCTCTTACAGTTAGGTGAGGATGGACAAGTCCCCTGCTGGTTTGTGACACCCCTATTAGGAGTACAAATTTGCTTTGCAAACTGGAAAGATCAGGGTTGGATTTGTTCCTTTGGAGCTGTGGGAAGAGACGTAAAAGCCAATTTTGGCCTAAAAAGCCGAATTTGGCTTACATTAGTGTGTCGGAACGACCGCTCTCTGCTCATTCTTGAGTGATGCTCTGCTCACGATCCACTGATCACACCATTTCCTGTCTCACAAAAAACCTATTTGGACGAGGCTTCATAATTTTCTACTGTACCCTTGTTGGGAGGAACGGGATCACATCGATCACTCTCTCCAATAGACTAATTATCATCATCATACCTTTTGTTCAACTACGGCACTTTCAAATAATTAAAGATCAGTCGACAGAACTACTTGCGTTCTTGAAGAAATATTTCTCTCCAATGGAGGAAGAGTCCCAGCGTCTGCTTCTTGGACAACGCAAATCACCTTCACCGTCAGGATTGGGATCATCTTCATTCTGTGTCGACAGCGATCATCATGTGGTAGAGGAAGAACGACAACAGGTACGATTAGAGGGGGTCCCTCCACCGCCACCGCCACCTCTTCCTACCACATCATCCCAATACACTAAAATCAGTAGTCTCGATTTTGAACGAGTGGTGAATGAATTTTCAATTCAAGCCACACGTGATCGATTTCTCTTGGATGGGGAGATACAACAACAACAACAACAACAACAGCTGCAGCAGCAACGGAAACAAGGGCTGTTTCACGAGGGATATGGATCAACAATGTCAGAAATCACACATTCGACAAGTGCCTTTCACCTGATGACACCCAAAAAACGGAAACGCAAGCCCCGTCGTACTACGGGGAGGACAGCCACACGATGGTTCTTGTCCACCGCGGTAGGACTCTTAACTGGCCTTACAACAATTCTTATTGCTACCTGTACGGAAAGTTTTGTAGCATGGCGTGCAAAGATTTTGGATGAATGGACTCGCGAAGATGAAGAATTTCCACTCAAACGACATTACATCTTTGTTATATTTACAATCATCAATCTTCTCATGGCAACGTCAGCCAGCGTTTTGTGTGTGTATTGGGCTCCCGAAGGATCTGGATCGGGAATTCCTGAGTACGTTTCATTTTTTATGTCTTTTGCTTGGTCTGTCTCAATTAGTTGATCTCACATCGTCGTAAAACCTGTGTCTAATGTGAATAGAGTCAAGGCCTATTTGAACGGTGTCAGAGTGAAACGCTTTTCCAGCTTATCTCTATTCTTCGTCAAAATTGTGGGCACTGTTTTGAGTGTGAGTTCGGCCTTGGCCATTGGAATGGAAGGTCCTCTCATTCACGTCGGTGCCATTATTGGTGCGAGCTGCTCCAAGCTCTCCGGTGTCTTGATTTATATGTTTAATTTACAGACACGTGACTCGCGTTGGAAACGCCGGTTGTGGTCTTGGTTGACGATGGATTTGTCTCACTTCGCCACGGATGCGGAACGCAGGGATTTGATAAGTATCGGGGCATCGGTTGGTTTCGCCGCCTCGTTTGGCGCACCGATTGGTGGATTATTGTTTATCCTTGATGACATCTCCAGCTACTTTAGTAAATCTATGTTTCTGCGGACCCTTGTGGCAAATGCCATCGGAACGTTTTGCTTGGCTCTTCATCATGGGGACTTGTCCAACTACAGCATCATTAATTTGGGAACATACGTACTTGATCATGAAGGGTTTTTTGTGAATCGTTTCGAAGAGATACCGCTTTATTTTTTGGTGGGCGCCGTTGGCGGAGCACTCGGGGGATTATTCAGTTTGGCTTTTGAGTTTCTTTCCAAAAACACTTCCATCATCAAAGCAAGTCGTTCTCGAATGGTTCTCCAGGTAGCCATCTTGAGTCTCGTGACGTCTGTGGTGCTGTTTCATTTGCCATATTTACCTTGGGCTTGTAAAAAGATTGGTGCCGGTGATGATATAGGTGGTCGACGATTCTTTTGCCAGGCCGATGAAGTAAATGAAATGGCAACCATCATACTTGGAGGTCGAGACGATGCTATCAAACGTATTTTGACCAGCCCGTCTCAATTCCAGAAACGAACTTTGTGTACTGTGGGGTTCGTTTTCTTTGGCTTGATGACTTTGACATTCGGGAGCAGCTTGCCTTCCGGAATATTCACACCTACTGTGTTATCTGGAGCAGCACTTGGGGCAGCTGCGGGTCTCCACTTTCAGGAGACTATTGACCCTGAAATTACACCAGCCACATTTGCGTTGTTGGGAGTGGCGGCTCTTTTGGCAGGGGTACAACGGTCCACTGTTTCCCTATCTGTCATTCTAGTGGAGGGAACAGGACAAATCAAAGTCCTCCTTCCCGTGATTATTACGGTGTTGGTTGCAAGATATGTGGCTGAATTCTTCCACGAAGAGGGAATATATGAAACATCTATAAGGCTTAAAGGCTACCCATATTTGGATCACGAAGACAAGAAGCGCTATGATATTTTCCAAGTAAAAGACATTATGAGTAAGCCCGCCCACACGATAGGGCCCAGAGAACGAGCACACAAGCTTGTGACACTGCTGAAAAAATCAAATCATCATGGCTTCCCCGTCGCTGATCCGGAATCCGGTAAATTCTTGGGCCTCGTCCGTCGGGATCAAATCATTGCCCTCCTCGAATGTGGTGTATTTGAAGATGAAGATGACTGTTCTTACAAATCCTCACCTTCCAATTCTGTATCTCCTAGCCCGGCCCGGACTCCCACCCCTGGAGTTAGCAAATCCCCATACATGCACTGGGCTTATCATATTAATGACGATAGGTACGATCATGTCGCACGGACCCACGAGGAACCTCTTGAGACAAAGCGCCATCAATCGACCTGGAATGAAAATGATGGCGATGAAAATGATGAACACATTTGGCTCCGCACGATACACGAAAACATGGCTGTACTGCCTGTGAGTTGTCAATCCGCTGACCATGTGGATACTGCCGAGTCATATGCAATTTCCGGGGATGATTCACTGCCTCCCATAACAGTGCCAAAAATCATGACTGCAAGCACTCGTGGAGGCCAAGGTATATCTCTTCTTGCTGATACGAAGGTTCCTAGAGGGTTTGCGGACGTAACTTCCAACAAATACGGAAATCTTTTTGTTTCATGGCTTCACCCGGCGTGCCACAATCGCTATGTAAATGTTGCTGACGTAATGAACCGAGGTACGTACTGTGTGCGGGAATTTTGTCCTGTATCAAAGGCACACTTTTTGTTCACATCGATGGGACTTCGTCACCTTGTGGTCCTTGGCGCCGAGACAGGTGGGTCCGTTGTTGGTGTCCTTTCTCGCGCCAATTTTCTCCGAGCTCACATCCAGGACCGAACTGGCTTGGATATGTATTGATCCTCCTTGATGAGACCTGACTCCGAAAGGAATTTTGCTTCATACCGGCGAGATAAGATTTTGGTAACAGACATCAATTTGACAACCCCACCTTAAAATTAAGATATCGCTACAATGTCCGTGTCGACGAACTTGCCGTAATTGTGGTTGTAACAAATGTCTGAATTGTGAGAGATCAAACTTGAATGCCTCGTCCACTTCGTACTGGTTTGCGACGGACAGAATGGTCCAGCATTGGATCAGGAATACAAAGCATGCTTATATGAAGTATCCAATGTAAAAAGCGGATTAATGATTACTTACTTTCCATTTTAGATACCTCGAGTTTCTCTCGTGATTTTCATTTGTTTGTCAGCAACCAGATTTCATCGCTAAATCCGGAAATCAGCCCATGAAAGCTTCCATTAAGAAGTATTCAATGAACACATTACTCAGCCGATCCTAATATGACCCATAGCTCTCATTCAACTAAAAAGAATAACACGAGGGGCATCTCTGTTGACTCACGACAACGCCGCAAGTGGAGGCGTGGCGAGGTTGTAATACTGGTGGAAGGAAATTTCTTGCAAGAAAGCTTTTACGTTGACCCCATATCCCTTTTCCTCTTTTTGTTGCGACAACAAACACGATAGCGCCGCTTTCCGTTCGGGAGAGCCCGTTACGACACGCAAACGTTCGGCTGGTCCCGACACCATGACAATCTTTTCTCTCGTGATATTGTCCAGAAATGGTGCGACGATGTTGTATATCAAATTCAAAAAGAAGGGTGGATCCAGAATGACCAATTGATGCAACCGTTCCTTGTACAAGGCTTGTAGATCTTGTAACGCCCCACGTAATTGCAATGTGGGTGGAGCGTGTTGAGAAATGTATCCTGCAAAATCAAACACGACAAAGATGCGTTCCTGTCTACCCCGACTTGCCACTTCGGTCAAGGCCATGGCACGTTCTGCTGCATAAATTTGCGTCATGAGGTACCCTTCAATGTTAGTATCGCGATTGGTACGACTACCTTTCAAAATCATGGCACGTTGTGCTTCGTCGAGTCCCACCACGGCCGTCATCTGCCTATCCATTTCATCCGAAATATATCGACGATACAAGACAAGACGCTCCTTTTCAGATTCATCCAGCGGAGGTCGTTGATCATCAGGGACGCCCATCCATCGTAACAAATCGACGTGATATTTTCGACGCAATTCAATGGCCTTACGTAACGAAGATAGCGCTTTGTCGTACTCACGGTGATTGCCGACATAGTGACGACGGGCTTCTCGTTGTGCGGCTGCGAATCGCAATTCTTGCACGTCCGATTCGCACGTTTGTTCCGGGTTGGGTTGTGTCGTCACGTACCACCAAAAGGCATACGATGAATGTGCGGCCGTTTCTAAATCTTTTTCATTCAATCCCGATATTAGACGCTGCAAGAGAGAAGTATGGCGGATACACAATGAGAGAAATGAAACCAAAAAAAAAAGGCAATGCCACGGAATCGACCAGGATCGATGATATGCGAGACACCGAAGAAGATTTCCGTTTTAACATCATGTCATTTATTCCGCGACGCAACTCTTCGACGAATTCGTAACACAAAACCAAAAAGAAAGGCTCCATTTCCAATAACGTACTCGACAAACTTCTTCTTCTTCTGGATCAGTGTATATACCCTTGTATTGTAATATCTCTGTCACCAATTCATGCGTCAACTCGGGAAGATTTGTTTTTGATGTTGCATCGTCGTTATCCTCTTCGTTGACACTCGTAGTCGTCGAAGTCGATGATGATGATGCTTCCGAAGACATCATCGTGTTGGTATTGCTGCTAGTGGTAGTATCTGTGCTCCTCGTTGTTGCTGTCGTCGTCTTCGTCGTCTGTTGTGGTTGTTGTGGTTGCTGTTGCGCCTCTACGGGGATTATGGAAAGAACAGTCGACAACATCATCGCGGCAAAACAGAACACAAAGATTTTTCGCCTTTTAGGAAACAATTCGGAGTATAAAAGGAATAATGGTCTACTAACTGTGAACGAAGACGAAGACGAAGTAATAGTAGATGTCAAAGCAGAGACCTTCATGGTGTGTCGGATATGTGGGAAATGATGACGAGGCACAAAAAGTTTTTTGAACGGCCGTCGTCGTCATCGTCTTCATACCGAAAACCAAGTCGTGATTTCGGTGTATTGATATTATGTATCGTTGTAACTGTAGAAACCAAATCAAGCTAAAAAATTTCCGAATTAATTTTGAGGTGTGAATTCCGCACTCCTTCCAGGGACGTATCCGGTTTACTGTTAGTGCGATTATTCTATATTTTGTCAAAAAATAAGATTGTTCGCAAATTTATGAAACATATTCATGATTTTTCACCAACAATCCGTATTTTAAATGAATATCTCGTAAATTTTATATTAAAATCTATTTAAGTGATCCCCAAGAATGAGAAGAAATTCCGGATTCCGAACTATCATCAAATTGCGGTCGCATTTACGGTAGCGAAAACTCCTACTTTTACATTAGGCCAAAAACGGTTGGTCCCGGGTTACAGTTAATACGGTACATCCGCTGCTTGTATTTTTGTGTGTGAGTGTGTGAGAGTGTGTTTTTGTGCGGTGCGGTTGGTTGGCCTGAAGCTGCTCCGTTATTATTTCGACACCTTTCGATTGATGAGTCAACAAATCAAACAGCGTGGACTTCTTTCCTTCATCAGCTATCGCAGTTACTGTTAGCAGTTCTTGTCGCTCCGTTCTTTCTACCAAAAACCCATTCGACACCTCACTATCATACAATTTGATCGATCATATGTGGAAGGCTGCAGCAGGTCGTTGCCTTTCCTCGCAGAGTGGTCGACGTCATGGCAGACGAGCCATGTTCGTCGTAGAAAGCCTTTGCCGGCGATCGCCGAGCACAACTGCAAGGATTGAGCACCGATCACGTCGTACGTCTGCCTTGTTTTCAACAACAACAACATCATCAT
>Ga0051981_10001818_pt1 | contig 10418 bp, 9 predicted proteins | sample CryGey13umfilter_3_FD_59644 | JGI IMG/M metagenome (GOLD analysis project Ga0051981, IMG submission 59644) | Groundwater microbial communities from aquifer in Utah, USA - Crystal Geyser 4/10/14 3 um filter | ecosystem: Environmental > Aquatic > Deep subsurface > Groundwater | place: USA: Utah... | reverse complement strand
CGCACTGGACTCGCGTGGTTCGGGCGGTTCGGGCGGCGCCGGCAAAGCGCGGGCGCGCGGCGCGAGCACGAGGCGGGCCGCGAGTTCGGCATCGGCCTGCATGACGTTGCTGCGCCCAGCCAACGCCGCCGCCGCACGGGCGGCGCAGCAGGCCTGCCAGGCACTGCGCATCGACGCGATGCCCAGGGCCGCGGCCGTGGCGCACAGGGCCTGCACGGTGGCGTCGTCACAGCTCACGGTGTCGAGCCGGGCGCGGGCGGTGGCGATCGCGGTCAGGCCAGGCCAGGTCTCGGCCGTTTCGACCGTTTCAACTGCCACCGCGACGATCAGGCCCAGCCTCTCCTTCAGCGAGGCTGGGAGTGCCTCGTCGGCCTCCACGCCTTCGTCCAGCGCCACAAGGCTGAGGCGCGCCTGCCGGTCATCCAGCGCGGCGGCCAGCCGGGCGGCGAGCTGGGCATCGGCCCGCTCCGCCATCGGCAGCAGCAGCATGCCGCCGGCGGCTTGGGCCAGCAGACCGGGCTGCTGCACCGGCCGGCCGGCGGCCAGGCTGGCGCCGAGGTCCAGGCCGCCGAGCAGGCGGTCGTCGTCCACCTGCAGCGGCACGCGACGCCACGGGGTGCCGGCAGGTAGCGCCGCGCGCAGGCTGGCCAGCAGGGCATCCCGCGCCGGGCTGGGGCCGCCGCGCAGGCACAGGCCGCCGAGGCCGACCGGGTCGACAGCCAGCAGGGCCGCGGCCTGCCAGGCCGGCGGCCACGCCGTCAGGTCCATAGCTCGGCGACCGCGCGCTCGATGCGTTCGCCGGAGGCGGTGTCGTCCAGCGGGTTGCGGCGCAGCCGGTGGCGCAGCGCGGACACGGCCACCTCGCGCAGGTGGGTCAGCGTCACCTCGTCGGCGCCGTCGAGCGCGGCGAGCGCGCGGGCAGCGCGCATCAGCGTGAGCTCGCCGCGCAGGCCGTCGCTGCCCACGGCCACGCAGAGCTCGGCGGCCCGCTGCAGCACCGCGTCGCCGACGGTCAGTGAAGGCAGGCGCTCGCGGGCCTGCAGGATCTGGCGGCGCACCTTGGCATCGGCCTTGGCCCATTGCGCGCAGAAGCCGCTGGGGTCGCGCTCGTAGGCATCGCGGCGGCGCACGACCTCCACGCGGTCGGCGATGGCGCTGGGCGTGCGCACCTCGACGCTGAGGCCGAAGCGGTCCTGCAGCTGCGGCCGCAGTTCGCCCTCCTCGGGGTTGCCGCTGCCGATCAGCACGAAGCGCGCCGGGTGGCGCAGGCTCAGGCCTTCGCGCTCGATCAGGTTTTCGCCGGACGCGGCGACGTCGATGAGCAGGTCGACCAGGTGGTCTTCCAGCAGGTTGACCTCGTCGATGTACAGAAAGCCGCGGTGGGCCTTGGCCAGCAGCCCGGGCTCGAAGACCTTGACGCCGTCGACCAGCGCGCGCTCCAGGTCCAGCGCGCCGAGCACCCGGTCCTCGCTGGCGCCGAGCGGCAGGTCCACCACCGGCACCGGCAGTTCCTCGGTGCGCACGCGCACGCCGGATTTGAGATGCAGGCAATCGTCGCAGCCGCCGCTGGCCTGCGGGTCGCAGTGGTAGCGGCAGCCCTGCACCGCGCGCATCTTGGGCAGCAGCGCGGCCAGGCCGCGCACGGCGGTGGACTTGCCGGTGCCGCGGTCGCCCAGCACGAGCAGGCCGCCAATGGCCGGCTCGACGGCGGCGATGAGGATGGCGCGTTTCATCTCGTCCTGGCCGACGAGGGCGGAGAAGGGATAGGGCAGGCTCATGAGATCTGGCGGTGTGGCGTCGTCAGTGCGCGTCGTGTTCGCGGGCATGCCGGCGGGCGCGCCGCACGGCGTTGAAGGCCAGCAGCGCCAGCACCGGCACGCTCAGGCCGACGAACAGGTCGACATCGAGCCGGAGCCCCAGCGAGCGCCCGCCTTTGGCCAGGTAGCCGACCACGCTGGCCATGTAGTAGACGATGGCTGCGATCGACAGACCCTCGACCGTCTGCTGCAGCCTCAGCTGCAGCTTGGCGCGGCGGTCCATCGAGGCGAGCAGGGCCAGGTTCTGCTGCTCGCGGACGATGTCGACCCGCGTGGACAGCAGGTGGCTGGCCTGAGCCACGCGTTCCGAGAGGTCGTGCATACGCTGCGACACCGTGGCGCAGGTGGCCACGGCCGGCGTGAAGCGGCGGCCCATGAATTCATCGAAGGTCTGCAGGCCGGTGAGCCGGCGCTCGCGCAGCTCGCCGATGCGGGTGCGCACCAGCTCGGCATAGGCGCGGCAGGCGCCGAAGCGGAACTGGCTGGCCGCCAGGCCGCTTTCGATCTCGGCGGCCAGGCGGGTGAGCTCCTGCAGCAGCTCTTCGTCGCGCCCCGGCTCGCGGGCGCTGCCGGCGGCGATGCTGTCGGCCAGCGTCGCCAGCGAGCGCTCGATCGCGAGCAGCCGCGGCGACAGCCGGCGCGCGACCGGGAAGGCCAGCAGGGCCATCATCCGGTAGGCCTCGATCTCGAACAGCCGCTGCAGCATGCGGCCGGCCACCAGCGCCGTGAGGCCCTGGTCGATCAGCAGGAAGCGGCCGAAACCATCTGGATGGGTCAGGAAGTCGGAATAGGCCAGCCCGGCGCCATCGCCCACCGCGCTGCCGACCACCATGCGGTCGCCGAAGCACTGGCGCAGCAGCTCGCCCAGCGCGCGGCCCTCGGTCGGCGCGAGCAGCTCGGCATGGCCGGCGTAAACGGTCATGCCCGGCACGCCGGCCAGCCAGGCCGCGGGCAGCTGGGCGGCGGCGGTGTCGACAAAGGGCTCGGGGCCGGCGGCAGCCACCAGCAGGGTGTAGCTGGAGAACTCGCCGTGCCGCTCCCATTTGAGCCGCAAGGCGCCGAGGGTGCCGCTCCAGTGCACCGCGTCGGCGGCCGGGGCCGGCAGGCCGTGCTGGCGGCACAGCCGGCCCAGATGGGCCAGTTCACGCTCGCGCTCGTCGGCATCGACGAGCACGGCCACATAGCTCGCGCGACCCGGTGCCGCCAGCGGCTCGGAGGGGCGGGCGTGCACCTCCATCGCCAGTGCGGGGCGCTCGGGCAGGTCAGCCGGCAACAGTCTCATGGGGTCGGGCCGGCTGGATCAGTGTGCAAGACGGCAGGCCTCAGGCCTTCTTCACATAGGCCGTGCACCAGCCCTTGGCCGAGACCTGCTTGCCCGCAAAGATCGGGCAGGGGCCCGCAGCGGCACCAGCCTTGCCCTGGAAAAGCGCGCAGTTGCCGCAGGCCGAGCCGGCCACGTACTTGGGCTGTTTGGCCTTGTCGACCTTGGCGGCATCGGCCTGGTAGCCGAGGGAGGTGGCGGTCGCGTCTTTCTCGTCGACCATCGGCTGTGACCTCGCGGTACCGGCGAGGAGACCGGCTCCGGCGACGGGGAGGAGGCGGATGAACTGGCGACGGCTGTTCATGGCAGGGGCCTTTCGGGTGTGCTGGCGTCGGGTGGCAGGAACACGACCGGTCGGCGCCAGCGGGCCCGCAGGTCGAACACATGGCTGAGCCCGGCCGCGGCCAGGCAGGCAGCGATCCAGGCCACGCCGGCGCCGCCCAGGCCGAGGCGCAGCGCCAGGGCCAGGCAGAAGCCGGCGAGCAAATTGGGCAGCAAACCGGCCGGTGCTGCACGCCCCCGGGCCAGAAGCCAGAGCAACTCGATCAGGCTGGCGGCCAGCACCAGCTCGCTGAGGCGCAGCGTGAGTGAGGCGTCGTCGCTGGAGAACATCAGACGCGCGCCAGGCCCAGCAGGTGGGCCATGTCCTTGAAGAAGATGCGCACATGGGCCAGCGGCCGGGCGCGCACCAGGCGCTTGTGCATATAGGCGTCGAAGGTGAGTTGCTGGACATCGCGGTCGCGGCAGATGCTGACGAACCGCTCGCGGCGCTTGTCGCTGCAGTACCAGAACCTCTGCATCATGCCCAGCACCCAGAACACGCGCCCATGCTCGCGCATGAAGCGCCGCCGCGCGGTGGCCAGCGCGCGGGCGTCGCCGGTGGCGAGCAGCTGGGCGACGGCATCGGCCGCCAGGCGCCCGCCGAGCATCGCGTAGTAGATGCCCTCGCCCGAGGCCGGCGCGACGACGCCGGCGGCATCGCCCGCCAGCACCACGTCGCGGCCGTTGTCCCAGCGCGGCAGCGGCTTCATCGGGATGGGTGCGCCCTCGCGGCGCAGCGTGCGGGCGTGGGCCAGGCCGGCCGTGGCGCGCAGCTGCATCACGCCGCGGCGCAGCGAAAAGCCCTTGTCGGCGCTGCCGGTGCCGACGCTGACGCTGGCGCCGTGCGGGAACACCCAGCCGTAGAAGTCGGGCGACAACGCGCCCTGGTAATGCACCTCGCAGCGGCCGGGCGCGTAGCCGGGTGGCGTTTGCTCGGGCACGGCGATGACCTCGTGGTAGGCGAACACGAAGCGACCGCGGTCGGCCCCCGGCACGGCCTGCTGCGCGACTTGAGACCGCGCGCCGTCGGCGCCGATGACGGCGCGGGTGCGCACGCTGGCGGCACCACCGTCGGCGCTGAAGTGCACGACGCTAACGCCGTCGTCATCGCGCGTCAGCCGCTCGAACTGGCCGACGCGGCGCAGCGCGCCATGGGAGGCCGCGCGCCTGCGCAGCCACTCGTCGAAGTGTTCGCGGTCCACCATGCCGACAAAGCCGCCCTCGATCGGGATGTCCACCTCGACCGATTGGGGCGACACCATGCGGGCCGCGGTGGCGCGGGCCACCAGCAGCTCGTCGGGAATGGCGAAGTCCTGGATCAGCCGCGGCGGAATGGCGCCGCCGCAGGGCTTGATGCGGCCCGCGCGATCCAGCAGCAGCACGCGGTGGCCGAGGCGGGCCAGGTCGTCCGCCGCGGTGGCGCCGGCGGGGCCGCCACCGATGATCACGGCGTCGAAGTCGATCGCGCTCATTGCGCCCCCCTCAGTTCACCGACAAACGGCGACCGCGGCCGCGGCGCGGGCGCTTCCACGCCCCAGGCCAGGCGCGCGGCGCCAAGGAACATGCCCGCGTTGGCCAGGAAGACCAGCGCATATGCAGGACCGGTGTCATGGATGAGCAGCCGCGCGAGGTCGGCGGCGGCCGTGCCCACCACGCCACCCAGCGCGAACGCCAGCGCCTGGGCCGCGCCCCACAGACCCATCCGGACGCCCTCGCGCCCACCGTCGCCCGCGCCGGCCAGGCCCATCATCGAGCCGATGGCCGCGATCGAGAAGGCGCCACTGGCCGCACCGAGCAGGAAGACATTGGGCCGCAGCGGCCAGGCCGGGCCAACCAGGCCGGCCGCGACCAGGCCGCCCAGCGCCGCGCCCGAGGCCACACAGCCCCACACCGTCCAGCCGCGCAGGCTGCCCCAGCGGCCGCCCGCCCAGCGGCTGCCCGCGCCGGCCGCCAGCAGCATGCCAACCAGTGCGCCCGCATGCTGGGTGCCCGACAGCCGCGTGGTACCGCCCGGTGTGAGGCCAAACACCAGACCGGCGAAGGGCTCCAGGATGAGGTCCTGCATGCTGTAAGCCAGCATCGACACGAAGACAAAGACCGTGAAGCGGCGCGCACGCGGCTCGGCCCAGGCCTCGCGCAGCGCCGGTCCGAAGGCCTGGCGCGGGCCAGTGGCCTCGGCAGCTGCGACCTCGTCGCCTTCAAGGCCTAGCACCGCCAGCGCGGTGACGAGGACGGCACTGGCAGCGACCGCGCCAGACACCACGAGCAGCCGCTCCGGCGTGAACGGGTCCAGGAACTGGCCGGATACCGCGGCGGTGACGACGAAGCCGGCGATCATCAGGATCCACACCGTGGTGGCGGCAGCAGCCCGCCGTTCGGCCGCCACGCGCTTGGCCAGCAGGGTCAGCAGCGAGGTGCCGCTCGCCGCCACGCCAACGCCGATCAGGCCGTAGGCCAGCACCGCGAGCGCCAAGCCCAGCGCCGGCTGGCCGCCAATCCACACGGTGGCCAGCGCGGCGAGCCAGCCTCCGGCCGCCAGCGTGAGCATGCCGCCGAGGATCCACGGCGTGCAGCGGCGGCCCTGGTCGGACCCATGGCCCATGCGCGGCCGCAAGACCTGCACCACGTAATGCCAGGCCAGCAGCAGGCCGGGCAGCAGGGCCGGCAGGCCCATCTCGACCACCATGATGCGGTTCAGCGTGGAGGTGGTCAGCACGACGATGGCGCCCAGGCTGGACTGCACCAGTCCCAGCCGCACGATGCCCAGCCAGCCGAGCGCCGCGCGGCTCACGCGACCACCCCGCGCAGCGCGAAGGCGCTCACCAGCATGCCCGACACATAGAGCGGAACGCCGGCGCCGCTGTACCAGAGCGCGCGCTGCACCGGCTGCGCGATGAAGCGGGCCATCATCAGGCCCTGCACCGCGAGCAGCGCGGCCACGCCTGCCGCATGGGCCGGCTGGCCCCAGTGCAGCAGCAGCGCGATGACTACCGCCTGTGGCAGCGCCATCACCGCCGCGGCCACGCGGGCGGCGCGCTCAGCGCCGAGCATCACCGGCAGGGAGCGGATGCCCATCTGCCGGTCGCCGGCCATGGACTTGAAGTCGTTCAGCGTCATGATGCCGTGGGCGCCCAGGCTGTAGAGCAGCGCCAGCGCGAGGGAGCGGCCGTCGGGCCACTGGCCCATGGCCATCACGGCGGCGCCGGTGATCCAGGCCAGGCCCTCGTAGCACAGGCCGCAGGCGGCATTGCCCCACCAGCCGTTGCGCTTCAGGCGCAGCGGCGGCGCGCTGTAGGCCCAGGCCAGCAGCAGCCCGAATCCGGCCGCCAGGAAGCCGGCCAGCCCCAGCTGCCAGGCCAGCAGCAGCGACAGCAGGGTCCAGAGCACCGCAATGTAGAGGCCCCATGAGCCGGGCATGCGGCCGGATGGAATCGGGCGCTGTGGCTCGTTGATCGCGTCGACGTCGCGGTCGAACCAGTCATTCACCGCCTGGCTGGTGGCACAGACGAAAGGCCCGGCGAGCAACACGCCCGTGATGATGACCGGCCAGCGGCCCTCGGCCGGCAGGCCCGAGGCGACGACCCCACAACCGAAAGCCCACATCGGCGGAAACCAGGTGATGGGCTTGAGCAGTTCGGCGACGGCCGACAGTGCGGGGCGCTGCATATGACCTATTCTGGGCTGACAAAATTCAATGTCAATCGAGATTTACATTTGCCGTCGGCAGCGCTCGGCCAAGGCGCAGCAGCGGGCCCGGGCGGGCGCCCGACGCGAACGCCGTGGCCGATGCGAAGCTCAGAATCAGACGGCGGCGGCGTTGACCGCGCAAGCGACGGCTACTCGCCGGTGGCGCTTGAATCCTGCATGCCGTAGCGGCGCAGCTTGATGTAAAGGCTCTGGCGCGACAGGCCCAACATCTCGGCGGCGGACGCGCGGTTGTCGCGTGTGAGGCCCAGGGCAGCCTCGATGCAAAGGCGCTCGATGAGGTCGGTGGTCTCGCCGACGATATCTTTCAGCGGCAGCCGGCCGACCAGTCCGGTGAGCTGCTCTACCGAGCGCGGCAACTGGCGGTTGGAGCGCACTTCGGCGGGCAGCCGCCGCGAGACATCGCGAATGGAAAATCCCAGGCAGGCCTGGGGGCCATCCGGCACCGCCACGGCCGAGATCTCGACGGCCGCCGGCTCGCCATAGCTGCCACGCAAGGTTGTTGGAAACAGGCGCAGCACCCCATGCTGGCGCAGGTTGTTGATCAGCACGTTCAGGTCCACCGAGGAGCGGCCCAGCCACCGGTCCAGCGATTGGCCCTGGACCGATTCGCCGGCAGCCAGCTGCAGCATGTCCGCGAACGCCTGGTTGGCGCTGAGGATGCGGCCCTGCATGTCCGTCAACACGAAGGCATCCGGCATCGCATTGATCACGTCAGGCAGCGCGGTGCCCTGGGGCGCGCGGCTCGCCGGCCCGTCAAACACCTCGGGCCGGGCGGGCGACAGCCTCACCAGCAGCGAGCTGCTGCTGTCCTGCTTGAACAGGCTGGCCGCCAGCTTGAGCTCGGTGTGGTTGTCCAGACGCACCAGCGTGTCCTCGCTGCGGCCGGTATTGCGAGCCTGCGACAGGCTCGCATACGACTCGGCCTGGCTCTGCACCGACAGCAGCTCGGTGAAGCTGCGGCCGACGATGCGTTTGCCGCCGTCGCCCAGCAACCGAGCGGCCGCGGCGTTGTGCTCGAACACGACGAGCGACGCCGCGTCGAGCACGAGCACGGCCTCATCGACGGCCTCAAACAGCAGGCGGTAACGCGCCTCGGTATGACGCAGGCGAAGGTAATCGCGCTCCATCGACTGCTGGGCATCGATCAGGCGCTGCTGCACCGCGGCGACATCGCGCAGGTCGCGGCCGAGCGCGACCATCCGGCCCTGGACGCCCAGGGGCACCAGGCTGTAGCTGACCGGCAGATCGACGCCCCCGGACAATGCGTGGGTGACCTGGCGCGGCTGAGGTTCGCCGGCCTCCTCCCTGCCGGGGCCAGCCGCTGCTGCGGCGAGCATCGCATTGACCTTGCCGCGGCTCTCGATCGTCACCGTCTCGACCCATCGCCGGCCGATCCACTGGCGCATTTCCGCCAATTCATGACCGCGGCTGCCGTTCAGCGAGATGTCGCGAATGACCCCCTGGCTGTCGAGCACCAGCGCCAGATCGGCTGCGGCAGCGACCACCGCAGCGAGAACGTTGGCATTCAGGTCAGCGAAGTGGAGCTGGGGAGCTTCGAACCGCTGGTCGGTGGCCGATGTGGCAAGTTTGTGCATCGAGCTCCACGAATCGTTCAAGTGGCATGCGATGGATGCCGCCGGGGAACATGAAGGTAGGTCGAGGACTGAGGATGCCGCCGGCGAGCCGAAGAGGCCGGCGTGTCAAGCTCGCTTGACGCGCCGTGCCACGCCACCGTTCGCCGCCTGTACGGCAACGCTGGCCTCGCAAGCCATTGAATCCGCCCCACAGAGCTGGGCGAGATTGGGTATCTGGGCCGCCATGGGGCCGCCGACCATCACGAAAACATCGCGGTTGGCTGACGCCTCACGCATGTCAAGGATACCAGACGCCACCTCGGGAATGCTGTCGCTCGTCGACACCGACAGTCCGAACATGTCATACCAGTCGCGCTTCAAACGCGCCCGCAATTCGGTCCAGGAAGCCTTGGGCTCGCAGTCGACATCCCAGCCCGACCGGCTGAAAAATTCCGCCGCCATGATGACGCCGAACGTGTGCTGTGCGCCCGGCACGGCGGCCAGCAAAGCGCGCAGGCCGTCGGCGCCGGAATGGCTGAATTGAGCGGACCGGCGACCTTGCTCATGCAGCACGCGTTGCAACCGCCAGAGTCCAATCGTGACCTGCGAAAAGTCGAAGCGGTCCTGCTCCCACAGTTCACCCATCCAGCGGGCGCAGGGCGCCAACAGGTCGAGGAACACCTGCTCCTGCGACGCGCCGGCGTCCAGCAAGGCGCGCACATAGCTGCTGGCGCTGTCGGCGTCGCCCTCGACAGCGAGGCGGGCCAAGGTGTGGACATGCTCGTCGGTCATCGTCGGTGCAGGCAGCGGCCGGCGCTCCCGAGTTGGCTGCGTGCTGTGCATCAGCATCAGGCGCGGAATGATTTCCAGTTCAACAATCCTGGAGAGTTGCAGGTCCTGGGCGCTGTTGGTGGACACCAGGTGCGGCGAGCCGAGCGCCGGCCTCCAGTCGTCCCCGGGCAAAGCAGGCTTGCCGGAAGCCTCGACGCTCCTGACGTTGAGCACGTTGGCGAGGGTTGGTGGGTCCGCCGGGCACGTGACTTCACCCTTTGTCGACCCTCGGGGGGCGGCCGCGATGTCACGCGGCGCCTGTTGGCGCTTGGCCAATCGGTTGATCATCCATCCAGCCACCACGGTCTCCTCGTGGGCTGGTTTGCAGCATAGGTTCCGTCTGAGTGTCCGGAGGCATCGGCTCCGGGGCTCGGCGCTGTGGGCGTCAGAAATCGCTACTGCTCACCGTTCTGTTTCTCACGATCTGCGTTCTTGTTGACGACTGCTACATGCTCGCTCAGCCGGGGCTGAAAGACTGTTGACACAATGTCGGTGCCGTTTCGGGGCGCGTCAAGCAGATTTTCCCGATCCGCCAATAAATGTCCATTTTGATTTACGTCAACGCCGATTGACAGCTGCCGATCGTGGGCCTAGATTCGGCCCATGTCGCAAGCCACCACGTCGCCCGCCGGTCCGAGGTCGCGTTCGCGCCGTGCTCGTCCGCCGCTCTACAGCGCGGAGCAGCGCGCCCGACGTGACGCCAGCGCCTGGACGCTGGTCCAGGGCGTCCTGGCGCCACTGCAATTCCTGGTGTTCCTCGTCAGTCTGACGCTGGTGCTGCGGTTCTTGGTGACCGGGCAGGGCGAGCAGGCCGCGGCCGCATCGGTGCTCGCAAAGACGCTGACC
>Ga0051981_10001811_pt1 | contig 10452 bp, 8 predicted proteins | sample CryGey13umfilter_3_FD_59644 | JGI IMG/M metagenome (GOLD analysis project Ga0051981, IMG submission 59644) | Groundwater microbial communities from aquifer in Utah, USA - Crystal Geyser 4/10/14 3 um filter | ecosystem: Environmental > Aquatic > Deep subsurface > Groundwater | place: USA: Utah... | reverse complement strand
CGCGGGAAGGTTTGTTCAATGCCGCTGTGGCGCTGTGCCCCGAATCCAAAGCTGGCAAGCGGCCTGTGGTTCTGATGCCGAACCCGTTCTATCAGGTCTATGCTGTGGCCGCCCTCGCGATGGGGGCAGAGCCGGTCTATGTGCCCGCAGTTGCGGCCAACGGGTTTTTGCCCGATTACGGCAGCCTGTCGCCTGATATTCTGAACCGGACGGCGATTGCCTATCTGTGTTCGCCCGCCAATCCGCAAGGGGCGGTGGCCAATGCCGACTATTGGGCCGATCTTCTGGCACTGGCGGAAAAGCACGATTTTCAGGTGTTTGCCGATGAATGCTATGCCGAGATCTATCGCAGCACGCCGCCGCCCGGCATTCTGGCAGTGACCGCGCAGATCGGGGCCGAACCGGAACGGGCGCTTAGCTTTCATTCGCTGTCGAAGCGGTCGAACATGCCCGGTCTACGATCCGGTTTTGTCGCCGGGGGTGTTCAAAGCATCACCCGTATCCGCCAGTTGCGCGCCTTCGCCGGGGCGCCCGTTCCGCTGCCGCTTCAGAAAGTGTCCGAGGCGGCCTGGAACGACGAGGCGCATGTGTTGGCATCGCGTGCGCTGTATATCGAAAAATTCGCGCTGGCTGATCGGATTTTTGCCGGAATGCAGGGCTATCACAGCCCCGAGGGCGGGTTCTTTCTGTGGCTTCCGGTCCCGGATGGCGAAGAAGCTGCGCTGAAATTGTGGCGCGAAACCGGGGTCCGTGTGTTGCCCGGTGCCTATCTGTCGCGCGATGTGGCCGGGGACAACCCCGGCAAAGGGTATATCCGGGTGGCTTTGGTCGCCCCAAAAGAAGAAACGCAGCGCGGGCTGGAACGGCTTCGCGACTGCCTATACGGGCGGGGACAGTAAAGAATGGCATCCTATCAGGTCAGGCAACAGCGCGATCCTTTGGTGGATCAGAACACGGCTTTGATGCTGGAACGGCGCGGGCGGGAACTGCTGGGCGTGGGGATGATCGTGCTGGCGATGATCTTTGCCGCCTTGCTGGGCAGCTATTCGGCCAACGATCCGGGGTGGATGGTGGCATCAGATGCCCCCGTCGCCAACTGGATGGGGCGGATCGGCGCCGCCATTGCCTCGACCCTATTCATCATCGGGGGGCTTGGGGTCTGGGGGATTCCGGCCATTCTGGGCCTGTGGGGTCTGCGGTTTGTCACCCATATCGGCGAGGATCGGGCGCTGGGCAGGGTGGTGTTTGCGGTGATCGCCGTGGCGCTTGGGTCGGTGTTTGCGGCCACGCATGTGCCGGGGCCGGGCTGGCCGCATCCGGCCATCGGGCTGGGCGGTCTGTTTGGCGATACGCTGCTGGGGGCACTGCTGGCGCTGATGCCGATGAGCGCTGGACTGGGGTTGAAACTGTTGTCGGTGGGGTTTGGCGTGGCGCTGCTGGCGATGGGCCTGTTTGTCACCGGCTTTGACATGGCCGAACTGCGCCGGATCGGGCGGTTTCTGGCCATTGGCAGCACCATGGTCTATGCCAGCCTGCTGACGCTGGCCGGGAAGTCTGCCAATGGCACGCTGCGCGTTGCCAGTGCCTTGCAAGAAAAGAACCGCGCGCGGCGCGAGATGGCTGCAAGCGCCTCACCGGACCTGATCCGTTCTGCACCGTCGGCCCTGCCCGATATGCAGCCTGCGCCCCTTCGCGCGGGAAAATCGGTTGGCATCAGCTATGCCCGGCCCAATGCCGCGCAAGCTGCGGGGATGCTGCGACCAGAGCCACGGCTGACAGCGACCGAACCAGTGATCGAGCCTGCCGAACCCGCGCGCGAAAGGGGGGGCTTGCTGTCCCGGATGCCGCACTTCATTCGCCGCGCCACCGCGCTGGCCGAGGCTGCGGACTATACCCCTGCGCCGCAGGTCGGATCTGAAGACCGAATCAAGGCGCGCATCAATGACGTGATCCGCAGCCGCGTGCGCCAGTCGCCGCCGACACCACAAAGTTCCGTTCAGGCGGTTATTGCCCGCCGGGAACCGCCCCTGAACCGCCGGGGGCCGCAACCCCTGATCGCTGTGCCGCGCGGCGCGGGCTTGACGCTGCCGATGCAGCCGCCGTTGACTTCGCAAATGACTACCCCCGCAGCGGCACTGGCACCCGTGGCCGTGCAGCCTCGGGTGTCTGTCGATCAAGCCTGGCAGGCAGAGGATGAAAATCTGTTCCTCGATGATCAGGATCACGATGACGGCACTTGGCAAAATGCAGAACCCTGGACCGGGGTTGAGGATCAGGACGATGACGGCGCCGACTATGGCGATGACATCGTTTATGACACTCAGACGCGGCCCGAACCGCGTATCGTGTCTGTCGCAGCCCCGCTGTCCCGCGCTGTGATGCCCGATGCGCGCCGGTTGGTGCAGCCCGTTGTCAAGAAATCCATGGTCCCGTCGCGTCAGGCGATCGCCGAGGCGCAACCGCGTCTGCGTTTTGACGACCCCAGGCCCGAATATGAACTGCCGCCACTGAACCTGCTAGCGAATCCAGATACCATCACCCGCCATTCCCTGTCTGAAGAAGCGCTGGAAGAAAACGCCCGGATGCTGGAGGCGGTGCTGGATGATTACGGCGTGAAGGGCGAGATTGTATCCGTGCGACCCGGCCCCGTGGTCACGATGTATGAACTGGAACCGGCACCGGGGCTGAAGGCCAGCCGGGTGATCGGGCTGGCCGACGATATCGCGCGGTCAATGTCTGCCCTGTCGGCGCGGGTTTCCACCGTGCCGGGGCGGTCGGTGATCGGGATCGAACTGCCCAACGCCTGGCGCGAAAAGGTGGTGCTGCGCGAAATTCTGGCGGCGCGTGACTTTGGCGACAGCAACATGCGCCTGCCGCTTGCGCTGGGCAAGGATATCGGCGGCGAGCCGATTGTGGCCAACCTGGCCAAGATGCCCCACCTGCTGATTGCCGGGACCACGGGTTCGGGCAAGTCGGTTGCGATCAACACCATGATCCTCAGCCTGCTGTACAAGCTGTCGCCAGAGGAATGCCGCCTGATCATGATTGACCCCAAGATGCTGGAACTGTCGGTCTATGACGGCATCCCGCACCTGCTTTCGCCCGTTGTGACCGACCCCAAAAAGGCGGTTGTTGCCTTGAAATGGGTCGTGGGCGAGATGGAAGAGCGCTATCGCAAGATGTCCAAGATGGGCGTGCGCAATATCGAAGGCTTCAATGGCCGTGTGCGCGAGGCACTGGCCAAGGGCGAGATGTTCAAGCGCACCATCCAGACCGGATTTGACGAGGATTCCGGCGAACCCGTATTTGAAACCGAAGAATTCCAGCCTGTTACCATCCCCTATATCGTTGTGGTGGTGGACGAGATGGCCGACCTGATGATGGTCGCGGGTAAAGAGATCGAGGCTTGCATCCAGCGTCTGGCGCAGATGGCGCGGGCCAGCGGCATTCACCTGATCATGGCAACCCAGCGCCCATCGGTCGATGTGATCACCGGCACGATCAAGGCCAACTTCCCGACGCGGATCAGCTTTCAGGTCACGTCAAAAATCGACAGCCGCACCATTCTGGGCGAAATGGGGGCCGAACAACTGCTGGGTATGGGCGATATGCTGTATATGGCGGGGGGGGCCAAGATCACCCGTATTCACGGCCCGTTCGTTTCGGATGAAGAGGTCGAGGAAATCGTCAACCACCTGAAATCCTTCGGTCCACCTGCGTATATGTCAGGAGTGATTGAGGGCGTGGACAAGGACGAGGAAAGCGACATCGACCTTGTGCTGGGTCTGGGCAGCGGTGACTCGACCGAAGACGCGCTTTACGATCAGGCCGTGGCGATTGTCGCGCGGGATCGCAAATGTTCAACCAGCTATATTCAGCGCAAACTGGGGATCGGCTATCAAAAGGCCGCGCGTCTGGTGGAGCAGATGGAAGAAAACAATGTGGTGACAACCGCAAACCATGTCGGCAAGCGCGAGATTCTGTTGCCCGAAAACTGAACCCGACCAGGGCGGGATCGCAACAAGGCCCCCGGCAACCGTCCTGCCGGGGGACTTTGCGTCAGGGCTTACGCGCAGGCAATGCTCGAAAATGGGACAGGATCGGATGCCCCCCCTTCGCCCCAACAAGAACAACCCGTCACTTTCGAAGGGTCCGGGGCGTGCGATTGCTCACATCCTTGTGTCGGATCCGGCGGGGGGGATGCAGCTTGCATCGCAACCCCCTATATGTCGAAAGTAAGATAGCGAGCAGGAGTCCCCGAATGAAGCGCAGAAGTTTCCTTGCGGCCATCGCCGCCCCGTTCGGGGCCATGGCGCTGCTGACGGCCTTAGCTATTCCGGCGGCGGCTGAAAAAATCACATTGGGGGAATTGTCGCGCTATCTGAACGGGTTGACCACGGCAGAGGCCGAGTTTACCCAGATCAACAGCGACGGCACCATCTCCAGCGGGCGGATTTTTATCCGGCGTCCGGGGCGGGTGCGGTTTGAATATGCGCCGCCCGATCGCAGCCTTGTGTTGGCAGGGGCGGGGTCTGTGGCGATATTTGACACCAAGTCGAACCAACCCCCCGAACAGTACCCGCTATCACGCACCCCGCTGAACGTTATTCTGGCACAGAATGTCGATCTGGGGCGGGCAAAGATGGTGGTCGCCCACCGCGAAGACGGAAACACCACGCGGGTGCGGGCGCAAGACCCTGCACACCCGGAATATGGGTCGATTGATCTGGTGTTCACCGCCAAGCCAACCGAGCTGCGCCAATGGGTGATCCGCGATGACAGTGGGTCAGAAACGACGGTGATCCTGGGTGAGATGAAGAAGGGAATGACCCTGCCCGGTTCGATGTTCAATATCGACCAGGAAACCAGCAAGCGTCTGAACCGCTGAAGCGGGTGCCCAAGTCAGGTCACCTGCCGCAGGACTGTAGCTGTGTTTGATACATGGTGGACCGCACGGCGACCCGATCTGCCACGGCGATCAACCAGGGTTTTTCGTTGTGGGTGCCACGGGCAAAGCCGGAGCGCCCGTCGTGATAGGCCAGATAGTTGTTGCGCGCGTCCCATTTCGACAACCCTAGGCCCTTTTCGGACTGATCCATGTACCAGCCCATGAAATCCGTCGCGTCCGAGATGCGGTCGCGCCGGGCAGAGCGACGCCCCTGATCTTGCTGGTATTCTTCCCATGTGCCATCCAGCGCCTGCGAATATCCAAAGGCTGAGCTTTGCCGCCCAACCGGGATCACCCCCAGAAGATAATTATGCGGAGTTTTGGCGTCGCCGATAAACTTGGATTCCTGATGGATGATTGCCATTTGAACATGAACCGGCACGCCCCATCTGCGTTCAGTTACTTTCATGGCACTATAGTATTTGGGGCGCTCACGCACGATGGAACACGCATTTTCAAGATCACGAGGCGCTGAAAAGTTATCGCCACCGCCACAAGCGGCAAGCAACAACAACAGCGTCGCTGCACGAATAAACCTGCTCATCTGCCCCTTGCCCGTCTTGTTTTACCCGTCTTGTTTTTTGCAAATATAGGCCAAAGCGCCCGAAAGGGAAATGGCCCCCAGTCGTGAAATCAGACCAGAAACGCCAATGTGAGCGGCAGGGTCGCAATTGAGAGCAGGGTCGAGACGATGACAAGCCCCGCCACCGCCTCGGCATCCGCCCCGTATTTCGCGGCCAGCATGTACGAGGTGACGGCCACAGGGGTCGAAACTTGCAGGATCAGAACCGCCAGCGCCACCCTGTCCAGCCCGAACCAAAGCCCGGTTGCCACCGCAACACCCAAACAGATCACCGTGCGCAAGCCGCAAAGCCAGATCGCCTGCCCCAACTTGCCGGGTGTCAGCCGCGCCACCGCAACGCCAAGGGTGATCAGCATCATCGGAATTGCCATCTGACCCACCAGTTCCAGCGAGTTGGTGATCCATTGTGGCGTCTGCCAGCCTTGCCACAAAAACAATGCCCCCAGCAGGGTACCGGCCACCACCGGTTCACGCAGCACTTTCAGCGGGGAACCGCCGTTGGCCACCAGCCAGACCCCGAAGGTGAATGACCAGACTGCCATCACCGCAAAGATCACGATGGCATAGCCCAACCCGGTTTCGCCAAAGGCAAACAGCGCCAAGGGCAGGCCGAGGTTCCCGGTATTGCCGAAAATCAGCGGTGCCAGATAGGTGCGCCTGTCCAGCCCCAACGCTGCCGTGCCGCCCCAGAAGATCAGCGTCAAGGCACCGTAAGCCACGACAGCCGCCAAAGAAACCGAGGCGAGCGCCTCGGGGTTGACCTTGGTTTTCATCAGGGCCGTAAAGATCAGACAGGGTACAGCCAGCGTCATCGCGATGCGGGTCACAAACTCCATCCGGTATTCAAAACCGGCCTTGACCCAAGAAAAACCGATCACGGCCAATACCGCCACCGGAGCGACAATCTGCAGGACTGTCAGAAGAAGGTTCACAGACTGTTTCCCTTTCGGAGGGCCTGTCCGATGGACAAGACATGCGGTAACGGATTAATAACCAGACTAAGGGGCCGCAACCATGCTGAAAACACGCGCGAAGTATCATTTGGGTCAGGTGCTGCGGCATCGCAAACATCCGTTTCGCGGCGTGGTTTTTGATGTGGACGCCATGTTTTCAAATACTGACGAATGGTATGAAAACATCCCCGAGGAAAGCCGCCCGTCAAAGGACCAGCCGTTTTATCACCTGCTGGCCGAAAACGACCAAAGCTATTACGTCGCCTATGTGTCGGAACAGAACCTGATGCCCGACGAAACCGGTGAACCCGTGGACCATCCCGATTTGGCCGATCTGTTCGGTGATTTCGAAGACGGGCGCTATCCGCTGCAATTCCAGTTGAACTGACCGCGCGGACCCGTCGGCGGGAAAGTAGAGAATTCCTCCCCGCCCCCCGTTCCGTTACCCCGTTGCGATCTGCACGAAGGACTCGCGTGATGGCAACGGCGGGCGCGCTTTAACCGCGCTCTATCGCAATCGCCGTGCCTTCGCCGCCGCCGATGCAGATGGCAGCGACCCCACGTTGCAGCCCCCGCTTTTCCAGCGCGTTCAGCAGCGTAACGATAATCCGCGCGCCCGAAGCCCCGATGGGATGCCCCAAGGCACAAGCCCCGCCGTTGACATTCATCCGGTCATGCGCGACGCCCATTTCATGCATAAATGCCATGGGAACCACGGCAAAAGCCTCGTTCACCTCCCACAGGTCGACATCGGCCACCGACCACCCCAGTCGGTCCAGCAGCTTGCGGGCGGCAGGGACCGGGGCAGTTGGAAAATCGGCGGGGGCCTGCGCGTGACTGGCATGGCCACGGATCAGAGCACGGATCGTCAGACCTTCGCGCCGGGCCACCTGTTCAGAGGCCAGCACCAGCGCCGCCGCGCCATCCGAGATTGACGAGGAATTGGCAGCGGTCACGGTGCCATCCTTGCGAAAGGCCGGACGCAGGCCGGGGATCTTTTCGGGCCGCGCCTTGGCAGGCTGTTCGTCGACGGCCACCACCACATCGCCGTTGCGTCCGGGCACTGTGACAGCGGCAATCTCTGCCGACAGCGCCCCTGAAGCGGCGGCAGCAAGGGCGCGGGTCAACGAGGCCAGCGCATAATCGTCTTGCGCTTCACGGGTAAACTGAAACGCGCTGGCGCAGTCTTCGGCGAAAGTGCCCATCAGGCGACCCCGGTCATAGGCATCTTCCAGCCCGTCGAGGAACATGTGGTCGATCACAGTGCCATGCCCCAGACGCGCACCGCCCCGCATTTTGGGTAGCAAGTAGGGGGACTCTGTCATGCTTTCCATGCCGCCCGCGACCATCAGCCCGGTCTGACCAAGGGCAATCTGATCCTGCGCGATCATCACCGCTTTCATGCCGGACCCGCACATCTTGTTCAACGTGGTCGCCGGCACGGATTGCGCCAGCCCACCGGCAAAACCGGCCTGCCGGGCAGGGGCCTGCCCTTGGCCGGCTGGGAGGACGCAGCCCATCAGCAGTTCCTCAACCAGATCGGGGTTGATGCCGGACAAGGCCGCACGAATCGCCGCCCCGCCCAGCGTTGCTGCGCTGACGCCGGTAAAGGCACCCTGAAACCCCCCCATTGCCGTGCGGGCCGCGCCCACGATTCCAACATTTTGCATGATCTTGTCCTCCTTCTGTCGTCGCTTACCAGATGCTAACCACTGCGCCCTAATCTGCAACCATCGAAACCCGGCAAGGAGTGTCTGAAATGGAATTGGTTGCGGCGCTGCAGGGCGATGTTTTGGCTGTGACCGTGCTTGATAGCCGGATTGATGCGGCGATAGCCATCCAGTTCAAGGAACGCATGCGGGAAGCGACGCAGGTCGCGTCGGCGCGGGTCGTGCTGGACCTGTCGCATGTTGCCTTTCTGGACAGTTCCGGGTTGGGGGCGGTTGTAGCCGTGATGAAACTTTTGGCACCAGAGCGGCGCCTTGAACTGGCGGGGCTGACGCCCACCGTGCAAAAAGTATTTCGTCTGACCCGGATGGATACCGTGTTCACCATCCATGACAGCGTCCCCGACTGTCAGCGGTATGCGTCCTGATATGCGGCCCGCGCCGGTGGCGACATCGGGCATCGCGCAAATTTCGATTGCAAGCGACCCGATGGAGGTGCGGCTGGGTCTCGCCCGGTTGTTCGAAACGCCACTTTTGACGGAAATATCAGACGAAGCGCAGGGTTCGGCTGAAATTGTTCTGGTTGAGGTGCTCAACAATATCGTCGAACACGCCTACGCGAAGTATCCCGGCAAGATCCAGGTGACGGTGCAAAGGATGGGGCCAGATCTTTGTGTTCATGTCTGCGACACCGGTCTGCCACTTCCCGGGGGCGAAATGCCTGTGGGCGTGCTCCCCACGCTTGACCCGGACGGTGACCTGCCCGAAGGGGGCTTCGGCTGGCACCTGATCCGGCTTTTTGCAAAGGATGTCAGCTACATCAGGACAGCGCGGCAAAATCATCTTCGGTTTCATCTGCCGGTTTAGACCCGAGGCCCGACTGCTGCGGGCTGTGGTCTTTGCCATTTTCGATCATATCCGCCCAAACAAAGGCGATCGGCAACTATCCAATGGCGTGCCTGTCTTGGATCTCTATCAGATTGGTGGCGGGGTTTGAAAACCGCGCAAGATGGCGGCGCATTTTTTATACCCAGTCATACCACAGCCTGACAAGAAAGGCGCGCGCCTGTTGTCAACGTCCGGTCGCGTCAATCTTTTTCGCGTATCTCTGGCAGGTCATTTTCGACAATCGCATCTTCGGGATTGGACTGGGTTGGCGTGGGTGTGCCAATGATCAGCGGCAAAAGTTCGGTTCCCGTGGCACTTGGTCCCGAGGAATCGGGCGGTTCGCGCCAACTGAGGGTGTCAAAGCCATGACAGTTGTCGCAGACCGGCCCCCAGTGGCTGTGGATTGCCTGACATTTGTCACAGCACCATTGCGGGCCTCGCGGAGCAGACAAAGCCCGTGCCAACCAGCCGCGCACCACCACATCATCGGCCCCTTCGCCCCGTTCTATCGCGGCCATGATGGCCAGCGTTCGCGTGTTCGGGTGCGAGGTCGCCAAATCACCCAAAGCGCGGCGGGCGGCAGGAAAATCTTCAGCGGTCAGGTTCAATTCAGCCAGCAGCAGCCGGGTTTCCATGTGGTCTGGGCTGATTGTCGTCAGGGTCTTGAACCTTTTGAGCCGCTCTGACGGCGTTTCATTTGGCGCAATCTCGGCGAAGGCGGCAGCCAGATCGGGGTGTGGCTGCGCCTCCCATGCCTTTTTCAGAACACGCGTCGCGCTTTTCGGCTCGCGCTTGGCAATAAAGCTGCGGGCGGCCATGGCTGCGGCGGGGATCAGATCAGGCGACAGTCGATTGGCCTCGATCGCGGCTTCGCGCGCTTCGATCGGGGCGTCGTCATCCATGACAACCTTCGCCTCTTGCAAGGCCAGAACGGCGTCGCGGCGACGGAACACGTCGCGCGGAATATCCCCCGATTTCAGCTTTGCCCCCAAGGTGACGCGCGCACCCTTCCAATCCGACTGATCGGCTTGCAGGCCCAGCAGAACGTCCTGAATTTCCGAATGTTTGGGTTTCAGCGCAAAGGCCTTTTCGGCCAATTTCAGGGCGGTTCCGGTGTCTCCCTCTGCGATTTTCTGTTTCATCAGACCCCGGACCCCGACAAACCGGGTTTTGGGATCGTCGAGCAGGGATTTATAGGCCTCCGTCGCCCGCGTCGTATCCCCCGACAGTTCGGCGGCTTGCGCGATGAGCAGGGTTGTCAGCTGGGGTCTGTCCAGAAATTTGTCGGCCTTTGTCGCCCGCGCCAGCGCCACGCGGCCCTCACCCGATGCAAGGGCAACTAACCCTTCGGACAACGCCTGATACCCTTTGCGTTCTCGGTTGCGGTCAAAATAACGCGAAAGGGCAGTTTCA
>Ga0051981_10001810_pt1 | contig 10454 bp, 9 predicted proteins | sample CryGey13umfilter_3_FD_59644 | JGI IMG/M metagenome (GOLD analysis project Ga0051981, IMG submission 59644) | Groundwater microbial communities from aquifer in Utah, USA - Crystal Geyser 4/10/14 3 um filter | ecosystem: Environmental > Aquatic > Deep subsurface > Groundwater | place: USA: Utah... | reverse complement strand
AGCGCTTCGGGAGCCGAGTACAGACACGATGGAGGATTCTTCTTTGGCAGACCCCAGGTACGGTATCGCCGAAAGCCGTGAAATGACATCATGATTGTATCTTCACTTTCTCTGTACGTCTATTTGGGGCTAAATATACATCACAAGAGCACTCGAATTTTTACATAATCTGCTTGACAGACTACCTATTAATTTGTGTTTTTATTAGTAGCATCCTGAGGGAAATTCCCGAATAGAATGGCATCGGGGGCGTCTTGTAAATCCTTCAATGCGGAAACCTTTTTCAGACCAAATAAATATCCGGCTCGTAGATCGTCCACCTTCTCCTTGAACATCAAAAACTCTATGTCTTTTCCTTCTTTGTCGATTTTGGATTTTTCGATGGAATCTTTAAAATGCTTCAGCGGCCCTAGGAAATCTTTCACAACTTTGGCACTCTCGGCGTGTTGCTCGACGGGGGTTGGCCTGGCTTCGGCGCTGATATCTGATGATTTTCGCTTTTTAGCATGTGATGTACTCTTTATTGACCCCGTCTTTACTGATTGACGAAGCCTTATAAATTTCTCGTGTAAGGATTCGGTGGAAGGCATGTCTCTTTCCCTGCGAACCTGTTGTTTGCTGATTGTATTCTTTTCTTGCCTCTTTCACGTCGTCAGAATCACTCGCAATAAACTTGTCGGTGACCGAGATAGAGAGGTTCCGGCCGCTACCATTATAATTGTGAAACTCTGTTAACTGTAAATTATCTATATTATACATATTAATATTATTGCCACGATCTTCGGAAAATGATGACGCATCTCATCGTGTCGCTGAAAGAGATACTCATATTCGCTGAAACCGCTTCATGTGGCGATTTCTTCGCTCACAATTTCTTCTCCCTCCGTTCTCCCACCAACAAGCACATCTTGCCACCGACGTCGCTGGAAACCACATCCCCTATATTTGAAAGGCCAATCTTTCTCGTTCGCTCACATTAACGTCGACAATGGTTGAAGTGGAAAATGAAGCTTTCGACGAGATCTTCTATTGCCAACCTGTGGGGGCGGGACGTGACACATACCGCCGGCAATTTGTTTGCGCTCCGCATCAGGAGTTCGTCTGTGGCACGTGTTGCATGGATTTTGCTCTCTTGAACGACCTTCGATATGACAATGAGTACCTCCTATTGGCTTCAACACCGCAACGACGAATGGAAAGAATTCGTCGCGTCGTCGATTATTACTACATGAATCCTAGGGCTGAATTCCGAAGAGATCCGACCAAGAGAAAGTCGCCCAGATTGGCCAAACTTCTCATGCTGTTTTCTGGTAATACAGGCGTGTCGGTTGGCAAAGTAATTGAACTAGCGGCGTACCTATCATATATTTGTCGATCCGACGCCGCATCGCGTCAACGTATTTGTACGACATTAGACACCGTACTCTTGGAAGATTTGTACGCTGCGTCCAAAAATCATACACTGGAAGAGGGTGACACGTACAATTCATCTGATGATTCACTTGAAATTCCAATTCCAAAAAGAAACGCATCTCCACCTAAGCCGAAGAAGAAGATAAATAGCACCAGGCCGTCACACAAGGCACATAACACGGCCAAGAAGGTCTTATCAGACCAGATCCAAAGTCTAGTCGAACAGTATGCCGTTGTTTTTAAACGATGCAAAAATATGTTGCAACAGGAAGGGGTCAAGTCATTTGGCACCTTTTTCGAGGATTTCAAAGGTGTTGTTTCTGAGGGAGACGAGGAAGCTTGGACCCGGTTCCTGCGCAAACGAGCGAAGACTGGAATAGCGGGATCTGATCTTGACCCTCAAGATTTGCCCGCTTCTCAGATTCGTAAATATCTTGTCCAACATGGTTTGTCGCTTTATCCTTGGCCGTCAAAGGGAGCCATGGTAGAAACTTCTCGGCAATTGCTCGACTTCTCGGTGGCTTGCAAGAACATTCTGTACCATTATTCGATTGTCAAGTCTGACGACTGTAAAGAGAATGCTCTTGTCAGTCGCGACAATAATCGTCGACGAAACAGCCCCGAGCGGGAAAGTAACATGAAAGAGAAAGTAGCATTGTCCAAAAAGAAGGTTTCTCACGCCGAAACTAGATGTGAGAAACCACACTTTTTGGTGGAACCCCAAATCCCTTTGGGTATGCGTCTATCATCCATGCCGACATGGAACATGCTTGGAAAATTTGTCAAATGTCACCCCTTTTTCGTTCGCAACCGTATGGCGTACGTAAAGACATTTCCAGCTGACACTGCCTTCCATCATGTGTTGGACACGTTTGAACTCATGGCAGACACGTATGACCGTACCCTTGAAAGTCACCCTCCACAAGATTTCCTAATTGTATTGACTTCCATGACCGAGGAAGGACTTGAGACTTCTTTAGCTATTCGTTGCTTGGGGGCGCACAATATTGGTACTCGTGAGGTCCCAGTCCCTGTATTGAATGTGGAATTTTTGGCGGCAGAGCACGATCCTTCTTCCAGCACGTACCAGATGATGTCAAAGGGCATTCGTCCTGGCATAACCCGCTTCATCAATGTAAAATGTGAGAAAAAGGATACGGATCTGCTGATTCTAGTGCTGCAGACGAATCGCAAGCAGCTTCCCGTTGGCGATGCCAAGCAAAATCTTCCAGCCGCACTCTCGCCCGGTTGGAATTTTTCCGTCGTTCGACCAGCTGATCCGATGCGTCGTGGAGCCTTTCCGTTGTGCCCTTTGTGTGACCAATCGGCCTCTATGGTGTGCTCACTGTGCCGAGACGTTTCATACTGCAGCCGTAAATGCCAAGTGACCGACTGGAAGAAACATTACAAGGTTTGCAAGGCGTGCGATAGTAACTGTGAGTGATTAGCGAGGACCTCGTGTATTGCACTTTCGTACATCTTTACCGCCTGGTCATCAAGTCAGTTTAGGGGAATTCATTTGAAATAATGTTCATCGTGCGACGAAGACAAACAAACAAAAAAGTAAATAAAAATGCTAACAGTAAGTTAAAGAAGTAGAGAATAACAAAATTATCCGAAAACGTGCCCAAGTCCAGTGGTTTATCAATCGAGTACGCGAGTGTGTACACAAACCTACCAGTATTCGAATTGAGCACCCCAAAGAAATGCATGGATTGGCAAGGGGAGGGTTTCGGCTCTATTGGCGGTTTACATTTTGGGTTAAGAGAGAAACTCAATCTCTTGACAGAGAGCGTTCCTCGTATTAGTCCATGACGCGTTCACTACTTTTTGTCGACACCGCAGTCGCATCGGCCGCTTTTGAGGCCGGATGCACGTTTTACCTGTCGAAGTCCAAACATGATGTGTTTACATTAACATCAATACTATGAATCATGTCCCAGCATTTTTTACATATATTATTTTGACAGTGATCGACGCCGCCGATTGTCATCGCTTCCGGCTCACGCTCACAAATGCGATCACTGACTGCGAAGTCGATCGTTTTTGCGCAACGAACGCTTTCACCAAGAGGAGCCCTCTATTACATTAATACGCGTTCTAGTCCATTCAAAATCGTCCATCAAACAAAAGAGTCAAAAGACAAATGTCAATTCTCTCCCTTCTCCGTGTCATCATCCTCACAACACTCCAACAATTATGGTTCTGCTCTGACGAAGCGGATGCATTTCCTACTCCTACTACACGAAGCATCACGCCGAGGAGGAGAGCGACGATTCGACCTTGGCATGCCGACGGATCCTTGTCATCCTCGAGGCAGCGTCGAATTTTCGCATCTTTCGCGACAAGTGCTATCTACTTGACATCTGTTCCGTATAATGAAGGAACGATTACTGTGTCGCGTGATGAACAAGAGTACAACCTGGCCTACCGATTGTTCCGTCCCATGTCTCTGTCGTCACGAAAAGCGGCCCCGGTAGTGGTTTTGCACGGAGGACCTTCTGTCCCATCCGACTATTTACAGCCGCTAGTAGACGTAATTCCGTATCGATCTATACTCTTCTACGATCAACTCGGATGTGGGATGAGCGACGAACCAACGGACACGACCGCGTATTCCATAAGTTTGGCCGTCCGTGACCTGGAGGCTCTGTTGAAAAGGCTTTCCATACGGAGATTTCACCTCTACGGACAGTCATTTGGGGGCATTCTAGCCTATGAGTACCTCAAAAAGAACAGTGCAAATCGAGATCATGAATGTCTCTCCGTGGTGCTGTCATCGGCTCCATGGAATGTCACACAAGTCGAACAAGAAGCCAGTCGATTGATACAGAACTTGGAGAGTCCGGAGTTGTTTCGCGAAACGCACCAATGTCGGACGCGGGAAATGCCACAACCTTTGGCGATAGCCTACGGCAAAGCTGGGACCGTATGGCGAGGGACCACCGCCATTACCAACTACCAGGCCATACCCCTATCCGATGATAAATCATCGATGCCCAGTTGCCTGGTCCTTCGAGGACAGTATGATTTTGTCACGGACCCGTGTATCGAAGGATGGAAGAACATGTTTGGAAAAAGGATTCGTTATCGTACGTTGGAGGGATGCAGTCACCACGGATTGCTCGAGAATCCAACACGGTACGGTGAAACGCTCGAATCGTTTTTTATCGAATACGACTAGTGAGGGGGAAAGGTAGACTACTGGTCTGCCATCAAATATTCATCTCGAGTTTGTCGATTCACCTCATTTCTGCGAGAGTATCGATATTACCGTGATTCATTTCGAAGATAAGCTTCATTCCCCATTGTATCTATTTTTTTTCTTCTTTCATGACATCTCATTTCAAAATTATCATCTATAGTTGCGATAATCGTCTATCTCGCCGACAGATTTCTATCCATGATCCCGATAATTCATAGATCTCGTTATCTTCACGACGGATCAATCACAAGGACGGCTACTGGAACTAGTGTTGACTATTGATACTCCCATACTCCTACGCCGTCCGACGCTTCCGTTAATAGGTACTCCTAACAGTAAATGTTCCGTTCTTTCGTCGTCTCGAGGGGATAGTGACACTACTTGACTGTGAGACAGTTGGAATGTGAGTCCGTTGGTGACTTGTGAGAATTAGTATCACCAGCCAATGGAGTGGCGGACAGACTCTATGACTGTGACCTCCAAGAAATACCTAATGACCGAAGCGGTCATGGTGTATCTTCTTCTTATCGGCGGTGTCACTTTTCTCGTTTTGAGGACAACCGACCCAACTCACCGTCAACGCCCTAATCTATACGATCAAACGACCAACCAAATTACGATGGGATTCACTGAGGACGAACTAGAAGAGATCCAGGAAGCCTTCGAGTGCTTTTGCGCGAAGGACAAGGATGACAAGCCAAATGGTTTCATTGACAAGAATGGTTTCGACTCGGTCCTACGCATGCTCGGGGGCAACCCAACAGAAGCCCAATTGGCTGAAATGCACAAGAAACTCGGAAAGGACAAGAAGATCACCTTTGATGAATTTCTTCCTTTCTGGGAACAACAGAGCAAAGATAAGAGTCCTGATCTTGATGTGTACGTTTATTTTCTTTTGTGCTTGCTGGCGTTGTTGGTTTTCGTTGCATCCTCCTTGCCTTTACCAATACTCACGGTGTTTATGCTTCTTACATTCTCATCTGCAGCCTAGTCCAAGCATTTAGTGTTTTTGATAAGGATGGCAACGGTTTCATCGCTGTCTCCGAACTTCGAAGCATCTACATGTCTTTTGGAGAGAAGTTCACCGAGGCGGAGGTAGATGAAGCCATGGCTGCATTCGATGATGGATCTGGTATGGTAAATTATACAGAAGTTGCCCAGATGATGCTATCTTGAGTTGTAGGCTGGATGTCGAAATAATGACAAGCACAACGCCGTTGTAGTGAATGAAGCTTGATGCCAACATCCCATGCGCTGTTCAAAATACACAGGACAGGAGGATATAGCAATATTGTTTATTATTATCATTAGCAACATCTCTCTCTCTCTCTCTCTCTCTCTCTCTCTGGATAGAAATGGGGTTTCGTTGCTACGCAAGCACGCTAGTAGGACCAGGCATCTTTATTAGCTCCAAACTACACGATTAGACGTAGGAACACCACTCCGTGTATATGGTCCATGGGTAGCATCTGCACTTTTCATCTCTCTATATTTTGTAAATTCTCTTCCAACGTCTGCATTGAACAACAACAAATCAAATTTTCCCTATCGACAGTTACTGAAATCCAAACGCATTACGGAATGACCTCACGTAATTTTTCATTGTAAACGTTTTGATCAATTTCAACTTTTACGACATGTTCCCCTGGGACCATCGCTTGTCGAAGACGTCTCGTTACTTCTCTTTTTACGAGCGGCTTATCATTGACCCCAGGTCCGTGGTATTCATTGTAGTCTATCGAGCTCAGATGTCTCCTCTCTGTACAATCCGTGAGAACAATGTTGTTCCTGTAAAACAAAACATAACAAAAACAAGCAATCAACGAAGACACGACGAGGCTGCGTAAGATTCGGGGAAGTGCGCGACAACATTACACCCCCTTGGTGGTAGCGCCATTTGCAAACATGCGTCAACTATTAAACAAAGGGGTGACGTACAACCTATCAATGCATGCAAATTTCCCTTCTGTGGTTCGACCGTCTGCCAGCGTGCAAATGATCCAACTCCCCAAAAGCTTCTCAACGATTTCTTTGCTTTTGTTCATTTCTTGATCGGAATCCATATTGGTTCTATTCTGTGTTCAATAGTGATAGGACTGTGTGTGGATATTACAAATTTGTTGGTCTAGAAAAGACGGCGACGACAACAACAACAACGAACAACGAACAGCAACAGCAACGGGGGAAGTGAGGGTTGTTGCTGTGAGTAAAGCGTTTTGTGGTTGGGAAGAGTCGTGGAACAGATATGAGGGAGCGATTTTTGGATATTACAGTAAATATCGATGTAAACAAATCCCCTATTAGTAGTTGATAAGTGTAAAATAGACTATTATTTATTAATATGGATTCAAAAATCAATTACGATATTATATTCTGGTATATATATTATACTGTATAATTTATATTTAGATCATTTTTCTTCAGATATTTTAATACCCGAGCAGTTCAAAGGACTTCTCTCAATTGAAGAAAGTAATGGTCGTCACGCCTCGAAACTAACTTAATGTAATAGGAGTAGGCAATATGCCGTATCTGGAAACGACGTAGACTGACTGCGAACACTTCTTTGTATTATCATGGTCTCGATTTGTTTTTTATTCATAATTGTTTACAGTTTTCATTTATTGTCGGGGGTGCAAACGGAGAACGTCCCGAGGATCGTTGTGGCTGGATTCCGATCTCATCACGGGGCAGTATCGTCGTCCTCGTCGGATACTTGGCGACCACCAAACACAAAAAAGGAATGGCTCAAGTTTCTACTAGAAGAAGACAGAAGAGGTGGAGCACACCATGATGACCATCGGGAATGCATATTTCCCCGATTTGCTTCGGCAGAGAGTATTATGAGATTGTGGGATCATGTACGTCATCGTCACAAATCCTTTCGCCGACACGAGGGGCCCGATGGAAGATGCGGTCGTATTTCTTCTACCAATCTCGGACATGATTGGGTGTTGGCGGAAAGTGAACAAATGGCAGTTCAATGTACACCAAATGATGTTCTGCGAGTATATTTAAATGGTTCCCTACAGAAGATATGGAATGCGGACTCGGTTTTGGAATGTCGTTTTACCCTAGTGGACACAGCTAATAGTCAACAACGGTTGTATGACGATAGAAGGAGGGAACCATATTACCGGCAAGACTTGGTACTCAAGTCGCAGCGAGTGATCCGACGACACACTGGCATCATGCGTTACGCCCAAAGAATCGTGATCGACCAAGTGGGAGAAGGTCGTGCGACCAACTACTGTGTCCGCGTAACCCTCCATGACGACGAGAACACGAGAGACAACAACGCAACCACAAGTAACAAACCCTTCCAAGAACTGCACGTGTTCGTTCATTTGTCACCGCGTGGTCATGATACTCATATCTACGCGGCGGGTATTTTCCAAGTGAATAGACGGGTGGTACCAAATCTGCTTGTATTTGATGCAGCCGGTATCGCGGGGAGCATGGCGGGTAAAGGGACGCTGTGGTTGGCTGCGTATTTTAAACAACATCAAGAACGAAAACTTCTTCATCCTTTGGATCAGAAGAAAACAACCATTTTATGAATATGTGCAGACTGTGGACGTCACGAACGTTCCGATGAAGTAATGAAACGAGCAGATCAGAGATACCAGGAGAACTTACGCGACATCCATCCTCTGAGTCGACAGTGCAGACAATCCCCAATATATCCCTCCGTCAGAACCTACGCCAGGTCCTTCAACCTAACCAAGCTCAGCTAACTCGCTTGGAATACGGTTCGCATGGCTTCCCCTCCTTCAGGGTACCTCCAAGCACTAATGCTAACGAAAACTTCCGAACGCAATCATGCTCAAACAATGTACTTAAACAACGATACTAATAGGAATTTCTACCTTTGCGGCCGCCTTTTTGCTTGCCTGATGACCCGGACGACTTTCGCCTTCGATTCTCTCCCATACGGGCAAGAGCTGCTAGAGCTGCCCTGTCTACGACTGGTTTGACATCGACATAATAGCCGACGCCCTTGGGTCCCTTTCGGAATACATAGCCGTCCTTCGAGCCTGTGAATTGCTTCGACGCAATAAATAACGACGTAGTCTTCCCTTTGGAAGCATTTTCGGCTTTAGCACCTGATTTCGATTTCTTGGATGGAGACTCTTTTTTTGCTACCTCCTCTTCAGACTTTCTCTTTGACTTCTTCACGCTGGCTGCCTCGTCAGCCTTACTTTCCAACTCACTATCCTTTGCCTTCTTCAAGCTGGCTGCCTTCTCAGTCTTACTTTCCAACTCACTATTCTTTGCCTTCTTAACGCTGGCTGTCTTCTCAGTCTTACTCTCCAACTTCCTTTCATTTTTCTTCTTGGCTGACTCTTCCACCGATGTTTTTGATTCTTCCGTCTCATTCTCACTCTCCAACTTATTGTCATTTGTCTTCTTGGCTGACTTTTCTACCGCTGTTTTTGATTCTTCAGTCTCTGGAGTAGGGCTTTTCTTACTTGACTCTTTTAGCTTTAGCTCTTCCTTTTCGTTGCCATTGACGTCGGTTTTCTTCTGCTTTTTTAGTGCCTGGACCAATGGACTTTTAAGCTCCTTTCGCTTTTTTTGGGTCTCGTCTTGGTTTTCACCGGATCCGTTGGACTCCGCCTTGGGTTGTTTGGGGTCTTTCCATGCTTGTGAAATACCAGCCAAGCGTGCAATCTCGACGAGTTCAGCTGGCGTCTTGTTGTAAAAGGGCAGGGAAGTCGACGTTGGTGTTTTGACAGCAATAGCCCGAATGTTGGCCCACTTGCGCGGGATCTTAGGTACACCATTCTCCATCACCGCAACTATATTACTGACCAATTGATCCGGCGACATGTGGGTGTAACCCGCCCGGACAGTGACACAGTTACCTTCTGACAAGTGCAAAAAAGTCGACGAAAGGGCCTTATGGATCATCAATGGGAGAGAAGTTTTACGAGTAATATCAACGGGGATGGGATGCTTCTTGGCTTTGAAAAAGTCCTTTCCGAGGCTCGACGTGAGCATAGGCAAGATGCGATCGTCCGCCATGAATACCGAATACTTTTTGAGCAGTTCACGTCTCTGAGAGTACTGCGCGTGCTTTTTACGAAGCGATTCAAGACCAAGAACTTTTTTGATAAATCCCATGTGTTCTGGGAACTGCTCGATCATATCCCTGATCGCTGGTTTGGATTCATCTTTCACAATGAGGCAAACCTCCGGCTGGTCAAGTTGGTCGTTATCATTGTCCTTCGATACGTTGTAAATCGAATGGGGTATTTCGATACGAAGAGGCTTGCGCGAGGGATCTTTGGGTGTCACTTCCAGAGTGAACTGAACTTGGACAGAGGTATCTGTACCGAGGAGTTGTTCTTTGCCGTCGTTCTTCTCTTCCACCGTGGCTTTGTGGTGCTTGAGCAAGGCGTTGACAGCTTTCTTGAGTAGCTCTTGGTCAACTCGTTTGTTCACCTGTAACTCCTTGGGCTTTTCTTTCGACTCCTTCTTTGAGGACTTGGAAGCCTTGGGGGGCTTACTTTTCTTGGACATCACCAAAGCTACCATCGTCGCGTCTTTTTTCTGTTTCCTTCTTCCGCAAAGTATGTTGAGCGAAAGGAGATTTGATGCCGACAGAAACAAAAAATCGCTTGGTGGAGAGAATTTTCTGTCTGTCCGCCACAGCATAGAATTTTCAATTTACAGACCTTTAAGGTTAAAGAACAAAATTTGGTGGTGCCTTGTATCGCATCTTCCAAACGTAGCGGAGACGAATCTTTGCACCATCTCGACGACGGTACACTACCCGGTCAGTCCATTGCAGAGGGCTGTCGACGGACTTGTACCACTCTTCTACCATGTG
>Ga0051981_10001800_pt1 | contig 10483 bp, 5 predicted proteins | sample CryGey13umfilter_3_FD_59644 | JGI IMG/M metagenome (GOLD analysis project Ga0051981, IMG submission 59644) | Groundwater microbial communities from aquifer in Utah, USA - Crystal Geyser 4/10/14 3 um filter | ecosystem: Environmental > Aquatic > Deep subsurface > Groundwater | place: USA: Utah... | reverse complement strand
TCCTTGATCGACTTCGTGAAGTAGCTGGCCGCGATGTAGCTGCTCTTGGCGTAGTAATGCTCGGCCGAGAGGTCGAAGTTGGTCGACTGCAACGGCTTCAGGTTGGGGTTGCCGACGTTGCCGCTGCCGCCGTCGATGCGCGCCAGGCCGTTGAGCGTGCGCCCGCCCTGGATGGCGTTCCAGCCCGGCCGGCCGATGGTCTTGCCGAAGCTGACGCGCAGCTTGGTGTCGGGCGTCAGGTCGGCGCTCCAGTCGATGGAGGGCAGGGCATAGCCATAGCTGCCGTCACGCGAGGCGTTGGTGGTGCCGCTGAAGGTGATGGGGATTTCGTTGGCCGAGACCCAGCGGACGGCGGAGGGCACGGATTCGACGCTGGGCGAGTTCACCTGGGTGCGCTCGTAGCGCAGGCCGGCGGACAGGTCCATCGGCACGCCCCAGTCCCAGCTGAGGTTGTACTGGCCGAACAGGGCCTGCGACTTTTCCGTCGTGTTGAAGTCGTCCTTGAAGTCGAACGAGGCCTTCAGCAGCGCGTCGGAACCGAGCGCCTTGATGGCCGCCGCGCGCAGGTCCTCGAAGTTGAAATAGAAGAACTGGTTGAACAGCCGCGGGTCATTGGAGCCCGGGATGCGGCTGAAGTACTTGCTGATGGACTCGGCGCGCCAGATGTCCTTGGGCATCGCGGCGGGGCCGCCGGCCTTGTTGGCGCCCCAGGAGTCGCGCTGGACGTTGGCAAAGGCCGACCGGTTCTTCACTTCGGTCAGCGACAGGCCGAAGTCCAGGCTGCTGTCGCTGTTGATCTTCCAGTTGCCCTTGGCCTGCAGCTGGTTGACCTCGTTGCGCTGGTAGCTGTTGCCGAACACCGAACCCTGCAGTTCCTGCAGCGCCGGGTTCAGGGTGCCGCCCTTGATCATCAGCACCGGGAACTTGTTGCTGAAGTCCACCGAGGTGTCGCCGCGGTTCAGCGACGCGGTGCCCAGGGTCACGGCCGTGCCCAGCGGGTCGTCGGCGCCCGAGGTGGCGGTGGAGTGGTGGGCGTCGAGGTCGAAGCTCAGCGCGTCGGTCGCCTTCCACTTCAGGTTCAGGCCGATCTGCTGGTTCTTGTTCTTGGTCTGGATGCGGGACGCGCTCATCGCCACGTCCGAGTTCGTCATCGTCTCGCCGTAGATGATGGGCGAGGACGGCGAGCCGGTCTGGTATTCGCCGAACTGGCCGGCGTAGTTGAACCAGGCCGAGATGTCGTTGCGGCGCTGGCGGAACTTCTGCTCGGACATCACGAAGTCCAGCGTGCCCACCAGGTCCTTGGTCGGCTTGAACTGCATCACGAGCTGGCCGTTCAGGCGCTCGCGGTGCACGCCGGTGAACGAGTAGTTCAGGTTCTGCGGCACGCTGTAGATGGCGTCCTTGCCGGGGCGGTTCTTGATCGTGTTCGCCGAAGCCGGTGGCAGGCCACCCCAGGCGGCATTGCCGCCGGCCCAGTCCTGGTTGTCGATGTTGCCGGTGAAGCTCTTCCAGCCGCTGCTGACATTGGCCTGGGAATAGCCCGAGTCGCGCACCTGGTAGGTGCCCATCAGCGCGATGCCGAAGCTGCCGTCGCTGTTCTGCGTGCTGTAGATGCCGCTGAGTTCGGGGGTGACCCGCTTGCCCTGCTCCTCGCCGGGCAGGCGGCGGGCCGAGTCGTCGCTGACCAGCTTGACGCCGACCTGGGCGATGGTTTCCTTGATGTCGAGTGGGCGCTGGGTGCGGACGTTGATCGTGGCGCCCATGCCGCCGGTCGGGCTGCTGGCACGGCTGGTCTTGTAGACCTCCAGCGCGGCGACACCGTCGGCGGCGAGGTTGGAGAAGTCGAACGAGCGCGAGCTGGGCGCGCTGCCATCGATGCTGGCGCCGGGCATCTGGCGGCCATTGAGCAGCACCAGGTTGAAGTCCGGGCCCATGCCGCGCACCGTGACGCGGGTGCCCTCGCCGTTGGCGCGGTCGATGGACACGCCGGAGATGCGGCTCAGCGACTCGGCCAGGTTGGTGTCCGGGAACTTGCCGATGTCCTCAGCGACGATGCCGTCCACCAGGCCCGACGACGAGCGCTTCAGGTTGACCGAGGTTTCCAGCGACCGCCGGATGCCGGTCACGATGACCGTCTCCAGCTGCGTCGTGCCGGCCAGCGCCTGCGGCGCCGAAGTGGCGGGCGTGGGGCCCTGGTTGGGCAGCTGCGCCTGGGTGGTGGCGCCGGCGAACAGCAGGCCGCTGGCCGCGGCCAGGTGGGTAAGGCGAAGGGCAGGACGGGGCTGTCTCATTCACATGTCTCCTGGGTCGTTATCTTGTCGTGGATGTCTTGGCAGAAACTGAAAGCGCTTTCAAGAATACGTGATTGGAAGCGCTTTCAACCTAGGCAACACCCTTGGTTTGGCGCGCTCGGGCAACGGAGGCCTAGGGTTTGTGCCAGGTTGATGGCGTCGTTATGCGTGGCGGCACCCGCATTCGCCGGGCGCGGATGCGCTCGTCGCGCTGGACGTGCCACCGTTGCGGTGTGCTGAACTGCCGCCGTGGCGGCAGATCTGAAAGCGGTTTCGTTTGAGGCCGACCCAGATCCGGCGGTGGAGGCGTCGGGTGTGCAGACCCACCCGGCGGGCGGGCAGGAGCCGTCAAGCGGCGGTGTCGCTGCCGGTTCAGCGCAGCATGCGCCGCGTGCTCTCGCGCACCACCAGGGCCGGCGCCGGCAGTTGCACCTCCGGCCGGTTGCCGCGTAGCAGGCTGAGCATCGCGGTGGCGGCCTCGGCGCCGATCTCGTAGACCGACTGGCGCACGGTGGTCAGCGGCGGCATCGCATAGCGCGCCATGATCAGGTCGTCGAAGCCGACCAGGGAAACGTCGTCCGGCACGCGCAGGTTGCGGCGGTGCAGCCCCAGGCAGGCGCCGATGGCCATCTGGTCGTTGGACGCGAACAGCGCGGTGAAGTGCTGGTCGCGCTCCAGCAGCCGGCTGACGGCCAGCATGCCGCCGGCCTCGGTGTAGTCGCCCTGCACGATGAGGTCGGGGTCGGCCGCAATGCCGGCCGCCGCCAGGGCGTCGAAATAGCCGTTCTGGCGTTCGACCGCATCGTCGTGCAGCAGGTCGCCCGAGATGAAGGCGATGCGGCGGTGACCCTGCTCGATGAGATGCTGGGTTGCGGCGCGGGCGCCGGCGCGGTTGTCGAAGCTGAAGCTGTAGAGCTGCGGGCCCGAAAGCTGGCGGCCGACGACGATCATCGGCAGCGTGTCGGCGACCTGGGTCAGCTCCGCGTCGGACAGGCGCCCGGCCAGCACGATGACGCCGTCCACCCGGCGTGACAGCAGGGTCTCGATGGCCTTGCGTTCATCGTCTTCGTGCCAGTTGCCGGACACGAACAGCGGCACATAGCCGGCGCGTTCCAGCTCGCGCTCGATGCCGAGCAGCGCCTCGCCATAGAACGGGCTGGAGATGATCTGCGTGACCACCCCGATGGACAGGGTGCGCCCGCCGGCCAGGCCGCGGGCCACGGGATTGGGCCGGAAGCCCAGCGCCTGTATCGCGGCCTGCACCGCGTCCTTCTTGGCCTGGCTGACCGCCGCCGTGCCGTTGAGGATGCGCGACACGGTGCTCGGCGACACGCCGGCCTGCTCGGCCACCCGTTCCAGCGTTACCACGCCTTCGGGGCGGTTCGAGAGCGCTCGCTTGGCAGGCAGGGTTCTGGCGGTCATCGGCAAAGGGCGGGTCGGCTGCTCAGTGTAGGGGTGGCGCCGGCGGCGCAGCGTGCATCGCAGCCCGTCTAGGGTTTGTGCGGCTGAGGAATCCGGCGGCTTGCTGGAGAATCATGAAAGCGCTTTCATTAACCACCAGCTTCATGCCTCTACCTCCCCTGCACCGCCAGTTCCCGCGCCACTTCACCTGGGGCGTGGCCACCAGCAGCTTCCAGATCGAGGGCGCCGCGCACGCCGACGGCAAGGGCGAGTCGGTCTGGGACCGCTTCTGCAGGCAGCCCGGTGCGATCGCCGACGGCAGCAACGCCGACCTGGCCTGCGACCATTTCCACCGCCTGGACGAAGACCTGGACCTGATCGCATCGCTGGGCGTCAACTGCTACCGCTTCTCCATCGCCTGGCCGCGCGTGCAGGCGCTGGGCCATGGCGCCTTCAACCCGCAGGGCCTGGACTTCTACGAACGCCTCGTTGACGGGCTCAGGCAACGCGGCATCGACGCCTGGGCCACGCTCAACCACTGGGACCTGCCGCAGGGCCTGCAGGACCGCGGCGGCTGGAACGACCGCGACACGGTGCACCGCTTCGTCGACTACGCCCGCCATGTGCAGGCGCGGCTGGGCGACCGGCTCGACGGCATCACCACGCACAACGAGCCCTGGGTCATCGCGACGCTGGGCCACGAGCAGGGCAATTTCGCGCCCGGCATCAAGAGCCGCAAGGTCGCCGCCCAGGTGTCCCACCACCTGCTGCTGTCGCACGGGCTGGCCATGCAGGCACTGCGGGCCGACGGCGCCCGCAGCAAGCTCGGCATCGTGCTCAACCTCGCGTCCACGGTGCCGGCCACGGCCATGCCGCCAGACATCGAGGCGGCCGATCGGGCCGACGCGCGCAGCCGGCGCTGGTACACCGAGCCCCTGTTCAAGGGCCACTACCCCGAGAGCGTGCTGGCCGAGCTCGGGCCCGACGCGCCCGTGGTGCAGCCGGGTGACCTCGCGGCCATCGCCCAGCCCATGGACTACCTCGGCATCAACTACTACACCCGCAGCGTCGTCAGCGCCAGCGGCGAGGACTGGAACGCCAAGGGCCGCGACCTGCCCGTGACCGACATGGACTGGGAGATCTATCCCCAGGGCTTGACCGACCTGCTCGTGCAACTGCAGCGAGACTACCCCGGCCTGCCGCCGATCTACGTGACCGAGAACGGCGGCGCCTTCAAGGACAGCGCGGTCCGCGACGGCCGCGTGCAGGACGACGACCGCACCGCCTATCTGCGCAGCCACATCGCCGCACTGGCCACTGCCCTGCAGCAGGGCGTGCCCGTGGCCGGCTACATGGTCTGGAGCCTGATGGACAACTTTGAATGGGCGAGTGGCTACCTCAAGCGCTTCGGCATCGTCCATGTCGACTACCAGACCCTGCAGCGCACACCCAAGGCGAGTGCCGAGTGGTACCGCGCCTTCCTGCGTGCCTGGCGCGGCTGAACCAACTTTCAAACCACAACAACCGGAGACATCCCATGCCCCAGCTCACCCCTGCCCCCAGCCCCTGGCGCCATCTGCTGCCCGCCATCGCTGCCGTGCTGACCGCCTGCGGCGGCGGCGGCGGTGCCGCGACCGCGGCCCCCAGCCCCGCCCCCAGCCCCGCGCCCAGCCCGGCCCCGGCCCCGGCCCCGGCCCCGGCGCCGGCGCCGACCCCCGCGCCGCCGAGCACCTGGACGCTGGTCTGGAGCGACGAGTTCAACGATGCCGCCGGCACCGTGCCCAAGCCCGCCAACTGGACCTATGACCTCGGCAATGCCGAGACCGGCGGCTGGGGCAACCATGAACTGGAGTACTACACCGCCAACGCCCGCAATGCCCAGACCGACGGCAACGGCAACCTCGTCATCACCGCCGAGAAGGCCAGCAATGCCGGCCCCTGCTGGAACGGTTCGCCCTGTGCCTACACCTCGGCCCGCATCCACACCAATGGCAAGGTCAGCTTCACCTACGGCAAGGTCGAGGCGCGCCTGCAGCTGCCCGCGGGCGCCGGCATCTGGCCGGCCTTCTGGGCCCTCGGCACCGACCTCGCGGCGGCCGGCTGGCCCAAGGCTGGCGAGATCGACATCATGGAATTCGTGGGCAAGACGCCCAACACCGTCTACGGCACCCTGCACGGCCCCGGCTACTCGGGCGCCCAGGGCATCGGCAAGCCGCTGGACCTGGGCAAGCCGGTGTCCGGCGAGTTCCACACCTACACCATCATCAAGCGGCCCAACGAGATCATCTGGCAGGTGGACGGCGTCGAGTACCACCGCCTCGCACCGGCCAATCTGCCGGCAGGCACCAGCTGGGTGTTCGAGAAGCCATTTTTTGTCGTCCTCAACCTGGCGGTCGGCGGCGACTGGCCCGGTTCGCCGGATGCCAGCACGGTGTTCCCGGCGCAGATGAAGGTCGACTGGGTGCGGATCTACAAGGAGAACTGAGCGGACGCGCCGGCATCAGCGGCTGCGGCCCCGCGGGGCCGCATCCCCTCACACCGGCTCTTCTCCCTTCAGGCCCGGCGCCGCGGCGGCAGGCTGCGTCTTCGTGCGCCGCCCGGCGCCGAGGCCCTGGATGCAGTCGTCCACCACCTCGTACAACACCGGGATCACGAGCAGGCTCAGGAAGGTCGAGGTGACCAGGCCGCCGATCACGACGATGGCCATCGGTGCGCGGAAGCTCGGGTCGGTGCCAAAGCCCAGGGCGATGGGCATCATGCCGGCGCCCATGGCAAGGGTCGTCATGATGATCGGGCGGGCGCGCTTGTGGCAGGCGTCGAGCAGTGCCTCCAGGCGTGACAGGCCCTGCTCGCGCTGCGCGACGAGGGCGTACTCCACCAGCAGGATGGAGTTCTTGGTCGCGATGCCCATCAGCATGATCATGCCGATCATGGCCGGCATGGACAGGTCGGTGTCGGTCACGAACAGCGCCAGGATGGCGCCCGGGACGGACAGCACCAGCGCGCCGAGGATGGTGACCGGCTGCACCCAGGCGTGAAACAGCAGCACCAGCACGATGTAGATGCAGGCCACGCCGGTGCCCATCGCGAGCGCGAAACCCTGGCCGAGTTCCGCAAAGGCCTCGGCGTCACCGATCTCGGCCTTGCGGATGCCCGGCGGCAGGTTGGCGACGCTGGGCAGGGCCGCTGCGGCGGCCTGCACCTCGGACAGCGGCAGGCCGTTGAGCTCGATCTCGAAGTTGATATTGCGCAGCCGGTCGTAGCGGTCGATCTCGGCCGGGCCGCTGGTGAGCTGCAGCTCGGCCACCTGGCGCAGCGGCACCGGGCCGCGGGCGCCGGGCAGGGTCAGCTCGCCGAGCAGCGCGAGGTCGGCGCGCGCCGCGTCGGGCAGGCGCACGACGATGGGCACCTGGCGCTGGCTCAGGTTGAGCTTGGGCAGCAGCTGGTCGTAGTCGCCGGCGGTGGCGATGCGCAGGGTCTCGGCGATCGCGGCGGTGGACACGCCGAGGTCGGCCGCACGGGCGGCATCGGGCCGCACGATCAGCTCGGGGCGTTGCAGGCTGGAGCTGCTGGTGACCTGGCCGATGTCGGGCAGGCGGCGCAGCTCCTGCTCCACCTTGGCGGCATGGGCGGCCAGGGCCTCGCCATCCTCGCCGGCGAGCACGAGCTGGTATTTGTTGTTGGAGCCGCCCAGGCTCACCTTGATGCGTGCGCCGGCGATGCCCTGCAACTGCTCGCGCAGCTCCTGCTCGATCTGCTGCTTGCTGATGCCGCGGCGCTCCTGTCGGGGCGTCAGATTGAGCGTCAGCGTGGCCTTGCGGGCCTCGGGCGCGCCGCCCATCGAGAACGGGTCGCCGCCGGCATTGCCGCCGCCCACGGCGGTGTAGACCAGCTTCACGTGTTGGTGGGCGGCCGCCACGGCATGGGCCTGCGCGGCGACGGCGCGGGTCTCCTCGTAGGTGCTGCCGGGCGGCAGCTCCAGGTTGATCTGGCTCTGGCTCAGGTCGTCGGGCGGCAAGAAGGCGCCGGGCACCTTGCCCATGAACAGCGGCGTGCAGGCCGCCACGCTGAAGGCCGCCGTGATGGCCAGGGTCTTGCCCTTGTGCGTGAAGGCCCAGCGCGCCGCCTTCATATAGGCCGGCATCCAGAAGGGCTCGGTGTGCGGCCGCGTCGCGGGCTTGAGCAGATAGGCCGCCATCATCGGCGTGAGCAGCCGCGCCACGACCAGCGAGAAGAACACCGCGATCGACGCCGTCCAGCCGAACTGCACGAAGAACTTGCCGACGATGCCGCTCATGAAGGCCGTGGGCAGGAAGACCGCGATCAGCGTGAAGGTGGTCGCGATCACGGCCAGGCCGATCTCGTCCGCCGCCTCCCGCGCCGCCTCCAGCGGCGTCTTGCCCATGTTGAGGTGGCGCATGATGTTCTCGATCTCGACGATGGCATCGTCCACCAGCACGCCGATGACGAGCGACAGGCTCAGCAGCGTCACGACATTGAGCGTGAAGCCCATCATCTCCATCACCCAGAAGGTCGGGATGGCCGACAGCGGCAGCGCCACCGCGCTGACCAGCGTGGCCCGCCAGTCGCGCAGGAAGAACCACACGACGACGACGGCCAGCAGCGCGCCCTCCAGCAGCAGCGACATGCTGCCGTGGTAGTTCTCGATCACCGGGTCGACGAAGTTGAAGGCCTCGGTGACGGTCACGTCCGGGTGGGCGGCCTTGAGCTCCTCGAGCGCCGGCTTGAGGCGCTTGGCCACATCGACCTCGCCGGCACCCCGGGCGCGGACGATCTCGAAGCCCACCACCGGCTTGCCGTTCAGGAAGGCGCCGCTGCGGCGCTCGGCCACGGTGTCGCGCACGCTTGCCACCTGGTCCAGCCGCACGCGGCGGCCGTCGCCCAGCGGGATGTCGAGCGCCGCCACTTCCTCGGCGCTCTTGACCGTGGCGATGGTGCGCAGCGACTGCTCGGCGCCACCCAGCTGGGCCCGGCCGCCGGGGGCCTCCTGCTGCACCTGCTTGAGCTGGCGCGACACCTGGGCCGCGGTCACGCCCAGGGCCAGCAGGCGCTGCGGGTCCAGCTCGACGCGCACCTCGCGCGTCACGCCGCCCACCCGCGCCACCGAACCCACGCCGCGCACCGCCAGCAGCCGCTTGGCCACCTGGTTGTCGACAAACCAGGACAGCGCCTCGTCGTCCATGCGCTCGGACGACACGGTGTAGGTCAGAACCGGCAGGCCCGACAGATTCATCTTGGTGATGACCGGATCGCGCAGGTCGGCCGGCAGCTCGGCGCGGATGCGGGCGACCGCATCGCGGGTGTCGTCCAGGGCCTCCTGCAGCGGACGTTCCAGCCGGTACTCCACGGTCACCGTGGCCAGGCCGTCCTGCACCTTGGTGTAGACATGCTTGACGCCCTGGGCGCTGGCGACCGAGTTCTCGATCTTGCGCGCCACCTCGGTTTCCATCTGCGCCGGCGCGGCGCCGGGCAGCGAGGCGCTGACGATGATGGTGGGCAGCTCGATGTCGGGGAACTGCTGGATCTTCATCCGCTGGAAGCCGTAGAGCCCGGCGGCCGTCAGCATGATGAAGAGCATGATGGCCGGCACCGGGTTGGCGATGGACCAGCGCGAAACATTGAACACGGCCCGGCTCCTCAGGGTGCGACGCGAACGGTGTCGCCATCGGCGAGGAATCCCACGCCCGCCTCGACCACCGCCGCGCCGGCCTGCAGCCCCTGGCGGATCTCCACCCGGCTGCCCTCGCGGCGGCCGACCTCCACCTTGGTCTGGCGCACCTGGCTGCCCTCGATCCGGAACACATAGCTGAAGCCGTCGCGCAGCAGCACCGCGGTCTGCGGCAGGGTCAGCGCGGGGCGCTCTCCGAGCACGAAGTCACCGCGCGCGAACAGGCCGGCGCGCAGGGCCTCGCCCGGCTTCAGGTCCACATAGACCAGGCCGTTGCGGGTCTGGGCATCCACCGCCGGCGCCACGCGGCGCACGCGGCCTTCCACGGCGGGCGCGCCGCTGGGCTGCAGGCGCACCAGCTGGCCCGGCTTCAGCGGCGCCAGCTCGGCGCCAGGCACCTCGGCCCGCCATTCCAGCCGGCCCTGGCGCTGCAGCCGGAACAGCTCCTGGCCCGGCTGCACCAGTGCGCCGGGCGTGGCGATGCGGGCGCTGATGACGCCGTCGTCCGGCGCCCTGACCTGGGTGTAGGCCAGGCGCAGCTCGTCGGCCTGCACCCGCGCCTTGGCGGCGGCCACACGGGCCTGGCCCGCGGCCTCGGCGGCGACGGCCTGGTCGATGGCCTGGGGCGACAGCGCCTCGCTGCCCTGCAGGCTCTTCACGCGCTCGGCGGTCTGGCGGGACTCGCGGGCGGAGGCCTCGGCCTCCAGCAGCGCGGCGCGGCCGGCGGCCAGGTCGGCCTCCAGCGTGCCGGGCGACAGCCGCGCCAGCAGCTGGCCCTTCTTGACGCGGTCACCCACGTCGACGCGCAGCTCGGCGAGCCGCTGGCCACCGATTTCGGCGCCGATGACGACCTCCTGCCAGGGCGCGATGGAGCCGGTGGCCGACAGCGTCAGCGGCCAGGTGGCCGTCTGCGCGATGGTGCGCTTGACCGTCAACGCGGGCCGGGCCGGGGCGCTGGCGGCCGAGTCCGCCTGGGCGGGGCCGGACAGGGCCAGCAGAAAGCCGGCCGCCAGGGCCACGGTCAATGCGGCCGACAGGGCCGCGGCGGTGAGGGGGGGGCGGTGCTTCATGGGTCAGCGGCTGGCCAGCGGGGCGGTGGGGG
>Ga0051981_10001796_pt1 | contig 10491 bp, 10 predicted proteins | sample CryGey13umfilter_3_FD_59644 | JGI IMG/M metagenome (GOLD analysis project Ga0051981, IMG submission 59644) | Groundwater microbial communities from aquifer in Utah, USA - Crystal Geyser 4/10/14 3 um filter | ecosystem: Environmental > Aquatic > Deep subsurface > Groundwater | place: USA: Utah... | reverse complement strand
TCATCTATTGGCCTCTTGTGAATTAGGGTGCCAATGTGGGTACGTCAAGATTCTGCAAGAATAATAATGATCGACGCGTTATTCCTTGTCAAAGCTCACTTTTTCCTTTGGAACAGGTACAACGATTACATGCATGTTGGTCTCGCTAGCGCACGCCGGCGACAAGGACGAGCTCGAAAGAGCCTTTGGGGCAAGCTCGTTATATTTTCTTTTCAATGTTTTGACGCTGTGCATTCTACTGCCGATTGAGGTTACCACTGGGTACTTGTACGAATTTACTCGTTTCATGCTACCGACTTCAGTCAGCGATGGCGATTCTTGGGAAGGTGAGCGGACCGAGTCTCGATGCTGTTCAAAAGCCTGACTTACCAGTCTTCACCATATGATCTTACCCCAATCGTTTGTTTCAGGTCCAATCAAGAAGATGGTCGGCCCTCTCGTCAAAACTCTTATTATCGCAAACAAGGATTTAATCGACGACATTGCCGCCAGGAATGTTGAGTCATGCGATGTGGTATACCCGGTCATATGTCAGGACGACCACGCTTCTTACGATACCTGCGATCACCACGGTGGTCTAATCGGTTGCAATTCCAAGACGGGACGCTGCCCTGCATTCTTTCAAGTCAACGCAAACAGAAGTGACGATATGGTGTCGGCTTGGGTTTGTTTCGTCATCGCATTGTTCATTCTCATTCTTTGTCTCATCCTTTTGGTCACGTTATTGCGTCGTCTTCTTGCGGGCGCGTCCACTCATATACTCTACAAGGCAACGCACATCCATCCGTTTTTTGCCATGGTTATTGGGTGTGCAATCACAATTCTGGTTCGTAAGTTTATAGTCGAAAAGATGAACGACGGTGAATTGGTGATCACGACAGTGTTTCTCACGTCTTCGTTGCAACTTACAGAAAGTAGTAGCATTACTACCAGTAAGTAGTATAGTATGTGATTGAAAGCCGATTTGAAGTATCAACAGTGTGACAATATTCACCCACTCATCACCTTATCTGATTGTAATCGCATAGGCGTACTTACTCCACTCGCCGGGGTCGGTGTCTTGAGTTTTGAACAGATGTATCCCGTAAGTCACTAGGTGATCCTTGGCTTTGATTATCATGGTTTAAACGTTTCTCACTCTTCAGACGGTGCGATAGCTTATTTTGGGCTCCGATATAGGTGTAAGTGGAGTCGTATTCCGTTATGGCGCTTTCTATCCGATGTTTCTGATCCCTAATCCCTGCTTTCGTTTGGTTCTTTGTATCAGTCGGTATCAACCGGGCTGTAAGTGGTTGATTGCTTCAGATTACCACAAAAACTTTAGCACACGCATTTTCTCACGTCACAACCTCTTCTATTCCTGTTCTTCACTCTTCAGTTTGGCCTCGCTTGTGAGTTCCAAAGTTGAAAGCTTACAAATCGCTTTGGTGCATTTGTTTTTCAACGTGACCGGAATTTTCATTTGGGGATATCCAATACCGCAGATGCGAGCCTTCATTTTTTACCTCGGTCGACAATTGGGCAAAGCGACAAAATCTTGGAGAAGCTTTCCCTTTGCGTTCATCCCATTCGTTTTTTTCATTGTGCCGCTAGTTTTGATGGGTATTTCCATGTGCTTCGAACAGGGCTCTAAAGGGTACACGGCTTTGGGGTCCTTCGTCGTGATTGTGTTAGGATTCTTTATTCTTTACGCGTTGGTATGGTGGCGCTACCAAGACGGCGAAACCAAGTTTTACATCTGTGTCGAACAACGCCGTCGTCGGGCAGCCGCTATCAAGGCTCTCGCAGACGACCTCGATTACCTTAAGGTCGACAACGAATGGTGCAAGAATGAAATAGGCCATTTGAAAGATCTGGCGTCCACGGTGGTGCACGTTCCTCGAACAACAATTTGTACGCCATCTGCCGCTGGGGACGAAGAAGCGACGGGACTGACAGCGACCGAAGAAGGCGGATTACCGATCGAAGACGACCGCGTAACATTGTATGAATCGACTCATTCGGCGTCTTGGCAAGACGTTTTGCATCGCGCGTCTCGATCAGTCAAGTCGCATTTGACGGGTAGGAACATGAATGCGGAAGGCGCCGAAAGTCTCTCGTCCTCCAACCTCAAGTGATGGGAAAAAGTACGTCGTGTCTTACGGTATGGTGGCCACCTAAGCAGCTGCATGATCACCTCCTTGGAGACTAGCACCGCGCATATCCGAGTATAGGAGTCAATAGGTCGCTCGCACTCGAAGAAACGAGTCAGACTCTGGTATAAGTGGCATTAATTGGCTTGATCTCGATTATTTGAATTTTTCGTTTAGGGAACTTGGCGCAACTTCAATAGATCCAACTTTTTGTGGAGGCATCCTTCGAGCCGCCGCGTTCCCAAACCGTTTGTAGCCGCGGTGGACCGGACCCGTCCAACAATGATCCGGGCTTAACCTCCGGGAAAAGCTCCGATAGAGTTCTAACTTCGTTGGTCTTTACTCTTCTCATGATATCGCTTGGGGATAGGTCAGCAAATTTATCTTCTCCCAAAATTCCAACAATCTCGCAGGCGCTTTGGACAGTCCTCTTATGAAAGTTGTAGACTGTAAATGAACTCAATGAGAACGACTATTTCTTTCCGTGAATTATCAGAAGTTGGCGCAAACTTACCTCGCGTCGATTTTAGCTCCGGATCAAGCCCATACATCAAGTTTTTGTCCAGTGTGGCAACCCCCGTGGGGCATTTGTTCGTGTTGCATTTGAGCGCCTGGATACAGCCAAGGCTGAGCATGAATGCTCTCGCAGCCGAAGTGATATCAGCGCCCAAGGCCAACCTCTTCACCATGCCGAACCCACTGGTAATGCGACCCGACGCATTAATTGCGACCTTGTCCTTAAGATTCGCTCCTACCAACATGTTGCGCACAACCACAATGCCTTCTTCCAATGGGAACCCGACCGAGTTGGAAAATTCTTCTGGCGCAGCGCCCGTCCCACCTTCGGCACCGTCGACTGTGATAAAGTCAGGACCGTTACCAGTCTCTACCATCGCCTTACATAACGTGGCGATGTCACCTGGTTCCCCCACGCATAATTTGACGCCTACTGGTAGTCCACCACTCAGCTCTCGAACCTTGACGATGAACTCGATCAGTTCGTGAGAATTGTTGAAGGATGAGTGCCTAGGAGGGCTATGGCAATCCCCAGTCGCTGGATAAGCTAGCTTCCTGGTGGCCGCAATCTCTGGAGTGATCTTTGCTTTGGGAAGAATACCGCCGTGACCAGGTTTGGCACCTTGCGAAAGTTTGATTTCGATCATCTTAACATTACCGTCGGCAGCATGCAACGTCTCCTGAAAGACTTGTGGTTCAAACACTCGATTTTCGCCAGTTCCTGAACCACAGCCAAAATATCCTGTACCAATGTTCCACACCAAGTCTCCACCGCCTTGTATATGAAAACGAGACACCCCACCTTCACCGGTATTCTGAAAGAAATTTCCCATTTTCGCTCCCGCGTTGAGCGCCAGAATCGCATGATCCGATATGGCACCGTAGCTCATACCACTCACGTTTAAGATGCTTGCCGAATACGGTTTCGTGGTCCCATAGGCGGGTGTGCCAATCGAATACCGCATGGCCCGTGGATCTGTTACTTTGGTCGGCCACATGCTGTGACAAGCCCACTCATGATTGATCTGGTACACATCTCGACGGGTACCAAAGGGGAGCGTATCATCAACGCCCTTGGCACGACGGTAGACTTGTGCCCGATGATTTCGATCAAAGGGTCTACCCTCACTGTCCGACTCGACAATGTACTGATGAAGTTCGGGACGAATCGTTTCAAAGACGTAACGTAGATTTCCGAGGACGGGAAAGTTGCGACGGATCGCGTGGGATTTCTGACTAATATCTTTCAATCCCACGTGCCAATATACGGCCGTGGTCGTTCCCAAGATGATGGCCGGGACGTAGCTCACGGCGTGGTGTGTCAGGCCAAACCAAATCGTCGGACCGGCCAACGTCATGAGCGTCGCGGCCGACAAACCGTACCCCACTTTTCGAAACGTAGAACGATTCCAGTGTTCGATAAAGTCCGGGAAATTATGCCCCACCATGGCACTGATAGTATCGGGAGAGTACCTGTCATCACTTTTATTATCTCCACTCGTATCCGGATGGAAACTTGTAGCATGAAAGCATCGCGTCACATGGACAGAGTTGCAACGGAAGATTCTTCGCGACGTCGCTTCGACGGTGACACCACCCTGCTGTGTTCTCGGAAGACTCCGAGCAGTTCGAAACGACAACGCCACTAGATTGTGACGCGAAAGCATTCTGATCATCGAGATGCAATAACGGGAATAGAAAACAGAAATCTATTGTAGGGATGATGACAAAATCTGATGGAACGGATGCCGATTATCAAGATAGGAGCCAAAAAGATACGGCTGTAATAGATACTGTTACTCACTCCTCTCATGATACAGGGGACGTTGATGCGAAAGACCTCGCAAACAAGAACAGTGGTTATGACGTGACACGAATCTTCGACCTAACCCTCTTGCGCGCACTTGACGCGCTGATGACTGCCCGCGTGACACTCCTCCTCCGCCATTTCCATGTAAGGCACGAAGTCTGCGGTCGTAAAAAACGATCGATCAACGACCAAAAAATCTTCTACCGGTGGTGATTGTGTCTTCCCACGTTGTTCTGGATTGCCAGCATTATCGAGCAGCACCGTCTCTGGCCTTCTCCTGTTCTTCTTATTTATCATATACTTCAAATTATTTCATCACCATTACCGAAAACATGCGTTTTGGTGTATTCTGTTTTTCGCTGCTCGCGTCGGCAAGTGCCTTTGCGCCCCAAGGATCCACCACCAGATCATCAAGATTCACCGTTGGACCGTTGCAAGATGCCGTGTCGACGAATACTGGCATGACACCAGAAGAACACGATATTGCCATGGAAAAAGCAACCAAGGCCATGACGGCCTTTACCAACAAGTACCTGGCAAATACGAAAACGAAACTATGCACCGACAAATCTGTTCCTTCCGTGGTAATCAAGGGACTCGCCGAGCACAAGGTCAATCTGGGTGCACCACTCTGCCCCTGTCGATTTTATGATAACAAGGAGGAGGAAGCAAAAGATGGATATTGGAACTGCCCTTGCGTCCCAATGCGAGAGCGACACGAGTGTCACTGTATGCTGTTCTTGACGGAAGATAATCCATTTGCCGGGGATGAATCTGAAATTTCGGTAGAGGAAGTCATCTCTGGGACTTCTGGATTGGATATGTAAACAGAATGCTGTTACGACAAAGTCAAGACAAAACTTGGCAGTTGGTATGAATTATCACAGACAAGCGCGCGCACAGGCGCAAAAAATTAAACATACAATCACGCCGTTTGCAGATATCGGATAAGAGTAGTTCTTAGCGCCGTGTGGCGTAAATTATGCCGCCGTCTTACTAGCCAACTTTGCCTCAACGGCCTCCATAATTTCCTTGGAAACAATATCAGGCTTTTGATTTCCATCGATAGTGACGCTAATGTCTGTGTAGCTGTCTTTTACGGCTTCGACATTTGCGTGGAACTGTTCCAGACGGACCTTCACCTTTTCCTCCGTATCGTCAGAACGCTGCTCAAGTCGAGACTTGACTTCTTCATCTTCGGGAGGCGAGAACTTCATGTGATAAATCTTACCCGTTTTGGGATCTGTTCGACGGCCAACAACACGCTCTACCAAGACGTCGTCTGGGACTTTCAAGAAAATAAAGCAATCGGCTTCGATGCCAGCATCTTCCAAAGCTTTGGCTTGTGCCTGTGTACGAGGAAACCCATCCAATAACCAACCATTCTCCATACAGTCCTGTTCTCCCAAACGATCTTTGACCTGAAAAGCAAGTGAAAAGGCAAGTGAAAAGCACCAACATGAGAAAAAAGTTTCCCAACAACAATAATTTCATCGAAAATTGATTCATAATTTGAACTTACGACGCCGATGATAACTTCGTCAGGGACAAGCTTTCCACTGTCCATAAAGTCCTTGGCCTTCTTTCCAACGGGAGTCTGAGCGGCTACCGCCGCGCGAAGCATATCACCCGTAGATAAGTGGACGACACCAAATTTCTCCTTGATCACTTCACATTGGGTACCTTTCCCGCTGGCAGGGGCACCCGAAATGATAAGCTTGACAGGGTCATCTCCATCCGTGGCGCCGGCAGAAAGCTGAACACTGTTCGTTTTTCTCATGATTCCAAATAATAATACACGATTGTATGCGATTTGATTGTTTCGGTCTTGGTGCGACTTGTTAGTCGTGTATTGGGATTGGGTCCATCCCCGAATGGATACCAACGGTTGATTGGGCGACGTCCGCGTGAATGCGGCCGCGCCAGTCAACAAGAGTGTAAACGACACAAAGCGGGAGAAAAACATCATGCCGATGTGTACCTGTTGTGAAAATTACTTTCTTCGTCGACTCGTTTTAATGATCGAACGATGCGCTTATCGTTCTTCCAAAACCTGCAAAATGGGCTCAATGGAACAAGAGGCAGTCAGCAAGAGGAGTGTCACCATGGTGAGTGACGGACAAAAAGCATTTCCCCCGAACCAAGGGAGGCAAGTTTCGGTCGCAGAACTACCGCCCACAAAGATCTCTGACGTACTCACATCACCACGCACCATGGGACGCGGCCAGACCAAATGTGCCAACTACGGATCTCTGCTGGGGCAGTTGCCGCATTCTTACTTTACTGCTAGGAGTGCCTTTTCACATATCAATCTACCGTACGTATAGAACTAAATCATTGCACTTGACTCCCCCTCTCTGTATGCTTTCCAGATCCGCAAGTTGCTTCACTGTAAGTTGTCCCCTCAAGTTGATTAGGTTGATTAGGTATACAGAGAGGAACTGGGGCGCTGCAGATTTAGGTAGGCTTCATGGCTAGTATTTCCTACTTTGTCCATCTCACAGAATGGAGATCTTTCATGTGATTCGTGAATCTATGACAGATGCATTCCAACATTTTTCATTTAGGTAAGTGCTTAGATCAATAAACAATCAGCACCATAGCTTCGTTGGCTACGGTTTTCTGATTCCATAGCTGCGCGGTGGAAGTTGCCCATCACATTTTCGTTGCCCTGGAGACTTTTTCTTCAGTCATAGATGACGCAGATCATACTGAAGAAGTGAACTACTCCTGACTTAAGCTCAACAGCGAGATTTTGAGATGGTGGACAGTTGGCGATTGGAACGATCCGTGGATCGTATCCATGCCCTACCCATGCCCGTTGTTTGGGCACTATGTTCCATCCGATTATCCCCCCTTTATACTCCGCCGCTTAAAATTTGAAACTCCGCGCGAGTAAATAGGCGAAGGAAGGTTGAAAGAGCAACCCAAAACGGCTCATTTGAAAAATAGCCTTGTCGTGCGACAATCAATTCTGTGTACATTTCTACGATGGCGTCTGTCCTCAGACAGACTCCGGTTTACTTAATCCTATATTGCCTCTGTTATATTGCCTGCCATCCGATTTTCACTCGATAGAATGTGATAGAATAGTGCGTCGAACCTTTTACTCTTTATCGCTTATTGTTTTAATTGAAACTGCATATTGCAAAAACGTTTGTCGCTTCATGATTGGACGAACGATAAAGTGTATCTCAATCTTGGCGTCTTTTCCTCGGTAAATCAAAAGCCCCCGATGCCGTCTTTCCAGTATTGGGGTGTATATGTCCTAGATGTGTCTTTAAGCTGATTTATTTATTTAGTCAAAATATACATAAAACATCTTTTTTGAAAAGTATAATGAAACCGAGGATGACCCGTCTTTGGGAGGAGGGGTTGCAATGTCCCTGCCCACCGCGGAGGCCATTATCTTCCCCGTCGATCGAGCAGGATAGCCCATTTTCACAGCGCAACGCATTTCAAAAACAAGTACACCTTGTGGCAAAAGCACACCATACACGCTCGCGCACTCACCAACCGAAACGAGAGTGTCAAAGCCCCCCATCTCCTCTCCTGCCCTTCCTCTCCTTTCCCCCTTTTTCTTCTAGGCAGGCATTTACAAGTAGACGAACTCTGTATCGGCACAACTTCTTTCGATTCACAAAGACAGCCTCCTTTTCCAAGGTGAACTTTGACAACGAACCGCTCTCGTCTAAATTTTTAATTTAGTCGAGCTCAAAACAAATCACGAACACGAGATTGCGACTCCGCGAACAACTTTTCTGTGTTAGAGTACGTGTGAAGAGCAAAACAGGCACCGTCCGTCTGGTTGCGTGTTGTAACAAAGTTTAGACACAGTTCTGACACAATGGAGGGTGGATATCCCGGCCATGGTCCCTATGGACGCCAGCCCACCCTACAAGGTCGCGGGGGTGGTGCCAGCGGCAACCCCAACAGCGCCACAGGGGGAGGTGCCGGTGCCGGCGGAGGAATGACACAACAAGGCTACGAAAATGACATGCGAGCGGCGGCCCGTTACGGTATGGCACCTCCTGGCAGCATGCAACACCATCACGGTATAGTGCATCCCAATATGGACCCGGGAATGGGTGGCGGAGGAGGAATGGGAGGTATTTATCATCGTGGCCCTCATCATGACGGCATGGGAGGACCGGGTGGGATGATGGCCATGCAGCAGCAAAACTTTCCAGGTTACGCATCTCAAGAATTATCACCCAACATGCCTCGTATGTCTGCGGGTGGCATGTACGGGATGCAAGGACAACCACCTCAACCACAGCAACCGCAGAGAGGTAATTCGCCGACTTCTTATGGAAATACTCTCGTTGGCAGTGGGGGACGAGGCAGCGGTGGTGGCAACGACAGTCAAAATGGACCAGGCATGGCCGAAATGGGTTCCAATTCGGAACGTGGCGGTGTCAGTGGACCGGGACAACCAGGAATGCCCGGTTCCATGTCGGGACCCAATGCAGCCGGGGGAACTGCTCCGACGAGTGCCAGTCAGGCCGAACGCGAAGAAGAACTTCTCCTAAATTTGCTCATTGCACGACGACAACGTGGACGCATATCGGGGGAACAGGGACAAAGTCGACAGGAGGGTTACTACGCGGATGAACTATTGCGGTTACGCCAGGGCCGGGCGGCCGCAGCCGCGGCGGCCGCTGGACAACCAGGTGGTCGTGGAGGAGGGAATCTACCCCCCATGCCTGGAATGCCACCTATTTATATGGATCATCCTATAAATACTTTGCCTGCTGTGAGTGGACATCACATGAATGTTGGTATCGCTGGTCATGCCGGCGGTGCCTACAACGATCATCACGTGTACAAGTCTCCCTCTGACGTTGTTGCCATGAACCTCCCTATACAGGAAGGAGTCGACCAGCGCATTGACCGCTCGCCTCCGCATCTTATGGATGCACGTAGTCAAGATATGATGATGATGCGCGACTTCTCGGGGCGCGGCATGAAACGCAATCCATACGATATGGTCGCGGGTCCTCCCATGCACCAAGCGGGTATGGGCCCCATGAAGTATCACATGGGAATGCAGGGCTTTGACATGACGGGGGCTGGAACAGGAGGCCCTCCAGCCAAGAAGAAACGATCGCACAAGAAGAAGCCCGCCGATATGCCTCGTCGACCCTTGTCAGCATATAACCTTTTCTTTTCCGAAGAACGTGAACGGATCTTAAAAGAAATCGATGGTGAAAAGAACGAAGAAGGCGAGGACAAGAAAGACGAAGAAAAGACCGAGGAAGATAAGACCAAAGAAGAGAAGTCATCCGAGGCAGCCTCGGAAGGGGGAGAAGAAGATGAATCTTCCAAACCCAAGGCTCTATTGCGTCCTTTGATCCCTAGCCAGAAGAAAAGGCGTCCGCATCGCAAGACGCACGGAAAGATCAGTTTTCAACAGCTGGCTCGCATGGTGGGTGAGCGCTGGAAGGCGCTCCCAGATGAGCGCCGCAAGAAGTACCAGGAATTGGCACAAGAAGACATGAAACGCCAGAAGCAGGCTATGGAAGAATACTATGCGAAACAACAGGCTCTGAAGGAAGGTCGGGGAGGTGACCTTTACATGAAACAACAACAACAACAATCCATGGAAGCACATGTCTCCGAAGGAATACCAGAATCATCAAATATTTAAACTTTTTTCTTCGGGACGCTTTGTTTGGGTTTGGAAAAATAAATGAAGAAGTACGATTGTCTTAGTATACAGGCGATGATAAGTTTCTTGTAATCGTTGTTATTTCATTTACTATTCCAATTGGCTTTGCGAGTAGACATCGCACTTTTTGTGTCCACCTGTGCCCGTACAGCTCGATATGAGAAAACTCATGAGACGAAACCCACGAAGCTTCAACTTCTTGTTCGACCGCTTCATCAAATCAAATCACTTTTCAAAATGCTGACAGGAGTCGTCTTACAGCTAACCCCTTTCCACCATTCAAAAGATGTGGCCGTATAAAATCACGAACGTGACGAATAAGAATACGACACACACGACCATTCAACTACATAAAAAAATTA
>Ga0051981_10001795_pt1 | contig 10492 bp, 10 predicted proteins | sample CryGey13umfilter_3_FD_59644 | JGI IMG/M metagenome (GOLD analysis project Ga0051981, IMG submission 59644) | Groundwater microbial communities from aquifer in Utah, USA - Crystal Geyser 4/10/14 3 um filter | ecosystem: Environmental > Aquatic > Deep subsurface > Groundwater | place: USA: Utah... | reverse complement strand
AAATGCTTGCGCAGTACCCGGCAGTTGAGCCGAGCAAACACAATATAGGATAAAAAATAGAGTAGAAGGCGTTCTTTTGCGAAGTGTTCGAACCGTCATTCTGGTGCGCTCTCAATGGTTTCGATCTAATGTAAACGAGCCAAAAGATAAATAGATTTGCGCAATTTGATTCCTCTTGTGTCGATGCCTTTCTCGCTGTTGTTCAGATGATGATGCAAGGCATGAAGCGCGGGGATATTGGCATACATCCAACAAACCCCTTGAAGGAGGGGATCCGTAAATTGATTGCGTAAGCCAGCTCCACGTTATTTGTTCGCCTTATTGGTTTTGGGAATCTAAGCAAGTTGAACCGAGAGGATCGCGGTTCCAATATGAACATGACGTCAAGTACATCGACCTCCAGTATCCCTAAAATCCGAATCCTGTTATTATGAAAAATTCACAAGATCCTTGCCTTTATTTGGAATGCGTCACGACACAGGCCAATCAAGAAACTTCCGTGGGAGTATTTCTCGAAAGTGGAAAGGACGACTAGTTTCAGTCTCTTTTACAACGTCATGCTGCGAGTCGTCATACAACGCATGACGAAGCGAGAAAAGATACCTTCTCCGTCGAATTCGGATTTGAATCTCAATAAGGTTAAAATTACATTCAAAATATTCGACCACTAACAATAAGGCTCAATTTCACCAAGTTGAAGTTTTGCTTCCGCGATGCTTGTGCCGACGACTGATGTGAAGAATGATGAGAAAATGGCCTTCCGTTTCGTAGGAGTACAAAGGTACAACTACACACTTCTGCCACCATGAGATCCTTTCTCGTTGCTTGTCTATTCATATCGGCTTCGGCCTTTAGCCCGTCTTCTACACAGAAGATACAACGACCCCAGTCTCGGCTATCCATGGCCGCCACTTTGGAAGCCCCCGTCAGAGAACCCGAAACGTCGGTGCGCGTCAAGGAAGTTCGTGAACGTTCCCGCAAAGCCTCTGAAGATGCCGCTTCTGCCAAAGGATGTGCCATTCAAGATCGAGGAGACGAGTGGTGGCGAGAACCGGTACCAGCAGAGAAGAACATTTCCGCCGAACGTCCCCTTCGCGTCCTCATTGCAGGCGGAGGTGTTGCTGGTTTAGTGGCCGCATCTGCCTGTCATGCCAAGGGTATGCAAGTAGCCATTTTTGAACAAGCCAGTCAGTACGCTCCCTACGGTGGGCCGATTCAAATTCAATCCAATGCATTAGCTGCTATTCGACGGATCAGTGAAACTTGTTACGACGAGTTGGTCAAAGCAGGAACCGTCACGGCCGATCGCGTGTCTGGCCTCAAAATTGGATACCGTAAGGGAGTTTTTTTGGGACTTGGACAACAGTATGAAAAAGGAGACTGGTTAGTCCGTTTTGATACTTTGCAACCGGCCTTAGAAGCTGGTCTGCCAGCTACTGTCGTTGTAGATCGACCAGTCATTCAACAAATCTTTTTGCGACATGGTATTCCCGACGGCACCGTCCGCATCAAATCGCGTGTCAAGCAATACGAAGAACTGCCCGAAGGAGGTGGTTTGAAAGTCACTCTCGAAGATGGTACTATTGCCTATTGCGATGCCTTACTCGGAGCCGATGGGATTTGGTCATCTGTCCGTCGACAAATTCATAACCTTGATGCTGGTGCCGATGGCTTCGCTGCTTCCGGCGCCGCCGGTGGTGCTTTGTCGGAAGCCGAGGCCCGACGTATGGCCAAAGATTCCGTCCTAATGGCTGCCGGAGCAAATCGTCGATATTCAGGCTTTACTTGCTATGCTGCCTTGACAGAGCATAAGGCATCGAATATCGAAGAAGTCAGTTACCAAATTTTGCTTGGCAAAGATAAGTACTTTGTCAGTACCGACGGCGGAGGTGAACGACAGCAATGGTTTGCTATGATTCGCAACGAACCTGGGGGTGTCGACCCGGAACCTACAAAGGATAACCCGACACCCAAACTCAATCGACTATTGCAAGAATTTAACAACGAAGAACCTGGTGATTCGAATGGCGATGTGTGGGATGACTTTGCCCACGAATTGCTCCGTGCCACACCCGAAGATGCTATCAAACGTCGTGACTTGTATGACGGAGCACCCTTGCTAACCAAGGGATGGGCACGAGGACCTGTAGCTATTTGCGGAGATGGTAAGCAAAAAGGATTTCTGTTTTGACATAAATGGAATTACTCTCATCGCTAAATATCTCACCTATCTTCGTTCTTAAGCGGCACACCCGATGCTCCCTAATCTCGGACAAGGAGGTTGTCAAGCCACAGAAGATGCATACCGATTTGCAAAAGAGCTCGCCACCGTCCGACATACCAGTGAAATTCCGGCGGCACTCCAGACCTATTATCGTAAACGCATACCCCGTACCACAATTATTCAAATTCTCGCTCAGTTGGGTGCCGATTTGTTGGTTGATTTCGATAAAATGATGACCATCCCTTTAGTGGGTCCGTTCTTTTTGTTCATGACGCAATTCTCCATGCCATGGATTTTGCGATTCCTGTACACATCGGAATTCTAAACATCAACGAGCGATAAGAAGTAGAAGCTCAATCTATGAAGTACTTGCGAGGGTAACAGTACTGACTACTAGAAATATGAGGGATGCATACGTTCGCCTCCAAAAGATTGTCAATGGCGTTGATTTGACTATTGGTAACTGACAACATACCACACATCGTACTTTTCTCTACCATAAGACTTCTACACATCAATCTATGATATATGCTGTCATCCAGACTTTACCTTCGTGGCGAGTTGTGGTGAGGCAGGCAACTATCGGGATATACTCAGGGCTTGGGCAACAATCGTGTGTTCCTTGATATATGCTGAGCAGTTATACCATTTACATAGAACCAATCGGTGCTTATTTTCCATCTATTCTTCCTAAGCACCCTTTGGTTGCAGTACCTCGACACTCGTGTGCTGTTTGAGATATTCGGCATGCGCCGGATGCTTTTCGGGAAATATCAAAAACGTGACCAAAAAATTGGGTACAACCAATCGCGTGTCAGCCAATATTTCTTTCAAGCTCAGCGCCGGATGAACACGGACCAACGGACTAGGGTCCGGCTTGGCCCAAAGACTGCCATGTTTCTTTTTCCATTTCTTGCGTTGCTGATACAAGTGTTTCCGTTCTATGGCGCGTATGACATTGGCCACTTCGGGTCCTTCATCACCCTTTAGGGCACGGGCTGCCTCGTAGAAGCGCATGCAAGAAGCCTGGTCATGCAAAAGTTCGACACTATCGGGATGCACGACGGCATCGCCCACTGGGGTCGGATGAATTTCAAAATACACCGCCAAGTTACTGCACACAAATTCATTGTTGTAATCCCAGGGCATTGCCGTTTCACTCGTTGGTGAATCTTCCAGTTCGGGAAACATCTGTGCCATGCGGACAGCCAACATGTCGGATTCTGCGAATTCTTGCACGAAGTCAGATTGTCGATGCGAGGGATATAAAAACATGCACGGCCAGTGCCACTCTCCATGGATTTTGCGTGGCAAAGCACCTGAGTTGGGCAAGTGTTGATGCCAACGTGCTTCATCTTGTTGTTCATCGTCTTCTTGTTCGTCATCCGTCACTGTGGATACCAAATTGACTCGTCCCAACTTGATATTGGATTCCTTGGCGTGTTTCCACACTTCTTTGACCATGGCGACACGTTCGGCACGAGCGCGTTCGCGTTGTTGTCTTTGTTGACGAGCCTTACGGACACGCTCTGTCAACAGGGTTTGTAATTTGCGCAATTCTTTGTTCTCTGGATCAAACCCCAGTCCCTTGTCAATGGCGTCGCCGGCTTGTTCCCACTGTTGCAAGCCTTGATAGGCCTTGGCCAATCGGTACCATGCCTTGACGTTGGATTCTTCAAAGGCCAAGGCCCGCGTGGCTTCTTCTCGGACACGTCCCCAATTTTTGAGCAAGAGATGGCACAGGGCTACATTGGCACAAATGGCCGATCGTTCGTGATCCAATTCGCTTTCGTTGTACGTCGGATCGTCCGTGTCGGCTTGGGCTAAATCACCGCCTTGCATGGGTTCAATTTTATTCGCCCACGCCAGGGCTTCGTAGTAATGATTGATGGCGTCACGGTAATACTGTACGTTCTTCGCCTGATTGCGCTTACCATTGGCAAAGGCGTCGTTACCCTTTTTACGGAATTGCAACATCAAACTTGTGGCGGATTCCCCATCGTAGATGAGGCTCGTGAAGGCGTCTTGGAGTCCCGATTTTTCCACTTCTTCCGTGGAAGTTGCAAACATGGGTGGGATAAAGTCATCGTCGAGAATTTTTTCTAAGTACGCTTCCTTTTCTCCTGGTCCCCATCCTTTTCCTTGGGCCATGGCCGCTTCAATCGCTTCACTAAGTAACCGATCTTGTTCATCGTCCGTACCGTCGGCTTCATCCCAGGCTTCCTTTGTCTTGGACATGTTATTCATGAGATCATTAAATTGTTCCGTTTTGTCATCCTTAACGGTGGTTATAGTCACCATGGTACGGAGGAGAATGTACAGCAGCAACAAACAACAGTTACAAGATAGTAGTACTAATAATATAGAGGAGTGAACCAAAGGACAACCTCCAATCTCCCTCTGCACGAAAAGAAAATGCCGCGAGAGAAACAATGAACATGGTGTGACACGGGGAAAATTGAGTGGCGTAGGAAGATATTTTATTCACGAGTTTTTGAATCTTGCGTGATTGATGCACATATGTGTTGGTGATTCATGTCACTGTCAGCCCATCACGGTCATCATCATCATCATTGGACGGCGTGAAGCCCAATTGATACACTCCATCGGTTTTGTTCAACGGCCTTTCATCGGAATCAATGCTAAATCATTAGTACTCCTCATCGCTACGAGGATGGGGCTCGCCTTCATCCGGTCAAAACGCTACGCGATCAACAAGACCACCTCGACAGCTTAGAAGGTCGGACTGGTTTAGGAACAAATCCCCTCTTCTCGTAACGGACGATCGTCTTTGCGATAAATAAATAGCATTTTTAAAGACTCTGTAGAGGAGCGGCGTTACTGAGGGAAAAATGGCTGAAAATCCCCTGATCGGTGAGTGTACGACGTTGTCTCTCGGCATTTACAACAACAATGAACACAAGCGCTCTCTGTCCCGTGGTTGCTCGACATCCCGCCGCATTTCGGCTGCTACCATCTCAAGCCTCTCCAACACAAACTAACGTCAATCATTGTTATCATCATTACATTCAAATAAACAGGCAAGCAAATATCTCTCATTTCCAAAAAGAACATTCGATACCTAGGTACGCTATATTCGATCAATGAGCAAAATGCGACGGTAGCTTTGCAAAATGTCAAATCATTCGGGACTGAAGGACGACCCGCAGCACAGGAAGTTCCACCCTCCAATGATATGCACCCCTTTCTGCTGTTCCGAGGACAAGATATTACTGATCTACATGTGCACGAGGAAGGCACACCGGAAGGTACACCCGAAGGAGGTGCCGAGGCGGCGGTGGCACCCGCTCCGACGGCTCCGGCACCTCCGGTAGTGACCCCACCTCCGCCACCACCATCAACAACAACAAAAGAGACGAAACCCGAGGCAGCTTCTGACAATGCTACTACAGCTCCTACTTCCACTGCCGCTGCTGTTGCTGCTGCTACTACTTCAACGACGAGACAAGAAAATAGCAAGGGACGCGGAGGTCGCGGCCGCGGGGGGCGTGGTAATCAGAATCGTCGTCCCCGTGCCGCTCCCGGTACCGGTGCCTCTCTGCTGCACCGTCCTACGCGTGGCGGCGACGCACAACAACAAAACATTTCTGAAAAAGACGCAGACTTTGATTTTCAATCCAATTTGGAACAATTCCAACAAGATGATGAGAACGATGGTCACCACGAAGGCGACGAAGATGAAGACGAAGCCGGTGATGAACCACCGGCATCGTACGAAAAGGACGACTTTTTCGATTCTATTTCCTGTGAAGCCACCGATCGTCAAGCCGGTGTCGATAATCGTTTGCGTGGACGTCAAGAACGTGATTTGAATACAGAAACATTTGGTGCCGTGGCCTTGAGTCAACGTCGACGAAGGGGTGGACGCGGTCCCGGCGGACGTGGAGGTCGCGGTGGCGGACGAGGAGGTCGTGGTGGTGGACGTGGACGAGGAGGCCGTGGAGGACGAGGACGTAGTGGTGGTGGTGGTGGTGGCAACTTTCGACGGGACGAAGGAATGCCACAGCAGCGAGCACAATCCGCGTCTTAACCACACGAAAATAAATGATGAGGCGGAATGGTCGTAGAAGGCTGCAAGGGGGACCCGCACGTTTTTGGTGACCCTTGGTCGCGACCAACCCGTGTATGTGGCCTGGAGCATTTTATCCATGTTTAATGAATATACAAAATAAGATGCTAATAGACGTGATAATAAGGCTGTAATGAAACGGGCTACGTACACATAGGTACTCTGTAATTGCCTGATATCAATGGTAATAGGGTGTCATAACTAATTTTTTGTTGCCGTCAATAAGAGCCTGAATGAAAAGATTATTTCGAAAAGAATTACCGTCGCCTCGATTTGGAGGAATTTTTTCTTCCTTTACGAAATGATACAATTCGCTGAACCAAATTGTTGATTGGCCTTTTCGACTTGTTGTAATCCATTTTCGGCATTCACTCGTGATTCCTCCATTTGCGTTTCAATGGCATCCACATGTTCTTGCTGTGATCCGACAATGTGCGCCAAATCTTTGTAGATTTCATTGACCTGATGCATGCCCTGATTGATCTTTCGAATTTCTTCCTCACGTTCTCGCATGATTTGTTCAGCAAGTCGCTGTGAATAAAGAAAAATGAGGTTACGGAAAGTCAGTCAAAAATAATGCGTATTATTGAATGAAGTCAAATCGAAACAAAGCACCAACAAGTTCTACCTCTCGTTTTGAAAATGAATAAGATACATTCTCAGGTTCATGTTTGTCGAGTCGATGAATGAATGAATCGACGCAAGCGAACAACAACCAAGACCATGACATTCGCCCCATCAAAATTAAACTCACATCTTGTTGTAGTTGCAATTCCATGTGCCGTTGAAATTCTTCGTATCCCATGGATTCTTCTGTCGCGTGCGAGTCCATAGCCGCGGCCGATGCAGCCTGTTGTTTTTTCAAGGCCGCCGATTGTTGACGCATCTTACTAACAGATTCTTGCAGGGCCGCCACGCGATCTTTCACACGTCGAAAATCGCCTTCAAGTTTAATGAGGGCGGTCCTGACGGCACCCGTTTCTTGACGTTTGGCTGTGGCCAATTGTTGATCAACTCGCTCCGCCAATTGCGTGATCACGTCAACTTGGGCATGATATTGCGATTCGGCTTCTTGATTATTATTATTATTGCCAACTTTAGTGGTCGTTGCTGTCATACTTTGTACAATTTTTTCCAAAATTCCTACATGTCTCTGGTCGTTGTTGTTTTAGTTGTTGTTGTCAAGCACCACGGCAAACGAAGTGAGTTGGGGATTCGTAAAAATTCGTCTGCCGCATAAAAATTCCCATAATTTAAACTCCTTTCTCACCTGGTATTGCAATAAACTTTCACTGATTGGTCGTAACGAGTCCTGTCCTCCCGCAGACGCTGCTGAATTATTATTCCCCGTAGGACGCGTGGGTGCCCGTCCGGACGGTCGACTCGTCTTGTTGCTCCCGGCAAAGTCTTGAAAGGACATGATTGTGATAACGATGACGAATAAATAATGAACAATGGTAGTAATAAAAGTACGTGTGTATGTGTAGTTTTTTTTTCAGCTAGCAAAACAAGATAATAGAATAACAAAGGCTGCACTTGAGGGGTTGCAGTCTTGGCTTTCTTTCGACTTGGGAGACGACTAAGACAACAGCACGGCAACAACCCCAAAAAGTAGTCTTCGCCTAGTTGTCGCTTACAGTTGCTCCTATTAATTTTTTGAACGAGTTGTTCTTTCGACTTTTTCGTTCGTGTTCTTTTTTCTCACCATCGGTGTTGAATTGTCAATCGTGTTAAATTATTAGTCACGCGGATGACGATTACATTATTTTGTGATTTCGGTGGTCTGGATGTCGTCAAATAATAATACCGGTTACTGACTGTGATAATCATCTTCAATCGACCCGCCGCACACTCCGTCACCTCGACAGACGGCACCATACCTACCTCTCTCCGTCTCGCTTCACGGTCAGTACACTCTTGATCGACGACGGATTACTACATTCATTTGCAACCATGGCCACACGGGGTGTCGTACAATTACAAAAATTGATCCTCAAATATTGCGAACATGGCGGCTCAAGTCGGGCCACACGAGAGTACATTGCCAATGGACGACTCGCCGCGTGGGCCGCACGTCATCCAGAGACATCCATCGAAGTCAAGGTTTGGAATGGACATCATCCACTCGTTCAGGCGGATTACTTGTCAGGCGGGGTACTGCATCAAGTTTCTGTGAAAAATTACGGCGATTGGAGGCAAGTGGAACAAGTGTGCCAAATGATGGCGAATCGTTCGGGGCGTAAAATCGCCAAAATCACCACACCCGTCTTGACAGATACACCCTCAATCCAAGGTGTTTGGACACCCTTTTTGAATTTACAACATGAAGAGTCGTTTGGTATTACCTTTCACGAAAACGAAAACTAAAAATACTCCCATATAATAAAAACGACATATCATAATGATTGACTGTGACAGACTAAATCTAAAAAATGATAATGAAGCGGTGTTACTTACATACAGTTAACAGTAAATTACTCCTATTTCTTTCTACTATCAACTCTCCATGGTAGTTTCGAGGATAACCCTGATCTCTAATGGGATGGGACAATTCATCCCGGTCATTATCCCTCTCTTATTTTTTCTCTTTTGACTGGGAATGTCCGACGGGCCTACTTCCGATGTTAGGTCTCAACATCGATGCTCACCAAACGAAAAAGACTCCTTCATCATCGTTTATTCATCGTAGAGAGCCAACAAGAGGAGAAGGTATTTCCCTTATTCTAACGTCGTTGTGTTTATTATTGTTATTGTTTTGCTTTCGCACAAGAATACACTGTCGCCATGTCGTCGTTTAACGAAAAGGTCATCAACTGCATTCCCTCACAGGTCTTTATGATTAGTTCATCGGCCGACCACCAAACTTCAGATGAGGCATACAACACTGGAGGTACGTGCATGACTACTTTTAGTTCGCGTCCATCCGATACACTTCAGATATCCAAAAAAAGAAGCATTTTTAAGTGCCGGCCTAACAGTAAACACTCTCGGTGGTCTGTCTCGGTTTGATTGTTATTGTTATTGTTCAATCATCTTCATCTCATTGTGTCAACTCTCGCCTGCCCCGAAAACAACAACAACAACAACGAAAACCCACAACATGAACGCTCCAACCCATTCCACCAAAAAATAGCATTCAATCTACCTAATCCCAACGGCAAACAAGGTGGAGCGTGCGTCAGTGCCCTGCTTCAAGTCTTGTACGAGCGAGGACACGAGAGAGGTTCGATGACTTGGATCTCGTGTCTGGAAGACATGTGGCAACAACTCAAAAAGTTAGGATACGAACAAATCCCTCAACTTAGTAGCAGTCGTTGGATTGACGTGTACCGTCCAATGTATATTGTTCCACCCGGCAGCGGGAAACGTCGAGCCATGATAATTGGGATCAATTATGTCGGACAACAAGGACAACTCCAGGCATGTCACAACGATGCCGAAAATGTGAAAGATTATCTCATCAAGGCCCAAGGCTTTCGAGAAGAAGAGATGCTTATCCTCAAAGACGACGGAAAACACATGATGCCAACGAAACAAAACATCATGGATGGTTTCACCCGCCTGACACAATACAGTCAACCCGGTGATGTGGTCTTCGTTAGCTTTAGTGGACACGGGGGGCGCGTCGTGGATACCAGTGGCGACGAAGAAGACGGATACGATGAATCGATCATCCCCGTTGACTTTCGTGAAAATGGACAAATCGTCGATGATGATATTTTGGATTTGTTTGTGAAGCGGATGAAGGGTGGTGTCTTTTGTGTTGTTGTCATGTAAGTCCACGAGAAATGATAGTGATCGACCATTCGTTTTTTGGTCTTTCTTTTTGGGTACGACGAGGCTGACCAACTCTAATGTTGTACGTACAGGGATTGCTGTCACTCTGGTAGTGTTATGGATTTGCCATATGCCTTTTCCGCCAATCGGAAAAAGATGGCCATCGAACGAAACTTTCCCTTTGACGACGATGACAAGGCTCGTAAACGTGCCTTTAAGAATCAAAAGCACGCCGAACGTAGTGGGGATACAGACAATGCTGGGGACGATAAAACCGTATCAACGGCGCAGACGAAGCCCAAGAAAAAGCACAAACCAAAACCCAGTATTCGAGAAATGCCCATTGAACCCGTGCCTCCCCGACCACCCCGTCGGAGTGTACCTCCACCCCCACCCCCTCC
>Ga0051981_10001786_pt1 | contig 10536 bp, 9 predicted proteins | sample CryGey13umfilter_3_FD_59644 | JGI IMG/M metagenome (GOLD analysis project Ga0051981, IMG submission 59644) | Groundwater microbial communities from aquifer in Utah, USA - Crystal Geyser 4/10/14 3 um filter | ecosystem: Environmental > Aquatic > Deep subsurface > Groundwater | place: USA: Utah... | reverse complement strand
TTTCTTTCTTTCTTTCCCATTAATCAATGGCAACACAGGTCCAGGTCTATTATCCTCATCATGGCAACGATGACGAGTCATCTGCGTTGGCTTGTTTTTTCATAACGGGTTCCGGTCTCGCTTCGCCACTGGCGTAGAACCACCCATCGCCCTGTTTTATAAATAGTGACTTTTCCTTCAGTATCGTTTCTTCTCCGTCCTTTTTATTACGCACACGGACACGAAAATCGACGTGGGCTTGATTTGAGACCGACGGTGCTATGTCACTTTCCTTCGTGTTGTTGTCTCCATCGTCGTCATTAGAAAACGTGCTATGTTTCTCCATTATGGTTAATCCGAGGAAATCAAACGTATCCATGGTCCCATCTCGATCCAATTGCTGGGCCCATTTCACAGTATCTTTCCGCCAATACTGACACGTCGGATGCGTCGTGAGCATTACGTACGGAATGATACGAAAACAAAAGGCCGAATAACAAGACTGTAAAACACGCAAGGGTGTTTCAGCCACCTTAGTGCCGGCATGGTAGGGTTGACAACAATTCGCATACACGACGACTCCGTTACTGTCTTTATCCACACCAATTTTACCACCGCCACCACAAGGACAAGGTGTGGTGTGGGGGTCGGCCGGGAGACGGGTTTCGAATCCGGCAACAACCTGGGCAAATGTTGGGCCCTGTACTCCGAAGCCTTTACGCGTCGAGGCCGTTGCTTTATTTTTGGTAATTTTATTCTTTTTGGCAGCGGCAAATGCCAGACACGGCGACAGTAGAAATGTCGTCGTCGTTGCCAGATAAACAGGTATGAAATGATAAAACAATGCACAACGTGACTTCATATTATGATGATTGAATCGAAGACAAACTTGTATAAAAGGCAACGTGTACTCGACACGATATGTTGTTTTTAACAATTCGATATTGCAACAGCGTCAAACAAGATGCAACAGAAAAAGGGTTGATAGTAGACAATCACTGATGGGTGATTGGTGTTTGGATTGGGGATGTGACTGTGAGTATGATTTTGTCGGACATCATCGAAGCTCGCCATTTATACGTAGTAGTAGTTCGCCGCGATACGTCCGTCCGTGCGTTCACGGTCAATTTGTGACGATGAATGAGCCTCGATTAATCATCATGATGTTGTCTCACAAAAATGAGGGTAGTGGACGCAATCTAAGTGTTAAGAACCATGTTGGAAAAAAATTGTTAGTATTTCGGCTATCTGTCGACTCGTCTTCAGCAATAAGAGGACACAATACAATCTCATGTTTGCTAAGGGAAGATCCGTTGCAAAACGCACAACGTCACACGGGAAGAAAGAGTCAAGCAGAAGGAACAACGCGCGCCGTCGGGGTCCCACAAAAGTGTTGTACAAGAAAGGGGATGGACATATTTGCACCGATGTTGGATGCGATGGGAACCGAAAAAATCGCGTTACCCTATCCACCTTGTTTGTCGATATACGGAGACGACGACTTATTTAACCCACATCGAAGCATCCCACGGCGATTCCTGGTGTTGTTACTGCTTCTGATGTCTTCGTCGTGGCCGCGTACCGTTGCGAAAGAAATCATCCCGTCGGACGAATGGCAGTGGGTGGGTCCGAACGATACGGTCCCCGCGGGGTTGGAGATCCGTATGGACCTCGGCGGAAATAGTGGGACATGGGCACGAATTATCCACCACGATACGAAGGAGGAACGTCAAGGACAATTTGTGCCATCTCGCCCTAAGCGGTGCGGTCCCAGCTGTAAGGAGCGTCAGAGACAGAGACGGGCGGAAGGCTTTCACCTGCGACGAGGAGAACGACGAGAACAGAACTCATTAACTAGTGTTCTACCAGTCACTGCACATGGTGGGTGGTACCTCCTCACCGCACTAGTGTGCTCCGTTGCCGTTACTGTTTTGGGTACGCACTTCCGCCAACGAAAGGGAAGAAGAAGAAAATCTACCACCACAGCACCACGGATGCACGAATTGTGAAAAAAAACAAAATTACTTCGGTGGACATGTTTCAGACCAGGAAATCACATAAAGAACGAGATGCTCTTTGAATTTGTTTTACGTCTATCGACATGCCGCCCCATGGTATTGCCAATTTCGAGGAAAGCACGGACTGTGTTTCCAGATTCCAGTTTTTTTTTTTCAATTTGTTGGACAGCAAAGTCAATGGTTCTGCTGTAAAACGGGTACAAAACCGACTCATCAAAACCGACTCGTCAAAACAAAGCCATGGCCTATGGTAGAATGGGGCAATGCACACTTCTGTCGCATCGGGGTATGTAGTGATTCCGAGAACTCATTTGAAATGTCGTGAGCGTGAGGGTGAGCAGAGGACGACGTCACGAGATCAGGGGTGATGAATTCACAGTCATGACGCAGAAGACAAGGGGGCGGAGATGTTCTTTCAGTTATCTGTGGGCTCTGGCATCCACGTTTGTCTGATGTTACTCCAACAAAACACAACACTATTAATATACTTCTTTCCATGAAGGCCGGTACTTCTGTCCAGGCCCACTTTTCCTTTCTCATTCTGTTAGTCTCCCGAAAGAACAACCCTTATTCTTACTCGACCGGAAGTCTTGTTCTTACGAGGAACATGAGTTCGTCCCGGAAACGTGGTTCTACCACGACCGCGTTGGAGACGATTGGGAAAGGAACTTTTCCAGATGAAGCAAATAAGAAGAAGAAAAAGAAGAAGCTTTCAATAACCATGTCAAGCTACGACGGTATCACCTGCGATTTCTTGCGTGAAAGAATACAATCACGGTTTGCTTCTTCCCAAAAGGACCATGATGACAAACGCAAGGGCGATAACAAACTCGAGTGCGAGACGATTTATCTCACAGACGATCATTCTTCTTGGATTTTGCTCGTGAAACGATGGTTCCCGTGTCCCGATCAAACAACTTTTGATCAAGAATGGAACGTACACCCGCAAGGGCGTCACTTGTTAAAAATATTTGGTAAGACCGTGGCCGAAAAGCGATGGTCGCAATCCTGGGGGGTATCCTATTCCTACAGTGGAGCTACCAACCCCGCGCGTGAGATCACCCCCGATTCCCGTGTAGCGTTTTTGTTGGAAATCGTCAATGATTGGGTAATGGTACCAGAGGACCGAGGGAACGAAGATCGGCCGAAGACCGCGGTGCAACGGCATCCGTACAACGCGTGCTTGCAGAATTGGTACGAACCCGATGACACCATCGGCCGCCACGCCGACGACGAACGGGATTTACGGGAGGGGATGCCCATCTTTAGTTTATCGTGGGGCGGGACACGGCGCTTCGTGCTACGTGCGAAGCACAATCCAACACACGAAAAGATGGATTTGTTCCTTCACGATGGTGATCTACTCATCATGGGTGGTACCACACAAGAGACACATTACCATGAAGTACCCAAACGTCGCGTAACGATGGATCCACCTACGTCCCGTCGTATCAATTGGACGTTGCGATCGTTTCATGTTCCTGGATGAAAAACAAAATAAATTGTAGTAGTTAAAACTTCTACAAGAGAAGAGTCTGATAATCCTTTGTGAGACGCTTCTAAATTCAATAGTCCTACTAACAGTAAATAGTTCCACATCAGATTGAACATGCGAGATCTAATCGTACCATGATGATGTATCTTCAAGAATAGATCTAAAGAAAAGAGTAGCAAGTTCGTAGGAGTATTGCGTTAGCTACCCGAGCGTTTCCACAAAGGTAGGGTTTACAGTTAACCTTGTTGGGGGTACTTGTCCGCCTACCGGTATTACATTACTCACTATGTCTGGACCAATGCTCCTTTTCACTTTACAATTATCTTTCGAAGTAAAGAACAGAATCGACCCCTTTCCGCTGGCGCTTATTTTATTCCTCTTCTTTCAATTTCCTCATCGATGCAATAAACAGTAAACGCCGGAAAAAATGATGAGTGTATCCTTCTTCCAGACGTCGGCCATTCGCTGTCGTCGTTTCTTGCGATCGAGTAGACGGAAGGACTGTTATCTGCCTTGGACGACCCGTCAAACATCAACCGCTGTTATTCAAGACCCTTCGTCGTGTTTGGCACTTGTTTTCGACACGGAAACCACCGACAGGGTCAAGTTTTCGAAACCCTACCATGACGAATGCCAGCCAGATCTGGTGCAATTGGGTATGCTGTTGGTGGATACTCAGACCTGGCAAACGAGATTGCAGCTTTCCATGTTGATCCAACCACCACTCTCCTCCTTGAACGGTGATGCATCTTCTTCTACATTCATCCATCCCGGCGCAGAAGCCGTGCATGGTATTTCAAATGATGATTGTCGTGCGTATGGTCTCCCCCTCGGTACGGCTCTGAGAATGTTTCAACACGCTGCGGCGAAAGCCGATTGTTTGGTTGCTCACAATATCAAGTTCGACCGGGCTATCCTAGAAACAGCCTTCTATCGGCAAGGTCAACAACAGCGAATCAGTAAAGTTGGAAATGATACGATATCATCCAGTGCATGTCATCACAACAGTGAAGAATTTGATTCTTCTTTCTGGGATAAAATACCACAGATTTGTACCATGGAAGCTTCGACGGACGTTTTGAAGCTACCGAAGAATAGATTTGGCAAGCAAGCGTACAAGTGGCCTACGTTGGAAGAGGCGTTTCGTCACTTCGCCCCTCCCAATGCTGACATGCCCACCGCTCACGATGCCATGGGAGATGCCGAGGCCTGTCGAACTGTCTTTCGGGGGCTCTTGGAACAAGGATTGGTAGACATGGATACGATTCTTCTAGCAAAGGCCAAAAAGAATGACCACACGACAGAAGAAAAGAAAACTGCGATCAGTGCAGATATCACTACTTCTGCAAACAGTACCGAGAACTTGGATGGTAAAAGTAAAATTATACTCCCCAATAACAAAAGGTTCATCGGGAGTCGTCGAGAAAACAAGACGAAAACTCTTATCCCTCCTCGAGGTGGAGAATTGAAACTTAAAATCCTAAACGACGATAAGTCGAGAAACAGTTTTGCCGTTCTGGGGAACACCTACAAGTACAGGGAGTTTCTCAAGGCTGAAGGGGCCCGGTGGGATCGCAACCGAAAGGCATGGATCTTTGATGACATTGCCATGCTGGATACCGTGCAAGCACGACTTTCGATCAAACAAGCCGCGTAGGAAAGAAGGAAAAGAGGTTTACAAAAGCCGCAGATATTCTTATTTAATAAAAACAAATGATTTTTTTTTTTTGTTTTCTTTTCTTGCATACCCAAAATCTAGTCGTCGAGAAAGTCATTTATTTGTATTTTGAGAACGACGCCGTAGAATGGCAAGATACTTAACTAACCCAGGTTACCCTGAAACAGCGATATAAACAATTCTTTATCGTGGACACCGTACTCCTTTTATGACACAGAGTTTCCCGTCTGATTGACTGTGAAAGTGGAACATGCAATATTGCTGTACCCCGCAACATTAATGTAGAAAGTTTCCACAGGCCCGACACACGGGTTGCCTAGTATTGTGGTTCCAGTGGCCGAGATTTGCGCCGACACACTCGTAAAGCCAAACAAATCGACACTCTCTTTTAGAGTGAAAACCGCCGTGCGATTGGATGTTGTGAGAGCCACACCTTGTAGGTGCGAGGATTGGCGTGGATTTGCAAAATCTGTGTCGATTGTGACTGCCTCAATGAATGCCGTGGTCTCGCCATTGGGCAACTTGCGTAGAATGGAAACAGTGAAACCAAATTCCACGCCTGCCATCTGCTCCGCTCTCTCGCACAACTGAGGACCCCGTATAGGATCCACATATGAAATAATCGACATGGCCCCGAGCGATGCGAAACACAAAATCTGACCATTGCAGGAAATTTCAAACTCAACGCGTTGCAGTATCGTTGCGTTATTGTAGGGCGGCGAGATATTCCGGTGGATTTCAATGGAATTGAGTCGGGGTAATGTATTTCCATCGTTTTGTAGGGTGAATGTATCTCCGGGCGACAAAGTTGTTGCTTGCCCGGATACGACCAACACTATTATTGTTTCATCGCTTTCCAGGAGTGGAATTTCTCCGTTCTCGGGAAAATCTTGGCATGACGTCGTAGAATCAAATGAAAAGCAAGACGATGACTGACTATTACAACGTCCACCGATGAATACCAGTTCTACGGAATCTGGTTGTGATTGACAAACTGGCGCAACATAGGGAGGAGGGAGGATTGGGTCGATATAATCCAAGAAAAATTCACATTCCTCGGGTTCTGGAAATATCGACGGTGCGAGCGACGGAGATTCGGATGTAGGAAAACTCGGGACATTTGTCAAACTAAAAGTTGGCATGTGGGTTGGTGCCAAAGTCAAAGCCAATGTTGGTGGCTGTTTGTCTTCACTGCCGTCGTCACCACCCACAAGAGATACTACCACTACCACAATGACAATCACCAAAATCAATTGGGACACTATGAGAAGGATACATCCACGACGTCCTAGGCGACCATAACAGGTCGTATCTTCTTCAGTCGCTGGTACCAATTTGATGGAATTTTCCGTCACAAGTTCCGCCATGGGCACCACAAACGCCGGATCCGGCGGTCCTCCATGATTCACTTCGGCTTCAGTAACGCCTTTGTCATCGTCGTCATCGTCGCCATTGTTACAATGATCCCAAAATTCGTGGTCATGATCATACCTATTATTGTGGCGTTCATACATGGCAAGACCAGGCACGTGGACGACCCTCGGCCCCATAGGGTCCGTCGGACGACTTCGAATCTTTACAGGCATGTTGTTGTTGTTGTTGTTGTTGTTGTTGTTGACAGGATAATTGACTTGTGCTGCGTTGATTTCGGTATACGTGGTTCCTGGTCCTGGTGTTGCACTGTGACCGTCATATACTAGGGCAGACACTGGTGCTGACGCCGATGCCTCGACATTATTTCGTCCCCGTTTTTGCTCTTTAGAAAATATCATTGTTCCGTGATGTGGAGCGTCGGAATGGGCTCCCGGCGAGACACTCGGGATCGTTGTTTCTGCACCTGCTGCGACTGATTTTTTCTCCTTGACGGATGCTTTGATTTGAGCATCCCGTTGATCTGACGATGATTGGTTCGTCCCATTTGTTTGTAGGGTAGAATAGGATCGTACTGGTGCTGTCGCCGTCGTTGTCACGGCATGGGGTGGTTCTAGTACGGATGATGATGATGATGATGATGATGATGATGCTACTACCCCTTTCTGCATCTTGAGGGAATCCTTCTTTGATCTGTTGTCTTTCCCATCTAATGACGATATTATTTTATTTGCTTGGACGGCAGTCGTCATGACAGTTGTAGTCGGTTCGAGGGATGCCGGTGACGATGATAATTCATTTTTGGTATCTTTTATGGCCACTTTCTTTTCCTGCTTTAGTGGTTCCCTGGCCTTGATATCATCCTCGTCCTTGTCGAATAGTATTGGGTTCGTCATGTTTTGTTGCTTCGTGGTGGTGGAGGTGGTGGGGGTCGTCACGGCATGGGGAGGTTCAAGTGATTTTAATGATACCGTTCCCGTTGCATCACTGGTAGTAATGATGGTTGTCGACCCGTCGGGGACGACAACGGTGTCTTTGTCGAATTTCTTTCTCTCTGTCCCATCAAGGTCTTCTCGGGACATATTTCTTTTTACGACCCTTTGTTTCGTTCGTAATTGGCTTTTGCCCGTAGAGAGGCGCAAACGTAGCGTGGTTGTTTTTTGTTTTTTGTTTCAATAGATGAATGTAAAATTCGAAGTTCGCGTCTTCCTGGATATCCAAGGGATACCTGAGACGCCGGTCCTCGGGCGATTACGTCGGGCTTAACGCAGTGTATGATGAGACGGAGCCTGTTACGACGGAGCCTGTTCTTCTGGGCAACAGTGCAGATGGGTTGGTCCTTGGCATCTTCGTCAAGATGTGCGCGTGATACGACCTTCCCCTTTGTTGGAAGGGTCGCCCTCGTGAGAGTGACTGTGAGGGCGCGCGGTCACATCCGGAAAAAACGATCATCCAGAATACCGTACAGGTAACAGAGAGAGAGCGTAAGATCGTTCGGTCGCACTTTTCGTGATTCTGCTCGACTTGCAGAATAGAATTAAATAAAATAGAGTAGGTAGGTAATAAAAAGGACGGCCAATCTTGATGTGAAGTTGACCAACTCTTTCGATCGTTTGGCCGTTGCTCTGTTGTCCCCAAAATGAGATGTGTAATATCACACATTCACACAATTTGAATTCGAAAGAGATAAGGCCCAGGAAGAATAAACATCATCATCTCTTCGTTCGCTTTTATGCGTACACCATGTTGTTTACAAATGGTTCATCTACAAGTATTGTTTCATTGTTGACTGATGAAAATCAATCTTATTGTCATCTCAACAATAGTTTTGCGCTAGTAGGAGAGTCATAAAAGAAATAATGAGTTTTTGGAAGGAAGTAACAGTTAGATAGGAATAGGTATTCTCGGTCGTGTTTCGACAACTCCCGTAGGAAAAAGGAAGCACGATTAGATGGCAGAGAAATACGCTAACTGTAACAAAGTAGTGTGTAGCGCGTCTTTCCCACACCGGGTCGACTTCCACGTGTTTGGACCACACGTCTGGGCTTTTCGGGTCTGATTTCTTTGTTTTTGCCACGAAATAAGAATGATAAAATAATTATGAAACATTTTCGACGACCGACACACAACACAGGTGCACCATTTCGTCTCCTGTTCACTTTATCACAAGAAACCAAACAATAACAAACACAGTAGATCCAAGGGAATACATTGTTGCAACGATGCGTCGCTCCTCGTATCTCTCCGCCTGTATTGGCGCCCTGTTTCTATCATTATTACCTTTCATGGCGCTTTTTGTCGTCGTCGTCGACGCCAAGGAAATTGAACCCAAGGCCGACGCCTGGACGGTCATTGGTGAAAACGATACCATTCCGGCAGGTATGCATGTACGGATAGATATGACGACGGGCGAAAAGTGGGTCAAACAAATGACAGAAGAGGAAAGGTCGGGTGGTGGAGGGGGTAGAAGTAGCAGCGATGGTGGTGGCAGTTCCGTCGCGTTGCAAGTGTCGGGTGATACCGTCGACGACGACACAACTTCTCAAACAACAAGGCCATCGAAACAGGCCTATGATTATGATCGCATGTACGAAACACTCGCCCAATTACCTCTCGAAGAATTCGAACCCATGGGTGGATTACCAGAACCGGTGAAACCTACGACGGCGACACCGGAACAACGCCAATTCTTCGAAGCACGTATGAAGGAAATATGGGAAAAGCGTCAAGAATTGCTACAACAAATTCAACGGGAACAATTGATTGATTTACCTGAGGTACTCAAGACACACATTGGCTTTTTAAGAGATTACTACAATGGGAAAGGGGAACATAGTATCACACAAATCAAGGATCATTTGCTGGAATTGGAATTTTTGGTGACAGACGTGGACATGGCACGAGATTTTTACACATTGCAGGGTTGGCCCTGGTTACTCGCCATGTTGTTACATGATCAAAGTAATGAGACAGCAACAGCGGAAGTGGAGGGCCTACAAGCGGCTGCCGCATGGGTTGTGGGGACGGCTGTCCAGAATACCGGAGAATTCGTACCTTATGTTGTCGAACCCATCTTATTGCCAAATGGTACCATCATTTCGGCCTTGGATGGTTTGGTTCATGTATGGAATGACCAGATTATGAATGACGATATGGAAAGTACGACATCGACGCTACCGCAAAAGGTTTTGTACGCCCTGTCGGCGTGTCTGCGCGGCAATCTCTTGGCACAACATGTGTTTGACCAGAAGAAACAACCTGAACGATTGCGGCAACATTTACAAGATACGCCAACAGACACAGCCCATGGACGTAAGCAAATATTGAGACTATTACAGTTAGGATCAGACCTGTTGATGGAATGGGGACATACCGTGGAGGGGGCAGTCAACGGCGAGAGTACTGTGGCCACTGTTGATGGCTTTCGACAAGCATGGGTTACACCTGACTGGTGTCACGTTGTATTGGATAAGACCCGTTGCTTGTCGCAAGCAGATAAGAGACTACCAATTTTGGATGCGTGGTATCCTCACTGTCAATCGATGTGGAATCCGGCGCGGGTGCAAGAGTTGCTTGTGATGGAAAACGCCACCGAAGAAGACGCAGATACGAGAGCACTACAGAAAAAAATATCACAAAAACTTGTCGATTCAACGCAACTGTAAACTTAATTTGGATTTGGACTTTTCCGAATTCAAGTTTTTTTTTTCATTTGTCTTTGAGATGGGACCAAAAGATATTGTAACCCGGCCAGTTACCACAAGACGTGCCTAGGAAAGCCACTTCGGTGCATTGCTCGAGAAGTTCAAAAATATAATCGTTCAAAAATATACAATCAAGCTGTCAACTTAAACTTATCTTCTGACCCCAGCTCACATTGTCTCTGGCAGATCCTCGACCATGCTATCACATTCCGAAGCCGTTTGTGGCGGTGTGGAGGAGGGGGGACGGGCGCTATTCAACCGAAAGCACAAAATACCACAGCAGACGATAAA
>Ga0051981_10001785_pt1 | contig 10539 bp, 8 predicted proteins | sample CryGey13umfilter_3_FD_59644 | JGI IMG/M metagenome (GOLD analysis project Ga0051981, IMG submission 59644) | Groundwater microbial communities from aquifer in Utah, USA - Crystal Geyser 4/10/14 3 um filter | ecosystem: Environmental > Aquatic > Deep subsurface > Groundwater | place: USA: Utah... | reverse complement strand
TTCAAGGCCTTGTCGACCCTGCCAGTCGAGTTGTCAGGTACGTATAGATGGTAAAAAATAGCGATGGTCCTATTGACATGATCTTCCAGCGGCTTATCTGTCGGGTTATCGGCAAGAGGCTTCTGGATTCGAAGTGGAAAAGGCGCACTTTCATCGAATCCTGACAAAATGATTCGCGAAAGAGGGGCATCATAAATTCCCTTCGAGGCTGCGTTGATCTGAATTATCGTCAGTGCTACTACTGAAATTGCTGATATCAACCCTATCCATGTCCATCTCTTGCTATGGGCAACTGTTGCCATTGCACATAGATAACGTATTTGTTCCACGACTTCTTTTGTAGATTTATTTTGGTAAAGTCTCCGGCGCTCATGGTCGTTCTTGTTTCGGTTGCGTATCCAACTACCGGTAGCTATCCCCGAAACCTTACGCTCACGTCACAAACACCCCCAAACGTTTTTTACTCATATTCCGTACTCCTGTGTGTGTTGTGTCGCAAGTCGTTGGTTGGAATGGCCGTCGTTGATACTAAAACGGCAGACTCGCGCGAGCGAGCATACCGGGTACTCCTACCAGGTCCGTCAGAAGCTGGCCAATGAATGCCGAGTCCCCCAAAGCGAAACGGGACTAAACTTTTTCTACACAAAAAAAGAATTGAAAAACAAAGGTCTAAAATCCGATACGGGACTACACCATGAGTAAACTGTAAATAAACTATGTGAGTCCAACGAAACAGCCTCTCACCCCAAACGCACGCGCAAGAGGACTTTCAAGGTGTGCCACGCTATCTGTCAAGGCAACAACGTGTATGCTGATGATAGTCGAATTAATGTAAACATGGATATATTTGAAACAGCTTTGAGTGCAGCAGTAAGTGTCCATACACAAGCAAAACGCAATGGGAAGGAAATGAACACGTTTTTGCCTTCATAAAAGGGATCTAAATGTACAAGTGACGATTACTTGTGAATTGAAGGGACGGAGCAAATGAATACGCCGAAGAAAATTTTACTCCAGAATTTTGACCAAACAAGGGCGAGCTCAGAGTGCTGGAAAGGCTGTGGCGTCGGATGCCGGATGATGTGCTTCAAGCCGAGATTTGAGAGAAAGTTCTCGAAATACAATCTGCAAAAACCCACAATTCTTTCGCAATATACTTTCAGACTATACTTGATCCGATCTGTGGAATCCACGAGTAAGTATCAAACCGATCTTCCCCACGGCAACCCTCATTTGGAACGTCACCTGCGACTGAATCGGCACACAATTCTCCTATCATTGTGACGGACAAAGTGCCTCCAAAATTAGAATTCCGTACCGCGTCACAATCATAATCAATGGTTGCTACCATAGCATCAGAACCAGTGTCAAGAAACGTTTCCACGGCACTTGCGTAACGGAAGTGACACTGAGTTGCCGTTGATGACGATCTTCCATTTCCTGACAATACAAGAAGGATTTTCTGACTCCCGGGAGGTAGATCGTGACCTGGGGAGTTGCTGTCACCAAAAACGCAAAATATACCAGCAGGGCAGTCGACAGTAATACGTAGCGAAATATAATGATGTGAAGCATTCAGTCCAATAAAGTAACAACCATGAGACGTCTGACTGCACACGAGAACAGCCCGACGGCTCAAAGGATACATTAGTTTGTGCCCGCCTTTTAAAAGGTGATTATGAATACCTTCAATAACCGTTGGCATGGCATCTTTGGCCACATGGCTAGGGAAGCATTTGATTCGCACTTCTTTCGCGCTGTAGACAACCAATCGAAACGGAGTATTATCACTCTGGGCATAGCATGAAAAAGGAATGCAAATATAATCGTACTTGCTGGGTTCTAAAAATGCCTCGATAGATGTGATACGCTGAATGCCGGAGAGACAGCAGGTCGCCACTTCATCCCAAGAATTCGAGCCAACACGCCTTCGCAAAATCACCAGCGATGGATCTACATACCAATACGAAGATTCCGTGTTTGCGCGTTTCTTGGGCTGAATAAGGGATATGAACGCACTCGTTGTTTCGCTTAGAACGAGACGATAGAAATGTGTGGATGACCGCAACGGATCCTTCGTTCGACTCCACGTTCCTGCTTGACTTGTGTGATGCCATCCCATGTACGTCTTACAAACGTCCATGTGGTGAAAGTTCTGCAGCATGTCTTCATACGACATGAAAAACGTTCCATCGCCTTTTCGCCAACTCGCCGGCAGCAACTTTCGCAACTTATGCGTCCATTGCGTACTTTGGGCGCTCCAATCACCTTTGAATTCCCGCATTCCCCAGGGATTCCGAATTCGCACGAGCCTCACGCTTGTGGTTTGCGACGAAAGTGACGTGCTGCCACGACTGTCCTTGCTGCCAAAAAAATCAGTCACCTTTGTTTGTTCCCCCACCACGACATCATCAAGCTGTATTACTTCCAAGACACTATACGCATGACAGCTGACTAGCCCCTGCTGCGCTTTTCGCCCCGAAGTTGCCACACCCATGGCAAAATCGGCTTGGGCAAACGAGAGGAGCCGACCCCATAACAGTTCACGTTCTACCAGGTCAAACACTATGGTTTCACACGGTGCACCCGTCAAATCAGCCAATCCTTCCGCAATGAAGCCCCCCGAAAGTTGTGCGTACGATCCGTGAGCCTTGGCGTAGGCCTTTTCCACCAAGGCAGCCCAAAGTTGACCTTGTGGTGTGGCACAAAAAGCTGGGACGGCTACAATGCCATTCTGCAGTGGTACACCTTCCCGTGGACGATTGGTCTTCTTGGAAGCATCTCGATGTATCACGGGTAAATACGAATCCACGATGACTGCTTCCCAATCTCCATCCAAACAGAAGTTGACTTGGTAACAACCAACCGCATTCAGTGTTGTATGGGGTAGTATCCGCTGCACCAGATACGATTTTTCAGCCACAACGGCCAAGGCCGATAGAAACCAGCAATTACCAATGGCACCTTGTTGTACTTGATCCGGGCTAATCGACTGTCTGTACAAACAAGATTGTGTTGTAGTATCACCAAACGCATGCCACGAAATATACCCAAACCGACTCTTACTGCTGGCATACCCTTCACCGCCCAAGGACCCGCGTGGATCCCATTGAAAGAAATTACACGGTTGTTTACGGGGTGATGATGTAGGGCTGGCTTTCGCACTGGGAGAATCTGCTTTAATGACGGCCACGGCAGCACGTCGCTTCTGACGCAGTACTCTTCCACACGTTAAATAAAATCTTCCATAATTGGGACCATCTGATTGCACTTGTCGAGCGGCAACGGGTAACCCGCAACAACATTCTATCTTGGCGTCGTTATTATTATCATTTTCTTGTTTGGAGGAGGCATGATAACGGCCATCCAAGGACGATGATACAGGTCCAAAGTCAGGATCGATAAATCTAGTGCAATTTTGTGAGGCGCGTTGATAGCATGCGTGCCATTCGGGTGATAGTGCAGTATTGTCATGTCGTTCGTCGCTGATTGCCGTGGAGGGGGGCGGTCGTTTGAAAAGAGCTCGTTTGGTGGGTCGTTGCTGTGTATCAATGGTGTCCTTCTCGTCGGTGGTCCGCGCAGTGACGGTGAGCTTGCTCCGCTTTCGAACCGGAGGTGATTTTTTACAAGAAACAGCAGCTGCACCAACAGCAGTTACTGGAATCCGTAACAGAGCATCCACAGCTTCTTCAACACTTCCATGGCAAAGTTTTAATTGACGACGAATGCTTTCTTGGGAGTATTGTGGCACAATCTCCCTTACATAATCAACCGTTTCGTCGCCGTCGTTGTCCTCAATGTCAACATCTGTAGAAGCTTTCACGAAAGCATCTTTCTTTTCTTCGCCTTTATCTTCGTCCGAGTCAATTACGATCACTTCCTGTTTCGATGGCAACGCTGACATACCACACAGCTTCGCCGTGGGTGATAATGGAAACAGAAGCAATGGAAGCGAAGATAGGGAACAACCACAGATTACATTACTGCTCCCCGGGCTCTCTTGACTCTTGACATGAAACCAACAAGGCGGCGAGAGACATGACTCCGATTGATTGAGTCACGAATTCAAACTGACCGTAAACCAGACCAGGCCCACCGTGTGCAAAATTAACGGTACTTGCTGTGAAAATCGGATAAACAGTTTCCGCTCGCAATAGTAACGTTTTTGACTCTACTAATAGCACGATGATCTAATTACACTTTACTCGTCGTCGTTATACTCGTCGTCGCGAGATAATTTCCAGCAGTAACTGGTGACTCACGTGTTTGATACCATCCGTCCTGGAAAATGTATCGAAGTTATCGACAACATATTTCATAATGTGATCTTTCAGAACTTGACAATGATTCTCGGATGCTGACTGAAGCAAAGGACCTGCATTCTCAGCACTCAAATGCCTTCGAACTACGTTGCAGCAAATGTCCCGAAGGCGCTCCATATCGTACAGATCTGCGGCAATATACAGTTCGATGGCTTCTTCCACGGGGACTTTAACCGAATCGCAATAAATGTATTCCAGCAATAACAAAAAGACGGAACGACGAACATTTGGAATGGGAATCACGCCCTCTACACTTTCACGCATCCCAGACCGTAACATGGCCGCGAAAGGCTCGTTCCTTGCGGCGAGGATGGCACGGTGCGCGTAAACTTGTTGATTTTCGATGATAAATGTTATGTCCGAAAATTCGTCGTCGTTGACAAGAGAACGCATCTGGGTTGCAAATCTACTCGAAACTTGAACGCCACTGCCTGCTACGCCTATACCGGAAGGGTCCAATGGTTCCACCAAGGCCGCCGTGTGTTCGTTGTAGGACGCTACGCGAACGACATGATACGCCTTGAGTTTTTCGACTGGTTGAGGCACTGCCACTTTTCGGCTTGAACCGTGTCCTAACTTTCCGTGATCACCATTGCCCCTAAGAGTGACGATAAAATCCGTAAGAAATGAGGCCGAAAATCAATCAATAATCAATGCCAAACCAACGACATCTTTCATCCACTCACCAAGTGTACACATGCCCAGCGGCGGTCAATGCAACCGAGTGAGACCATCCACATGTAATTTGAGTAACCACTTGATTTTCCAAGGCCTGTACAAACGCCGGTTTAAGTTTGTTGATTCGATCACCATGTCCCAACTGTCCGTGTTCGCCTCCTCCAAACGTGTACAGCTTTCCATCCTCCGTGATAACTGCAGTATGAAAACCACCACAAGAAACCTGTTTCGGTCGCTTTCCCAACATCGATTCTATTAATTGTGGTGTGTGTGCGTTTCTTTCCGAATTGTGACCAAGTCGTCCGAATTTCCCTTCGCCCCACGTGTACAACTCCGCTTGATCTGTCACGACTGCCGTATGAAACCCACAGGCTGATATCTGCACCGCCCGTTTTCCGGATAAACGATGCAACAATAGGGGTAAATATTGGTGACCATCGGTATCGCCGTGACCAGCGACGCCGTTTTCCTTGTCACCCCTGATGAAGAACGAAGTGCATGCATGTGAGTATGCCCAAGTACACGTAACGACCCGATCCTTTCCGACTTTCTTCTACATACCAAGTGTAAACGTCACCTCGAGTCGTTACGACGGCTGTATGACGACTTCCACAAGCTATTTGAGATACCGGGATATTTGCCAAGGCCTCCACACGTTTGGGGTTGGATTCTCCACGTTCATTCCCATGTCCTAATTTTCCGTACATGCCACCACCCCATGTCCATAATTCACCCGTTTCCGTAACAGCAGCAGTATGATAGGAACCACACGTAACTTGAACCACCATTTGTCCCTGTAAGGCTTGTGTGATTTTGGGTACGTATTTCCACCCTGTATCACCGTGTCCAAGGCGTCCATCGTCGCCTCGACCCCTGAAAGGTAGAAAAAAAAATGCACTGAGATTATCATGTTTCACAACAAATTTCTTCTTAACATGCATCTGAGAAAGAACCAAAAATAAACATACCAAGTATAGACATTTCCTTCCGTTGTAAGGACTACGGTATGACCTGAACCGCAGGCTATTTGTTGTACCGAAACACCCCGAAGAGCATCCACGTAGGTTGGTTCATCTTGATCGTTGGTATCACCGAGTCCCAATTGTCCATCTTCTCCACGTCCCCACGCAAACAACAAATTCTCTTCGGCTGCAAGAATACTGTCATCTCGTCGCACTGGTGATCCACGGGGAGATCCTTCGTTCAAGGCACAACCGGCAGCCACCGAAGTGCCTTCATTATCAGCACTCCGTTGTCCAGACATGATTGAATTATATTCCACCCGGGTCGATATTATGGTGGTTAATTGATATTCTTCAGTGATTTCAGGGGCAGAGAAGACGGGAACGTCCGCGCGTTTTTCTACTGAGTATGAAATTCCTCTTTCTATTTTTTCTCCCTTAAAATCTCGTCCAGCATCCAGTGTATTTGATATCACAGATCACAGCCGATACCGAATTAGGTAAAGTCGCCTTCTTACTTAGCACACAATAGCTTCTTGGAGAATAGATATTGATGATAGTAGTAAATCGTTTTGTTTCACAAAACCCGTTCAGACGTGTGAATCGGAGAGACTCTTGTCGTGTAATGGCAGCAACTAGGTACAACAACAGTGAAGAACAACGCGCTGCTGCGAATTTGCCGCTGCCTCATTTTACAGTCATGATGTTTTGTAAAGTTTGTTGGCGACGGTCCCGAGTGGTAGGTCAAACGCACGCCGGGACTTCCTCTACCTAGGTACGCGCCCCGCGTCAGTCATTCCGTCACGTCCGGCGGGTGCGCAAAAATCGAGCAACAAAGTATGTAGTTTTGGTTTTCACGTTCTTACTAGTGATTCGAAACAGTCCCGGGTTTTCGAACTTGATACCACCACGTGCGCCTATTCGATTATTCATATCGGTAATACAACAACATGATCATCATCGATTCTATCCCCTACCAAGCTCCACCTTTCCTACAAACCAGAAAAGCGCTCTCAGGAAGGGGAAGATTGACACGGGAAATTCGACTTCAGATCAGCAGCACATGGGACGACATTTCCCGGAGAGGCACCCGAATGTGAATTCACCGTTATGTCGTCGAACATGCCGAAGATACGACAAATTGGAACCGTGACTTCTCCAAATCTTAAACGTGATATAAGATCCCGAAAGGTATACAAGCGTTATCGCAGAGTTGCAAAACGATGATTTGGATCTGTTTTTGCTCAGCTTCGCGCCTCCCAATCTAAAAGTCTGAAGTTCCAAGCCCAATATCATCCCACCTTTCCCGTGATGCACAGTATAGTAATATTTCTACTTTTGATTGTCTTATAATATAATTACTGAATTCTTCATTTAGACTTTAAAGTTCTAGTGATTGTAGATGTGAAATGTGTACGCGTATAAACTAATGCTTGTTTCAAGCGTGTTGCTCGACGTGCAAAGGCTTGTGTTGGGGAGAACGAAGGACTGTTTCCTCAAAACGTATCCCATGTTTTGATACGGCATCAAGGATCGGTTGGTATATTTCAGGCTTGATGGGCAAGAGAAGACCACGGTCGTGGATTGCTTCGGACAAGACAGATTGTACTGCCGCGGCAGCCGTATATCCAACAGTTTGCGACATGGCGGAACCATTTTCTGACCCATGGTAACGGAGACTCGAAACGTGCGATTCTGTAGTTCCGTCATCAAAGATTGCTTCAATACTGTGGTGCATCACAACCGTATCCCGTTCACCGTCCTTGTAGGCTAGGCGATTTGCAAGGACGTCACAGAAGGCATCAACCACGGAACTGTTGTATGTGGTAGGACTTTCCGTCAGCATATCAAGCCACTTGAGTGCTTGCAGTGCTCGTGATGCTTCTTCTGTATCTTCTTTCGCACAAGCCACAACGAAATCTTCCAACTGTTCGAACCCACGTCGATGAGAGAGGGCCATCAGGGTAGAATACCATGATTCGTTTACAACGATATCTTCATCCATAAGGCCCATGTTACGCAAAGTTGCCATCAAAGTGCTGAACCCTCTGTATCGTAGAGTCCCTCGGAAGATGGTTCGAGTCTCCGGAATACCATAAATATCTACGTACTTCAGCGAATCACGATTTGGGAGCACTTCTAGGCCCATTTCTGGCCAACCCGCAACGAATAATCTTGCATTGTTCAAGAGGTCGTTTCCTTGAATCTCGATCAATTCATTATCCATGAGAAAGCGTGCAGGTGCACCAGAAGCCCGCAACACACCTCGAGGACTCCAACTAAATTTGTAACCAAAGGGATTATTCGCAGCTTCGGGGGATGGAAGGCCACCGCAGACACTCGAAAAGGAAACAACAGCTCCACCTCGAAGGTGGATACCATCGACTATTTTCATGGCTGACATATGATCCAAACCAGGATCAAGGCCAACTTCATTTAGACAAATCATACCAACTTCTTTCATGCGGTTTCCCATGCTACGCAACTCATCACTTTCGTAGCTACTCGTCACCAGATGTGTGCGTTCGGCAAGGCAAAGATTCGCCACAAATGGATGCATCGGTGCCGGTAAGAGACTTACGACAACCGATGTGTTTCGAATTAAACGAGAAAGTTGATCCTGATCTCTTTGGACATCAAATACGACGTAATCAACGTTGTCGAAGACCGAGGCTAAATTTGCTGCTTCGGTTGAATCGTTGCTGACAAGTGTCACCTGTACGTTCGAGCGAGCCAGTGACTCTAAAGCCGCACGAGCCACAAAGCCAGAACCTAATACCAAAGCCTTAGGTACTGGGGTTCCATCTATTGCTCTGACAGCATTTTTCCTCCTCTTGTGATCCACCCTAGTCATGGTAGCTTCGGCTTCCGGAACTTTGGCAATAAGATTCTGTAAGTCTGATTCCAAGTCGTCAATGTGATCTTCGTGTGCTTTCTTGTCCAAGATCGTTAGTACAATCGAAGACTTGATGGGGTTATTGGGACGAGTTTTGGGGATAACAAATTCGTCCATGTGTACACCGTATCCATTCTCTTCGATAGAATCCAGCACTTGGTTAATAACACCCGAATCAAACAAATGCCCCTCGAAACGCAAAGCCAAAAGTGGTTGATGCGATTCGTTTTGATCAGGATGCTCGGCCCTTTTCATGAGCTGCTGTAAGTAACGGTATTTCGTGGTCAGATGTCCACTGGCCGTAGTGATGGCTGAATTCGCCACTCCGTGGCTCAGGCAATACGTGGGAATACCCACGGATTCTAGATTCTTCGACTTGGCATCGATCAATTCGTCCAGAACACCCATGAGCTTGTTACCAAAATGTTGACTACTTTCCAAGGGAAGTTCCGTCGGCAAAATGTCGACACCCAGGATGGTAATGCCTGAGGGCCCAATCGTATCCGAAGTTTCACTTTCCATCAAAGGATCGTACTGAAAGAAAGGTTTGTCGATAGATGTACTTCGTTCTAAAAACTCGATGGATCCACCAACATCGCAGCTAATATCAGAGACCATTCGTAGCCTGTGTATGTATAATTAATTGTGAGTGATCGATTTTGAGGTGCGAGGATCATTATCATATATGGCAGGGAATTTCTTCTTGTCCATCCCAAAGACATACCGTTTTTGACCATCGTTGTAGAGCCTTCGCATATCGTCTTTGGACAACAAACGAGGAAAACGGGGATCCCAGTAGGCACAATTGATCAATGTATTGGTATAAGGGATCACCTTTTCCGCCATGACTGAACGGTAGTTCGAAGGGTCTATTTGAAAGTCCTTTCGATTAAATGAACCGTCGTCTGTCCGTTTAAAGGCATCCGCTGTCGCCATCGGCAACAAGTATACCTTATGTTGTTGATGCCCAATTCCCGAATTTTCTGTCTCAAACAAGACGGGTAAATCTTCCACTGACACTACTTCGTGAGGTAAGAGGTCCAACATTTCCATCACACCGCCGTGCACTGTCCCCCCTTTGCCAGTCACTGCCATGACCAGTGGTTCTTCTCGATGCAGGCCTTGCGATATGATCTTGTGTCCAATTTGTTGAAATCGTTCTTGCGCTTGTTCCAAGTCGTCGCACAAAATGGCAGGCGGACACGACAGGAATGGCGTCGATTGTCCTTCCGTCAAGAGACGTCGTCCCAACCCATGAATCGTATCGATAGCCCCGGCAAGTCCGGCGAACCGTCCAAAGGACACCAACCGCCTGATCCTGTCTCCATTTGCACCTGTACCTGTGTTGTCATCCAAGAGACGTTCATAATCCATCAATTGCACATGTTCTTCGAGGCAAGCTTTGAGTAGCGGCATATTTTCGGGCTGTCCCTTGATGGTATGAGAAAAGAACATGTACGTCTTTTCCGGTAGCAACAGACCAGTGTCAGCGGGCCGCTTGACACCCAGTATCATATCCGCTTCGGACAAATCGTTCGTTAGTACCGCCCCAACCCGTTCGTATTCGTCCGGAGGAAATACGCGACGTTGACAGGGTTGCACCAACACGCGAACATGAGGGTGCCTTTGTAAGAGCTCCCGTACGTGATTCGGCGTCAAGGGACAACGACGTTCCCAGGGA
>Ga0051981_10001783_pt1 | contig 10550 bp, 5 predicted proteins | sample CryGey13umfilter_3_FD_59644 | JGI IMG/M metagenome (GOLD analysis project Ga0051981, IMG submission 59644) | Groundwater microbial communities from aquifer in Utah, USA - Crystal Geyser 4/10/14 3 um filter | ecosystem: Environmental > Aquatic > Deep subsurface > Groundwater | place: USA: Utah... | reverse complement strand
CCAGTCCAAGAAATCATCTCATTCAATTCCGCCGACTGCAGGCCAGCGGTTTCAGCCAGTCGCTCAAGGGGCGCTTCCTCACAATTTAGAAATCGCCTGAACTCGAAACCCAGATCAACGGAGAAGTCTGCCAAAGAGGCCCAGTTCATATAGGCAAACCGCGACAGGAATGACGGAACGGTCTCACGTGGGACTGGGGTCGGGCGGAGACGTAGGGGCTGGACCAAAGGAGATATGCCTAAAAATTGACGACCAATGAAATCCGTTTCCAGACCCTTCTAGTTATAATCAGATCACACTAGGAAATCCGATCAAAAAGTGCTTTCCACTGATCCAGAATAGCAGCCCCCGCATGCTTATCTGGATCACTCAGTAGCTTCGCTTTCACGCCAAGAGACAATTGGACCTTCCAATCATCTGGGAGGTCAAAACCTTCTTTTTCCGCCCATTTCTTGATTTGTGGCACGATCGGCGCAGACGAATCGTAGCTGCTCTCAAAATCGCTTTCCGCTCGCCGCTCGATCCTATCAAGCACCTGAACTAGAAGCTCGGCAGGGAGCAAGTCTTCGATTTCACTGTCCTTAAGTTTTCCTACAAATTCGTCAGTCATCAAAACAAGGTCTTTGCACGCAACATATAGACTATCTTGAAGCGCCTTGGCCGCTTGCCTCCCGGCAACGTCCGAATCCAATAGCACCATTGGCAATGCATCATCTCGCCCCATCAGAATGGAGGCGATAATTTTAGCGGTCTTTGCACCACCCGATGGCGGGAACACTAGTTCCGCTGTCGGTTGAATCATTCCTTTGCGGATCAGGATGCTCTTAATCGCTGACAGATAATGCTGATCGGACGGCCCCTCTACGATAACCGGCTTGCAGCCTAGGAGGAGGCTTTCGGCAACGGACAGGTTGAGAGCCGAGTGAACCGCATAGGTTGCTCCAGCGTCTTTTGCCCCACCTTTGCCGCGACCGACAGAAAGATTGCCTGATGCGACGGTGCCGCCGTCTTGATCTACATACACTTTCCTGACCCTGTCGAGGCGGTCGGCATCGATCATGAAAGGGGAGTGGGTTGTAAAAACGATCTGATGGGTATGCGAGAGATTGTCGAAAAAGGTGGAAAGGTCACGCTGGGCCAAGGGATGAAGCGAGTGCCCTGGCTCATCTAGCAAGACAATTGCATTGTCGTGGGTGTCCTCGCTTTCATATGTGAAAACGAGGAAGAAGCTTAGAAACCATTGCAAGCCGGTGCTACGGTTCTCTAGTTCGATATCCTCTGGCCTTACGGCATCCGAAACCCAGATGCGGAAATAATTTCCATCTGCTTGAAGCGTGAACCGATAAGTGCCTTGCTTCCACCAGTCTCGGAATGATTTGGTCAATTTTGAGGATGCCGACTGGAGCAATGCCGCGCGAGTTCGAAGCTGTTCATCGTCGATCAAAATTTGCTCGTCGGATTTCTTCGTTACATCAATGCGATGGCCCTGATGGTTAATTTGCTCAATGACACCGGTAGCGCGCGCAAGCTCAAGGACTTCTTCAGGGCTCAGATTGACCAGCTTGAACAAGACCTTGAGCGTGCGTGCCTTCGCCGCTTCCTTCGCGCTCAGGTCTTCCCGTTTCATGTTGTCCACAACGTGCGGGAGATAAATTTGAGCGTCCAAATTTCCGTAGTTTGAATAGTAAACGAATTTAGGAAGCCTCTCCCTTAGATGAGCAAGAAGGCTCGGCCCCTTCTCTGGTGCCACTATTTCTTCACCGTCGGCGGCAGCCGGCACTTCCTTCGGTTCGTATGCCGCATTGGTATTGAAATCTCTGTCGTCGCAAAACCAAATGCCGATCCGTCCCTTGAAGTCACGCACCACTTCGATTGTTTCTGTTTTCGTTCGATCAGCGCCAAACTTTGCGGCCAAGTCACGCTGTTGATCGTTGAGTTCAAATACACAATGAATGAAATCGTGCTTTTCCGGCTCAAGCCTCATCTCGGCATATCGCGAACGGGGCATATCATCGAGGAGATTAATTGCCCCATTGCCAGATGGGTTTAGCTTCCAGAGTGGCAGCAAAAGATTAGTTTTGCCAGCCTCATTTTCACCGATCAGTGCGGTGACGTCAGACGCGTCGATCCAGCCGCTGTCTACGACTGATCGGAAGTTCGTCACGCGAAATTTCTGTAATCTCAAAACTAGGTCCTGACTGCTGGAGGTGTGGCCGGAAGTTTCCAAAGTATTTTTTTATAGTTACTGCAATATCAAGGTTGCCTTCGCAGATCTTTCGCCGACCTTTTCAAGTGGATGATCCAGAAATCTTAGGACACCCGTGGCTTGATCAGACCTTCGGCAGTAGGGCGATGAACTGAAGGGTTAATCCACATGTTTCGTCCGATCCGGGATTCACGTGACGCGTTTCTTGCACTATGTTCGTCTTTAAGATGAAAGCGGGATTTCCGCAAGAACCGGAGAACCCATCGTGACCCAGGATACCATCAATGCCAACACCTCGTTCATCTGGTCTATTGCAGACCTCCTGCGCGGCGACTTCAAGCAGTCGGAGTATGGCAAGATCGTCCTGCCCCTCACTATCCTTCGTCGCCTTGATTGCCTGCTGGAGCCAACGAAAGATGCCGTCCGGGCGGCGGCCGAAAGTTTGCCGGAAGAGACGGACGATCAAGCCCGGGCGATGATCCTGACCGCCGCTGCCAACGCGGGCGGGCAGATCTACAACCAAAGCCGCTTCACCTTCGCGACGCTGCGCGCACAGGATGCAGGCGAGTTGCGTGCCAACCTTGTTGACTACCTGATGGGGTTCAGCCCGAATGTCCGCGACATCTTCATCGAAAAGTTCAAGCTGACGGATGTCCTGAAGGACCTCGACGAAAAGGGCTCGCTCTGGATGGTCTTTGACCGTTTCGCCCAGATCGACCTGCATCCGGATACCGTGTCCAACCTCGAGATGGGCTATCTGTTTGAGGAACTGATCCGCCGGTTCTCGGAAATCTCCAATGAAACCGCCGGGGAACATTTCACCCCGCGCGAGGTGGTGCGCCTGCTGGTGGACCTACTGATCGGCACTGATGATGAGGCGCTGTCGGGCAAAGGGATCATCCGCCGTGTCTATGATCCGGCCTGCGGGACGGGTGGCATGCTGTCCACGGCGGAATGGGCGATGCGCCAGACCAACCCGGGGCTGCACATCGACCTGTTCGGGCAGGAACTGAATGGGGAATCCTTCGCAATCTGTAAATCGGACATGCTGGTGAAGGGGCATGACGCGTCGCGCATCGCCTATGGCAACACGCTGACCGATGACCAGCATCCGCACCAGACGTTCCACTACATGCTGTCGAACCCGCCCTACGGGGTGGACTGGAAGAAATATGCGGCCACGATCCGGGAAGAGGCCGAGGAAAAGGGTTGGGATGGCCGTTTCGGTGCCGGCCTGCCGCGCATTTCGGACGGGCAGTTGCTGTTCGTTCAGCACATGGTCTCAAAGATGCGCGACGACGAGAAAGGCTCGCGCATCGGCATCGTCATGAACGGCTCGCCCTTGTTCACCGGGGGTGCCGCCTCGGGCGAAAGCGAGATCCGGCGCTGGCTGATGCAGGATGATATGGTCGAGGCGATCATCTCGTTGCCGACTGACCTGTTCTACAACACCGGGATCCAGACCTATATCTGGATCATGTCGAACCGAAAGCCGACCGCCCGGCGCGGCAAGGTGCAGCTGATCGATGCCAGCGGCCCGCGGTTCTGGGAGGGGATGCGCAAATCCCTGGGGTCCAAGCGCCGGATGATCGGCGATGATGCCCGGGCCGAGATCGTGCGGATCTATGACGAGTTCCTGAACGGCGCTGCCGGATATGGCGACGTGTCGAAGATCTTTGACACCACCGCGTTCGGCTACCGCGAGATCCGGGTAGAGCGGCCATTGCGGCTGCGGTTCGACATCACCGATGAAGGCCTGAACCGACTTGCCTACACGAAGGCATTCCAGAAGCTGACGAAGCTGGAGCGTTCTGATGTGATCGACCAGTTGCGCGCCGAACTGGGCGGGCAAACCTTCATGTCGCGCGATGACTTTTTGACGGCGATGGAAGCGGCGTTTGATGCGATCGAGGCGAAGTCGCAAAAGGTTCCGGGCAAGACCGTGGGGCCTGCGGACTGGCAGACGAACCTTGCTGAGACCATGGCGCGGGTGGCTGAAAACCTGCAGGACATGTTCGGGGGGCGCAAGAAGACGGCGTTCCTGAAAGAGGCGGTCACGATTTTTGGCGAAACTGACCCCGAGGCCGAGATCTGCCGCGATGCCAAAGGCAACCCCGAACCGGATGCGAAACTGCGCGATCACGAGCTGGTGCCGCTGACCGAGGACTGGGTGGAGTATTTCAAGCGCGAGGTCAGACCCTTCGTGCCGGATGCCTGGGTGGACGAGAGCCATACCGACGCCGCCGATGGCGAGGTCGGTCGGGTGGGGTATGAGATCAACTTCAACCGGTATTTCTATAAGTATGTGCCACCCCGGCCGCTGGCCGAGATTGATGCCGAGTTGAAGGAACTGGAGGCGGAGATTGCAGGATTGCTACGCGAGGTGGTGGCGTGATCACTCTTCAGGAGCGTGTGCATACGGCCCCTATGCCAACAACTTGGCATCTCAGCAAGCTGCACCATACATTGCGTGTGCGGCGAGGAAACAAGAATTCCGGAATGGTGGAGGAAAACCTACTTTCCCTGAGCTATGGCCGGATTGTCAGGCGAGACATCGACGCTATTGACGGACTGCTACCTGAAAGTTTCGAGACCTATCAGATTGTCGAGGCTGGTGACATTGTCATGCGGCTTACGGACCTTCAAAACGATAAGCGCAGTTTACGGCAAGGCCTTGTTAAAGAACGAGGGATCGTGACGTCAGCTTATGACGCGATTCATGTTGCACCCGGAAACGACCCGAGGTTTTGGGCCTATGCACTGCTGGCGCTTGATCTTGCCAAATATTACTATTCTATGGGCGGAGGCGTTCGCCAATCCATAACCTTTTCCGACTTCCCGAATGAATGGATTTATCGTCCAGACCTCCTCACACAAGAACGGATCGCCGCCCTCCTCGACCGCGAAACCGCGCGGATTGATGATCTCATCGCGAAGAAGGGGGGCTTGGTCTATTCGTTAAAGGCAAAGCTCAAGAGGGCAATCAGCGCTGCCGTTACTGATGGCCTGAATGCTGACGTGCGAGTCATGGACTCAGGCATTGATTGGATCGGAAAGATCCCCGCGCACTGGCGGTTGATGAAACTTGGCTATCTTGGCCGCTGTGCAAATGGCATCAACATCGGGGGGGATGCTTTCGGGTCCGGATACCCGTTCATTAGCTATGGAGATGTTTACAAGAACCGTGAACTGCCGGTTGCTGTGGGCGGGCTGGTCCAGTCCACCGAGGCGGACCGGAAAGCATATTCCGTCATAGCCGGGGATGTCTTGTTCACGCGCACCTCCGAAACAATCGAGGAGGTGGGCTTTTCCAGTGTTTGTATGACGACGATCGAGGATGCAGTATTTGCAGGATTTTTGATCCGATTTCGTCCTGACAAAAACCAGCTTTCACCCATATTCTCCAAATACGCTTTTCAGCATATGGGGTTGCGTGATTATTTCGCGAAGGAAATGAACCTCATCACACGAGCTTCCCTCAGTCAGGACTTGTTGCGGAACATGCCGGTTCCGCTGCCTCCGTTGGAAGAGCAACGGGCCATAGGTGAGCATCTGGGTCGCCTTGAGCGGCAGATTGAGGCCATTATTGAAAAGACACTTGAAACCATCTCAAAACTGAAAGAACGGCGCGCCGCCCTGATCACCGCCGCCGTCACCGGCCGGATTGACGTTGACACCCACGGCAAGGCGGGGGTGACCTCGGCCGCCTTGGATCAAATCGAAAGTGAGCAAGCAGAATGACCGAATATTCGATACAATTGCCCTTAGGCGCTGTGCAAGATTTGGTGGCTTCATTTCGGAACGGTCCCTTGATTGAGCATCAAGGTAAAGAGGTCCATTTCCTTACCGAAGAGAAGTTCGATGAGTTTGAAGGCGTAAAAGTGGACGTTTTCTCCAATGAACATCCACCACCGCACTTCCGTGTCACTTACCAGGGTAGCAATGCGAATTTCACGATTAAAGATTGCAAGATGTTAAACGGTAGTGGGCAAGTTGTCCGGTATGAAAGGAATATTCGAAAATGGTGGAAATCAAACAAAGTCGAATTGATCAAATTTTGGGATGAGAAGCGCCCATCCGACTGTCCTGTAGGAAAATACCGAGAGTAGTTGTATGAAAAGTCCCGCCATTTCCCGCGCTAAGCTGCACACCGAAGAAGCCGTGGAGCAACATCTTGTTGATCAGCTTGTGTCCCGGCAGGGCTGGCGCGAGCGGGTATTCAGCCCTGAGAGCTATGATCGCAAGACTGCCCTTGATCCGGCGATGATTGAAGAATTCGTGCGCGCCACACAGGCCGATGCGTGGAAGGCATTCGAGGGCCAGTATCCGGGCCGCGCCCGCGAGACGTTGTCCGCACAGGTGGAAGCGCGGTTGAAGGCGGTGGGCACGCTTGAGGTGCTGCGCAACGGGATCACTATCGTTCCGGGTATCAAGATCAGCCTCTGCGCCTTTCGCCCGGCCTCGGGCTTGAACCCGGCATCCTTGCGCGCCTATGATGCGAACATCCTGACCGCGATGCGCCAGGTCCGGTATTCCCTGCGCTGCGAGAACGCGATTGATGTCGTGCTGTTCGTGAACGGGCTGCCCATCATCACGATGGAGCTGAAAAACACCCTGACCGGATCGACCTATCAGACCGCCGAGACGCAATACCGCAAGGACCGTGCCCCGAACGGAGAGCCCTTGCTGACCTTCCGGCGCGGGGCACTGGTGCATTTCGCGCTGGATCAGGACAACGTGTCGATGACGACCGAGTTGAACAACGGCAAGACCCGGTTCCTGCCGTTCAACAAGGGGCGCGATGGCGGCGCCGGTAACCCGGACATCGAGGGGGAGTTCCGGATCGGGTATCTCTATGGCGATGTCGGGCCGCGCAAGGCGGTTCTGTCGCGCGAGTCGCTTCTGGCCGTGTTGCACCGCTTCGTTCTGGTGGATGAGGTGCAACAACCGAACGGCGGTGTGCGCCGCACGACGATCTGGCCGCGCTGGCACCAGATGGACGCGGTCCAGACCCTGCTGGCCGACGCACGCGCCAATGGCGCTGGCCGGAACTATCTGTTCCAGCACTCGGCCGGTTCGGGCAAGTCGAACACGATTGCATGGGCCGCGCATCATCTGGCCACCCTGCACGACGATCAGGACAGATCGATTTTCGACACGGTTATCGTGGTGACTGACCGGGTCGTTCTGGACCGGCAGTTACAGAACACAATCAAGTCCTTTGCCCAGACGGCCGGCTACGTTCAGGCCATCGATGGAACATCAAGGCAGCTGCGCGAGGCACTGGAGACGGGCGCAAAGATCGTCATCTCGACGATCCACAAGTTTTCGACCGATCAGCTATCGGTCCTGCAAAAGCAGGCCGGAAAGCGGTTCGCGATCATCATTGACGAGGCGCACAGTTCTCAATCCGGCAAGCACGCTGACAGCATGTCCCACGCGCTTGCCGAAGGGGTGATGTCGCCGGACGAGGCCGAGCTGGACGCGACTGAATACGCGCTCCTCGAGTTGCAGCGGCTGCGCGGACCTCAGGCGAACCTGTCGTATCTGGCGTTCACCGCGACGCCGAAAAACGTCACGATGGAACGGTTCGGTCGCCCGTCGGATCAGGGGCCAAAGCCCTTCCACCTCTATTCCATGCGGCAGGCAATCGAGGAGGGCTTCATTCTTGACGTGCTGAGGAACTATCAGACCTACCGGTCGTATGCTGCGCTGGAAAAGGCAATCGAGGATGACCCCCGACTGCTGGAGCGCAAGTCGAACCGGAAGGTCGCGCGGTTCTTCGATCTGCATGAAACCGCAATGGCCCAGAAAGCCGCCGTGATCGTGGACCATTTCCGCAGGCATGCCCTGCCTGAACTGAACGGGCAGGCGAAAGCGATGGTCGTCACCTCCAGCCGCGAACACGCAATCCGGACGCAGCAGGCGATCAGTCGCTATATCACCGAGCAGGGATATGCCGACATGCGCGCCCTGGTGGCGTTCTCGGGCGAGGTGACGGTGGACGGTCAGCCCTACACCGAGGCTGGGATGAACGGTATCGGCGAAAAAGAATTGCCGCGGCACTTCGACGGGGCCGACTACAATGTTCTGGTTGTGGCCGAGAAATACCAGACCGGGTTCGACCAGCCGAAGCTGGTTGCGATGTATGTCGACCGCAAGCTGAACGGCCTGCAGGCGGTGCAGACACTTGCCCGACTGAACCGGATCTATCCCGGAAAGCAGCGGACTTTCATCCTCGATTTCCGTAACGAGGTTGATGACATCAAGGATGCCTTCCGGCCCTATTACAATGTCACCTTCATGGAAGAAATGTCAGATCCAAACCAAGTCTACAGCCTGCGCGACCGCCTTGTCGCCTTCGGCATCCTGCGCGAAGAAGAAATTGAGCGTTTCGTGTCCCGGTTCCTGGGCGCTCGTCAGCGCGCAGACGAACGGCCGGTGCTGGAAGGGATCGTCAGGCAAGCCGTCGAGCGTTTCAACGAGGTGCTGAACGAGGAGCATCAGGAAGAATTCCGGCAGGTGCTTGCCTCCTTCTTGCGGTTCTATTCGTTCATTGCACAGGTGGTGAACCTTTCGGACACGGACCTTGAACGCCTGCATCTCTATGGTTCGTGGCTGCAGCGCATTATTCCCAGCCGCGAGGCTCCGCAGGGCGAAGATGTCACCGACGATATGTTGGAACTGTCGGCTTACCGGATCGTGGGTCAGGAGGCACAGGATGCTCGTCTCGAGCCAGACGCGAACTCTCCCCTCAGCCCGATCGACCGATTTGGTGCGAACCCATTCACAGAAGAGGAGCACCGGGCACTCTCTGAAATTATTGCCGCATTCAATACCCGCCATGGCACAAACTTCACCGATGAGGACTACATCCGGTTCGAGGCGGTCAATGAGGACATCGTCGGTGACGAGGACTGGGCGGAAATGCTGCGCAACAACCTGCCGCAGGACGTGCGCCCCCGATATGACGCAGAGTTCATGCGCAGGACTATCCAAGCTTTCCAGCGGGACAACGCGATGCGGAATGCCTTCATGCAGGACAAGGAAGCCAGGGACATGCTGATGACGCTGATGTTCCAGAGAGCGGTTAGAGGGGCGCAGGACGCAGCGTGATAGTTTGACTGAAAACTTCGCGGACAAACTGACGTTTCTGATTTGAGAAAATAAGTTTTCCTTTAGCCTTTTCGCAGTCTTGCCGCATATAAGGTTGCTTCGTTGCGCGCCCAGGCATCGTTGACCAGATCTTGCCATTGAATCACTTCGATGGAACCGTTGACGTCACCCTGAAGTGTTATGAAACGCCCTTGGCCATTGGCTGATTTAGGCCACGTTGAAAGCTGACGCTTTAAGTCGCCTTCAATATCCGCCACGACATAGCAATAGAAAACGCAATCCGGTGCGATCCGGATGCGCTGCCTTCCGAAGCCCTCAATCTCTCCGCCTCGCAACTCATCGATATATTTGGTAATCTGAAAATGAATTTGGTCTTCAGGACCATAATGGGTCCTGCCAGGTTTTTTGAACTCCACGATCATGACCCTGTCGAGAGGACGGCTCGTATCCACGACATCGCCGTCCTTTGTCGGGTCAATAACACCAAGTCCGCTGGCAAAATCCCATACTATCAGATCGGATCGTTCAGCACTTTCAGAGTCTTTCATCAACGCATCGAACCGCTTGTCCGACGAAAATGCCCGCGTAAATGCAAGTCGCTCATCTAGGATCCAGAGATCATGCGCCCGCGCCCGCTTTTCATTGGCGTCGTTCCCCATGATGTGCATGGGAACAATGAAGGAATGCAGGGTCTGCTCGAGGTGGTAATCATCCTGTTTGCCGTCACGTTCGCGGACGCGGGTAAGGAGCTTGCCCATCAAGTCGAGCACCAACTTTCGCCTCACGACATGCTGTGCAAGCGCCAGCTGTTCAGAAGCCTGCACCTCATGCACAGCCTTCTGAAGGCGCTCCGCGAAGCTTTCGGGAATGTCGTCTCCGTTCGCCAGCAGCTTGATCACATTTTCCATGGTGGCTTGGCGTTCTTCGTCGCGCCGAATCTGATATTTAACCAGGCCGGTCGCGAACTCCTCCGGGGTCTGGGCGTTGAAGGGCACTCGGGCGAGTTGAACTTCAGGATCATCAAACCCATAGATTGGATGGCGGGCAACAAAATCGTCGTAGTTGCTACGCCTTCGGGTATTGTAGCCGACCATTTGGTCGGACAAAACGGTGGCCCGAACTTGCTCGACGCATTTTCTTGATATCTCTTTCAGGATCACCTCCGGCACGTTAAAGGCCGTCCGTCCTTCATTGACCCGTTCATCAAGAAAGTCGCTGGCAACACAAC
>Ga0051981_10001781_pt1 | contig 10551 bp, 8 predicted proteins | sample CryGey13umfilter_3_FD_59644 | JGI IMG/M metagenome (GOLD analysis project Ga0051981, IMG submission 59644) | Groundwater microbial communities from aquifer in Utah, USA - Crystal Geyser 4/10/14 3 um filter | ecosystem: Environmental > Aquatic > Deep subsurface > Groundwater | place: USA: Utah... | reverse complement strand
GTAGAGGTTTTGACTTTCATCCTTTTCAAAGTATTCGGAAATCGTGATGGTGCCTTTTCTACTACGTATCAATAGATGACCCTTTGGAACAGCATTGGTCTCTTTGCATTCTTTTTTTGACGGGCGACAAACAGTTTTTTTTTTTCAGACATTAATGCCAATGTCCCCCCTTAGATTAATTCACAAGTCAGATCTCTTGAACACTTGATCTGCTCTATACGATATTAACAGTAAGACGTCTCATCCATTATCCAATACAATCAGCAGCAGTAGAATTAGTAAAATCTTGCCCCACGAGGAATCAACTGTTGTTCACGTTGTTGCTGTTGTTGTTGCTGGTTTTCCCCTCATCTGTATTTCACAACGACGACGACGACGACGACGACTACCACGCTGACGAGAAAGAATCGTCGTCGTAATCTTACATCATTCTTCTTTCGATTCCGTCGTTCCGTCATGGGATTTTTAAAGATTTGTCAAGAATGGAAGGGTGCCTACGAATGTGGTAGGGCGCAACTTCAAATGATGGTCATTTTGGTCGTCGCGTACATCGGGGATCATTGGCCCGCATCGTATCCGCGCAATAACAATCACAATCCGACCATGTTCTGGGTGATGAACGCGGTGCTGTTACTGGCGGCACTGGCGAGTTTGAAGGTTGAACCGACCACGCGGAATATCCAATTATTGAGCAGATCGCAAACAGAAGAATGGAAGGGTATGATGCAATTCGGTTTCATCATGTACCATTATTACCGCGTCTTTTATGTGTACAATGAAATCCGTGTCTTTGTATCTGCGTACGGTAAGTTCTCTCTGCATTCAACTTCTTTGTACATCATGGACGATTCATCGTATGAGTCTGTATTTTTTTTGTTTGATTGACTCAATTGATATCCTCGTGCATTGCTTATCTTTGCCCTCAACCCGACCGGCGGAAACAGTTTGGTATGTTACGACCTAAACAAAAAGCACCGAAAAAGAATGGAAAGAATTAATGATTCCAATCGAAATGGCTACTTCTATCACCCTGGCTCTCACTTTTGTGGTTTCCTACGTTTGCGCCCCCTAATACGGATTATTCAATTATGCAACAGGATGACAGGATTTGGAAACTTTCTATACTTCGACAAGAAACAAGACTTTACTCTCGAACGTGGTATTAGTATGTGGTTACGGATCAATTACTTCCCATTACTACTCAGTTTCGCCATCAACGTGCCTTTGGAATTGTACTACGTGGTGCCGCTTCATACTACCGGATTCTTTGTTACCATGGCGACATGTTACTTGGCCAAATTGCTGGAATCGTGCACGGGATGGTCGTCGACGCGTCGGAACGCCGTGGCGATCATCGTGTGTTTCGTCGTCCACATCGTCTTTTACGAAACGGAAATGAAAAGCCTTCTGAAGATCTTTTCCGACGAATATTACTTTCGTTTTCAGGTGGACAAGTACTCGGCCATCATCGGGATCGCATCGGGATTCTTTTGGGGCCGTTTCAGAGAATACATGAATTGGTGCTACGGTTCCGCCGCGGGGATGTCCCAAAGGCAGGTGGCGTGCATGTGGTACCAACGGGGCGGAGGATTCTTGCTCATCGCCGTCTGGTGGTACCTGTTCGGGTACATGCCCGACAAGCACGCGTACAATCCCATCCACCCCTTCGTGTTCTGGATGCCGGTGGCCGGGTACCTGATGATCCGTAACTCGTCCAAGTACCTGACAGAGGTTCACTCCCAGGCCTTGGAATTCATGGGTCGGATCACGTTGGAAACCTACGTACTGCAGTTCCACGTTTTCATGTGCAACAAGGTACAGAACATCCCCATCGTGATTCCGGGATCGGGCGAAGGCGGCGATCCGATGCTCCGTTTCCTCAACATGCTGCTGTGCGGCGTCGGATTCGTGTCCCTCGCGTACTGGGCTCGTCAACTCACCGTCACGACGCAAAACACGGTAACGGAACTGTTGGCGCAGCTCATGGGACACGCGCGCGGCGATACTTCTTCTTCTTCTTCCTCCTCAACTACCGCGTCTTCCGGTGTCGGTGGTGACGATGATAAAGAGATGGGTATGATGCCTCTCAAATCCAATGATGTGCTACGAAAGGAATCCGATGATGGTATTATTGCCATAAATGAAGCTGCCCCTACGAGTGGTGGTCGAAAAGGATCGAACGTGTGATCGATAACATTGAAGAACAAGAGCCAAGAAGAAGAAGAAGAAAAAAAATACGCCGCATAAAGCTGTCGGGATTATTTAATGACAAATTGTTTCTATGTCATCACATTTTATTTTATTTTTTGGAAACACAAATATGATCGAAACGGGGTTGATACAATAGTTTTTGAATTGTTTTCCTTACAGTGAGCTCTTGACTCCATCTTCGGCCGAATTGCCATCACGAGAGTCTTCCGTAGGGGGAAGGGCAGATTTCGCCCCTTCGATGTCATGAACCAAAATGGCGACTTGCCGTAACTCTTCTGCCTCTTGTATCGTCGGCAATGGCAATGGCAATGGTGTCTGATCCGGTGGTTGCATGTAACGACAATTGTCCCACCACATCGGGTTGTACCGTGGTGGTACGTCGCCCGTGAGCGCCATGTAGATCAAGCATGCCTGCAACCACGTTCCGTGCGGACTGGGGTGAAAATCGTCCCAACTGTACAGCGACTCCCACAGGTCATTCCTCCGGTGCGCGTACAACCACTGGACGGCGCGTCCCATGGGGACGATCCGTACCCGACGGATCCCCCCCTCGCGCAAGGCGTCGGCGTACGCGTCGTACCCCCCGACGAGCCGTTCGGTGAAGGCATGAAAATCTCCCAGATCTTCCGATCCTTTCAAACCGGGTACACGGTACGCGAATGTTTGTAACAACAAGACGGTGGTCGGTGCTCGACTCTGTTGTTGGAGCAGTAATGGTATGTACCGCGATCGAATCGTTTCGAGCGATTCACGACGCGTCGACGGTCGCGTCGGGTGTTGTGTATGATCCTGCAACAAGATAAAGTTTTCATCTCCTCCCTTGGGCGGATCCAACAGGGCCGCGGGCGTCGGTGCCCCGATATCGCATCCACCTCCCCGCGACGGGTCACCCGGTGGTGCCGAGAATTTGTTCCCCATCCCGTTGCCTTTCTCCCACAGTGTTGTGATCGTCGATCCACCCCGCAAACAGGAATCCTGTTGTACGTCGTAATTCGAATCGATCAGCATCGATTGGACCAATCTGGGACAATCATTGAAGTATTGTATGGAATTTCCCAAAAACGAAACGGAAAGATTCCGTTGTCGCCTCTCCTCCTCCTCCTCTTCAAGGTCGTGGGCGTTTTTGTTTCGCCTGGAGGGGGACGATCGAGTCGCCATGTACGCAACTGCCAACGAAGCGACGGTCGTTGTTGTCAATAACAGTACGCCACAGGAAATCCAAAAGGAATTACCTGCTGGAGGGGTAGACCGGGGGATCATTGTCCAATACCGGTGTACCAGTGTACCGGAGTGTATTTTTATGTGTTTGGGTGCGGATGCGCTAATGCGCTAATGCGCTAATGTAACAACAGTAAAACTGTAACCACAACATTCTGACGATCGAGTCGATTTTGCAAAATTGGGAAATTTCCGCGCTTTCCGAAACTAAAAACAGAATAGTAATAATAATATGATCGAAGTGTTATATTCTGTCAGGAAGGCGTTGCCTAGTGCCAAACAACCGACGGAACCCCTTGTAGAACCTCGAAACTGTTCATATTTGTTTATTTTATTCTACAAATCATAATAATAATCACGCACGTCTAAAATTGTAGAACAACCGGAGCACCATGAGGGTTGACACCCCAAGCTTTCGACACCAGTGTGGTGTTCAATTTTGTGCGCTTCCATCAGAAGAAATCTAATCCTTGTAGATCTGAAGCATCCAGGATCCAAAAAAACATGCGTTGGAACTGGTATGCCGTAAGACGAAATGAAACTCTTACATGATTCTGCGATAGACGATACTTTCATGGGTCCTCATGCAACACAAAATCCGCACATCGTTCATTCATTAAATCCGCACATCGTTCATTCATTCGATATTGTGGTTCACGGGGCAATCAAACGCGTGAAAATATAAGGTCATCAACTTTTCTGGTCCTAACTGGCACGACAACCAACCGATTTAGAATTGCTCAGCCGCCTTTCGTAATCGTTCCCGGACCGCTGGATCCACAGAAGGCGACGCTGCCAACTCCCGTACTTGAAAACGATTCACTTCCACAGCCACATCGTACAAGCGTTCCAGTGCGGCCATCGCTGGACATGCCTCGCGAAGCTTTCTTCGAAAGTCAGGATCTTTGAATGTTTCCTTGCACTGTGCGATGTACCCGTTCGTACCCGTGTCGTGCAACTCGCCCTCCATGTCCGAGTGAATGGACATATCGATGTACTGCACCCGCGCCGTTACCATGTCGAAGAAAGTGTCCGTTTCTTGCAGCAAGCCCACGACCGCGAAGGATCGTCGCAAATTATTGGCGGCCTGTCGTTCCAATTGTGCCAGGAGGGTCTCGTCATCGTACCCCGCCGACGACATTTCCCACCGCGCCGCGCAGTCTTCTCCACAGAGGTACAGAATGTACAGCATCGCGTAGCGCGAGGCCCAGCCGTAGCCACCCGTATCCGTCACGATCGTCGAATCGGGGTGGTGCAATGGCATGACGTGTTTCTTTTGTGTTTGCCCATTGCGTTGTCGTCGATCAGCATTGTCGTCTTGCCTATTGTTGGACTGCCCGTCATCATCTTTCTTCTCCTCTTCGTCGTCGGTGTCGTCACCGGTACCATCATATTCGTCTACATCCCGTGACCTGCCCCCGCCCCCCTCTTGGTTATATTCTTCTTCTTCCGTAGAATCATCCCCCGCATCGTTTTTGCGCCATTTCTCTTCCTGCAATCTTCGTCTGCTTGTGTGAATACCACTGCGCGACTGTCCATCGAGTGAAACAGCCTGAACAATATCCGCGCATTCCAAATCGTGACGGTGCCAATTGCTGTGGCGGGTGATCGCACAGGCGAACCAAAAATCGCAGAGAGAAACACGAGTGTGAGACTATTGCGCGCTGAACGCAAGGGAAAATCGTGCGGTACGGAATCAACTCACCCCATCCAAAAGAATTTGGATACCATCCAACTCCAGGGTTCACGAACGATCGTAGTTCGTAGGACCGGTAAACTCGCATACACGAAGGACCAGTCTTCCACCATCCCGGTGGGGAATGCAATACCTCGGTTCGATGGATCAAGGATTTCATGAGTTAATTTTGTGTTGGTGGTTGTCGTGCTTTGTATTTCGGCCAAGAGTCGATGTGCATAGGTGTCCACCGCATGTGCCAATGGTACTTCGCACGTTAATAATTTATTCTTATAATCGCGTATATTGTGCGGTCGGGGTAACCCATCCCCCTCGTACGGACACCAATCATGATTTTCAGGTGACAATGTTTCCAAATAATGCTCATACGTAGTGTACATGTCATTGGACAAGAGTGGCCGAAATGTTTTACGCCACCACTGTTGTAACACCCTGTAGGGTAACCAATGAAATTCCGACCCAACAATGTTGTGACCCATGTAGACCTGATGACAGGACTCGTCATCCACGTTGCAGCCCAAGGGACAATTTTCCGTTAATGGGGAGAATTGCTCTGGACACGCAATCATCGCCCCCAATGGTGTTGTGGCGTGACAAACAAAGGCGGGTTCGTACAAAACCCGTGGCGTACTGCGAAAGGTAGCGTGACCAGAATTACAAAAATAGGCTGGAGTGGTGGTGGTGGTGGTTGTCGCATTATCAGACTTTGCCACGGCATAGGTAGCACCCATGTCGTTCGTACGCCAATCTTTGTGCGTGAAGTTGGGACGAGCCGACGAGAAGCGTGCCCGGATAGTACCCCCACCGGCTTTCCCGATGTGCACATAAATAAGAGGCGTCGTGGTCAAATTGGCCCCCCACGATCGGATCGTCGCGTCGTCGTCGTTGTCGTCGTCGTCGTCGTCGTCGTTCGTGGAGGATGACGACGACTGCGGCGATTCATCGTCCACCGTAACTTTTCCCCGCATATCAGCACCTTTCATCGCGGACCCTTGCAACGTTGCGTGTTTGTGCCGTTCGTGCACGGATTGCGTCCGTCGGAGTTTCCAATCTTCGCGCCACGTCGTGCCGGACCGTTTTCGTTGATTTTCAACCTTCGCGACGGCACCATCCCCGTTCCCGTCCTCCCCCTCATGATGATGATGATCACCACCGACTCGTTGGTAGCGATCTTGATGATTCAAAGTTCGTTGCATCATGAGCGTATGTGACATGACGAAGAACAACAGTACGCATCCCAACATGGTACGGGGAGAGGAGAGCATGTGCGACACGGAATCGCGTCGTTTCCTCGACGATGCGGCGATGGAAATGTGCGACATTTCGTCGTACGATGAAATGGAAACGAAAAACGCAATATTATGATGTAAAGCGATGCAGTTTCTCCTTCTTTCTTCTCTTCTTCGTCTGCTCGTTACTTGTTCCTGGTCATCCTCTATCTGATATCTTTTGAGGGTTCACAAGTCGTTCTCTCGTTCTCACAGACAAAAAATCAGTGCGCGACGATCGGACCACCGAGTCGTGAGTCCTGGACTGCGATTGTATTAGCACGCCTTCCTACCATTATTTTACTACTGTAACAAGATTCTTCGACGTTTACTATTATGTAGTTTCACGTTGGGCATAATTGACGAAAAATAATAAGAGCCGACGAAAAATCCGACTAACTGTAATATTATCTAGTTTTTGGGCATGATCGGCGTGCCATCAACGGGCGGTTTGGAGTTATTATTCCCACAAAAACCACCTACATCTATCTACCTAGCTAGAGCAGGAGTTACTTCCCTGTGATTCGTACGATCCGACAGAGACACACGGAGCCGAATTATCGAATACCTACTCTTAAAAAGCGCAATACTCTGACAATACGACGTGACATGACACTTGAGTGCAAGAAGCTACCGCAAATCAATATCAACGCAATACTTCCGCTCTCCAGAAGAAGCTGGCAAGGTAAATGAAGAAAATGGTAAGCTCCAAATACAGAAGAAGAAAAAGAAAAAAAGAAACTCCAAGAACAATGTGCTTTGACTTTGCATCGCGGAACCATTTGTGGTGTGATGAAACAGGAAGAACAACAATCCAAGGCTGAACAAAAGAAGAAGCACAAGAAGAACAGGATCAAGTACAGTTCCTTCGTCGACGGGTAATATTAGAGGGAGGAATGATGTTGATGACACAACAGAAAATCCTTTTTTGTGACAAGAAAGTACAAACCGGGTTTCGTATCCCAAAAGTCGACACCACTTCACGGTCTGTAGGCGCGAGTTCCAACGTGAGTGTGCCCGGTATGCCCAAAGCGTAGTCCGCCGAGACGTTTTCTATGTGGCGTCACCGGAGCTCAACAAAATTTGTGGCATGCCCAGGCTACGCCCGCCACCAGTGCACGGGGTAGTTCTAGGTGCTGGCGACAAGTAAGCGTCCCAACGATCTTTCTTTGGCACGCAGTGCTTCCGGGCGGTTTTATACCGACGTGCTTCAGCGGGGCCAAAGTCGTGGTGCTGATATCGAGATGTGTACAACATACCAAATGCGTTTGCCTGATTTCTTCGGGAGTCTGTAATTCTAAATACTAGCTTGGTAACGGCAAAAGAAAAGCAGGGATCTACGTCTCCATGAAGCCATACATTAGGCCTCACATCAACGCCACTCACCGGTATTTACGGCATCCGTAAAGATATCTGTATGTTTTACTGTTAGTCGTGCGCTAATTACGGCCGAACTCCTTTATTCGTCCAAAGCTACTTGGTACTTACCTACTCCGATGACTAGTAGCTAGAGCACAACACCCTAATTAGCGACGTCAGTTGTTGTTGTTGTTGTTCTCTGCGTGCAGTGGACCTTTCAGCCATACTTGCATCAGGCCATTGCACGGTGACATTTTTATTAAAGGCAGAAGTACATGTACGCACACGAATCGTGTCTATTTTGGGAATCGCCACGGATGCGAGATTATTTTTTGGGAAATGAGGCAGCTGGAATCCTGTCGTTGTCGTACAATATTCATGATGAGCAGATTGTGATTGTACCGTTCGCACGTCATGTTGGATTCGCTATAACGAAGGAATGGACAAGATAAACTTTCGCCGCTTTCCTCAAGAAGTCATGTGGAAGTGTCGTGGCTGCACAGTTAGTAGGTAGTGGGTGACAATCTGACCTAATACGACACGCCAGACGACAATGGTGCTACAATTCGGATGTCAAAGTAATTTTTAACAATAAAAGATACTGGAACATCATACATGATATTAAGCATCTCAGGAAGCGGCTTTCTATGCAACCATACTACGATACACAATACGTAGCCGTCTCACTGGTTAATACCTTACAGTGAAGAATACGCTCCACTTTCATCGTTGCCCGAACAAGTGTCAAGGTCATTCATTGAATCCTAAGGTAAATAGTACATAGTAGGGGGGAAAGTACATAGAAAGCAGATGGTATCAATGAAGAAAGACAATAGAGAGGTTCTAGATATATCAACTGTGAAAACATAAAGAAGATGCCTCCTCATTGCGTTCATGGCAGGTGTGATTTTCTTCCAGACAAATCTATCAATGTCATGATGTGTGAGAAAATAAAACGATGCCTTCCGAATGCTCTGGATGGTAGCTTCTTCTTCTAACAGTAAGTATTTGACAGTGAGTAACACATTGCATCAGCAGCGTATCACGTAGGAACTTAAACAATAGTTCTTCCTGTATTTACTCTTTCCACTACTTCTCAACGGAAATTGCTTGTACCGTTTTCTCGGCTATGTGGGCAGTCGGGATGGAGTTCCTATTACAGTTAGACGATCTGGAATCTCGTTCGTACTTTCGTGTCCCTTCTTTCGCAACTTTCCACGAGCATCTCACTTGTCGAATGTAGTACTACGGTCGAATGATACTGTGAACCCGGCATGCAATGTTTGTGTTTTCAGGAAATCATCTTCGCGTCAATATCGAGCGCGGTATCCCAGATATATGACTTCACTAACAGAGGTGACTATGCTATTGGATCCGCACTCCCAAAACGAATTGCTTTTTTATTGGGTCTATTTTTCTTAGGCTTTTCATGCTTTCGCTTCCCTCGGGAAAAGAGGGAAGCCCCGCAATTCGATTTGGCTTCAATATTATTATCGATGAGTATTTTCAAGGGAGATCCTTGTGACCTTTTATAAATCGAAAGAAATGTGTGACATCAGTTGGGATAAGATATGAAAAATACCTAGTCGTGTTTAAATAAAATATTTGATTGACTGGACTAACAGAAAGATTCGGTACCACTGTAAAATCGACACCAACCGACCTGTCGGATCCTGCACGAAAATTTGATTCTTCTTTTGACAGATGAATGTGAGAAGAGAAATGCCGCCACGGCAACGAGAATCTTGGGCCGGCTCTCATTATTTTTCTACGAAGTAGCTTTTAGCAATTTCCATAACAAATACCCAAGGACTGTCTCCGTCGGTCAGAAGAAGAAAGAGAGAAGAAACAAGATGAATCAAATTAATCGAAGGAACTACATGAAAAAAGATGACTCTGAATTATGGGGTAGCATGAGTGATCTGTGGGTTATATTCGAATTACCCACAGAAGAGAACAAGGAAGATCGCGAGGATGGGTGCGATGACGATGATGATACGATTTCAGTCCTTGGCCAATCGGTAATATCAGATTGCATGTCTCTTGGAACTTCTTCTACCCATGGAGAATGTTCGCGCCCTCTCCTGAAAAATCCTACCAAGATCCATCCCTGTAAACGAATCGATCGAAACCCCTTCCGATCCGTTGGTGGCATCACGAAAGAACCCTCGCACCGATCCATGGATGGTGTCCCGATGGATCCAACGACGACGATAGCAACAACAACATGTTGTTCCGATGAACTTGATCTCACGGAACACAGTAACGATGAAGACTGCGAAACGGTTGATTCTTCCGGGGTCGTTTACTTTCGAGGAGATCGATGGTCGCCCTGTGTACCTCCCAAGAAGAAAGTTCATGTCATAAACAGTGGGACCCTTCCCTCACTGGTCCAGGACGAACCTTCGAATTCGGCCGCCAAGAAGCTAGATCAAATTCCTTGTGTCCCACGGAGGAAGCCGGTCATTTCCGTGAATTACGAAGAAGGGGGCGAACACAGTTCCCTTCCTCACGGGCCACTCGGGAACAGGGCTGCCTAACGCTCCTTCACGGCGATGAGAATGGAGAGTCGACACCTTGATAAATCACAGATGTTAATACTGTCCGCGCACAATGTAGATATATTTGCAATATTTATTTCAAACACGAATTACAGAGTAATCTTTAGACCAGATGGAGGAACCTACTGAATTTGAATGACGTTTACTACGCATCATATATCCGTAGTAACAAAACAAGCTTCGTCTTGTACGGCACACACACAGCACACACACAGCACACACACACACACACACACAC
>Ga0051981_10001779_pt1 | contig 10562 bp, 8 predicted proteins | sample CryGey13umfilter_3_FD_59644 | JGI IMG/M metagenome (GOLD analysis project Ga0051981, IMG submission 59644) | Groundwater microbial communities from aquifer in Utah, USA - Crystal Geyser 4/10/14 3 um filter | ecosystem: Environmental > Aquatic > Deep subsurface > Groundwater | place: USA: Utah... | reverse complement strand
TCGTCGGGTTGGGTTAGTACTACGGTGGGGGACCACGTTGGAATACTCAATGTTGCATTCGCACTCATATGTATTTTTGCATTCCAAGCCCGATATTGCTTGATCCATTAGAGGTAGTAGTCAACAAATATACATTATTAGTTACACGTTTGTCAGAGATGTCAACATTTATCTTTTTAGTCCATTATTGTCTAATTGAATCTGCTAAGTACTCGTACTTCCTAACATAGCTTACTGTTGTTACATGAAACAAACAAAAACATACTTTCCCCAAAAATCCAACACATAATACCACCTAGCAAAAGAAAAAACGCCACACCCCAAATTATTTTGGGGCGTGAACGACCACGCGGCAGTTCCATCAAAAATTTATTTACTGTTGCAACCCCATCCATTGGGGACGACGTTATCAACTCACTGTCAATTCAATACTTTTTTCAAGTCATTAAAAAATTCACGACTAATTCAATATTTACTCTTGAAAATTACGAATTGATGGAGGATCCTTCCTTTTCATCTAAACGGCAGAAGCGTTCCGTTGAAGACGCAGCGCTTGTGAGTACGACGAGTACGACGAACACTGGAGACGATGGCGGGGGCATCCTTGCCTTGAGTGGTGGTAGTTCCTCCACGATCCGATCCTCGTTCCAATCTGTCGTGTTGGAACAACAGTTGTACCAATTAAAGGCGGAATTAGAGCATGAGCGTTCGATGCGTCAATTGGATGGTAAGATGTCCCGTCAAGCCATGGAGAGGCTGGAAAAGCAAATCGAATTGAGTGAAAAACAGGCCAAACAGGCCACGATGACCTTGGACGAATACCGGCGCACCAGTGAGGCCCGTATCAACACGCTGCGGGAATCGCAAGACGAGGCATTACAAAAACTACGTGAATGCGAAATCAAACTTCTTCAAATGGAGGAAGACATGGACAACGACGTTGCAGAAACCGAAACGACGATGATCGTATTTTACAAGAACAAGTGTGAGCATTTACAAAACGTTTTGCATCAGAAGGAGGAATCGGAAAAAGATTATCAAAAGGAACTCACTCATTGGCGTGAAGAATGTCGTAAGTTAACCAATCATCCCGTGTCATCGTCATCCGCAGTCCTTGCGTCACCGTCGGCGCAAGTACAGAAGCTTCTGGAGGAGGCGCCTCCAGAAATGATGAAAGAACTACACCGCCTGCGCTTGTCTTTGGCACAAAGTCAACGAAGTGAACGACAACTACTGCATAAAACAAAGGACATGGAAGAACGAAATCGTCGACTCATTCAAGAACGCGAAGAATTACGCATTGCAAGTCAGCGTTTACCCATTGTTCAGAAACAGTTGGAAGAAGTGCATGGGAAATATGCAAAGATGGAGGCCGAGCATCAAGCGTGGCTACACTTTGGACGTTTGTTGCCCAAAGTTCTGAACATTCCCTCGTCATCGCACATGGGTCCACCTGAAATATCCACCATCGAACGTGCGATAGCACAAGCAAGATCCCGTGGATCCGACATGGAATCTCAGTCTCACAACTTGCGCGAGGATCGACTACGGCTTCAGTCCAAGCTCGAAACGAAGGATAGCAAAATTCATGAGCTCGAAAAGAGTCTGTCAGAAACGACCATGAAACGGAATTCTCTTGAAAAACAGCTACAGGAGTTACAATCTGAAATCAAAAAGAGTAAAGCCCAACAAGATGTGTACATGCGTGAAGCTGAAAATTTGAGAAGTTTGATAAAGACCTTTGATGGCTTGCCTCTAGCGTCTGCTTCAGAATCAAAAATGGGAGATATTTTGAAATCCCCTACATTGGATACTTCCAAACGTACGCTCGCAATAAGCCTTGAAACGGCGAAAAACGAGCTTCAAGTTGCTCAATCTGAAAACGAAAGATTGAGGAAGCAAGTCGCGGACAATTCATCGGAACTAGATCGAGTCAAAGAAAAGTTTGGTAAGCTTAGGGACGCTCTTCAGACAGAACGCGCAAAAGCTGCCGAAGCCGAACAACGGGCGAATGCGGCAGAAGCTCTTGCTGGAAAAGGTTCGTTCGATCCCGAAAAGTCACGAGTTGTGCACTTTACGGGAAATCACCCACTTGTTGAAACGTTGAAGGAGGAAATTAATGTATTGAAACGCCAAATTGAAGCAGGAGGAAAGGGGCCTGGTTCCTCGTCGAAATCAGCCCATCATAATCCCGATAAATTGAATCAGCGGTTGAAAGAAAATTTCAAGGTAAGTGTTGATTTATTCCCTTTCGATTAATTTTCATCGTAGTTGTGTACTGACTTTTTGTTTAGGAACAAATCGCGCTGTTCCGAGAAGGAGTTTATCTTATGACAGGTTTCAAAGTTGATATGCTGCCCAACACTGACAGGCCTACTTTTCGGGTCCGCTCGGTTTATTCAGCGAGCGAACAGGATCATTTGATGTTGAAATGGCCCAAAAATTCAGACGTTGCATCTCTTGACATTCTGAATACTGATTTGGCGAAAGTTCTGTCCGAGACGCCATCCTACCAATACATGACGAAGTTCCACAGTTTGCCGGCCTTTTTGGCCAGTGTGCAGCTGAGCTTATTTGAAAATACAACACAGATTACTTAGGAGTAACTATGAATGTTTATCTTTATCTTTGCCTTTGTTTCTTTTCGAAAGCCAAAATTTCGTCGTCCTCCATGTATAGTGATATCACACTGCCTTCAGGGGAAAATTTGTTTTTGTTTCGTCTTGTTATGGATAAAACCTTCCATATTCCAAAACAACCCACGGCCATCATTGTAACGCTGAGCCCCAAAACAATAAATTGCCACATGTGCGATTCGGACTTCTTCTCATCGTCTCGACCGATTTCGAAGCCCGATCGATTTACGCCTGGTTCGTCGACGGCCTCTATAAAAGGGTCCGGACTAATGGTCGGCCCTGGGACCGGTCCATCAGTAGTTTCGGTAGACTCATTGTTTTCAAGTGCTAGTCGGCTCGGAGAGGAAGTGGGTGACGGAGGAGGTAGAAGTGACATGCTGACTGGCTCAACGGTTGGAGTTGAAGAACGAAAAGAGGGAGCTGAGCTGGGGTATATGCTTGGGAATCGAGTGGGAGGTGGTGTTGGTGAATCGGAAGGCGAGCCTGAAGATGAAATTGTTGGTTCTTGAGACCGGGCACTTGTGGGGAATGATGAAGGAACAAGTGAAGGGTAGTCACTAGGTGGTGAGCTTGGTGAGGATGTAGGTGATTCTGTTGGTGTTTTCGTTGGTTTCATCGTGGGATTTATTGACGGTATTTCGCTTGGTCGACTCGTAGTGAGACGACCCGACGGTTCATTTGAGGAAGTACGAGTCGGATTACCCGTCGGCGATTTCGAAGGCGACAGACTTATCGTGGGACGACTTGTCGGGCTATTGGTCGGTGATAAAGTTGGGAACTCAGATGGAGTGACAGTAGGAGAATAGCTCTCAGACGCTTTCGAAGTAGGCCATATGGAAGGGACATGCGAGGGGTAGACCGAAGCAGTGGAAGGGACGTGCGAGGGGTAGACCGAAGCAGTGGGACTCTCCGAAGGAGCGGAGCTATTCTGTGGACGTACAAAGCCAACTTCTTGTACAACCGGGCTCATGGTAGGCCATCGAGTTGCAGTAGGCCATGGTGTTGAAGTTGGCCAGGGTGTTGAAGTTGGCCAGGGTGTTGAAGTTGGCCACGAAGAAGTAGATGGTCTCCAAGTAGGTTGCGCTGTGATGGTCGGTGCGGGGGAAGAGGTGACCCAGTAGGACGGCTGAGGAGACGCTGTTGGTGCGCAAGCAGTGGCAGCAGTGAAAATATAATTTCCGCCATCCACTGTGTCAGTCAGACATAGTAAAGCTGTGACAATGGAAATCGTACATGGTGCTAAAGATGCAATTTTCAAATCTCGGATCTGGCATTGAGCGGGAACATTCAAAGTCGTGGCTTCCCGAAATCCAGCGAATGCACCGTTTTCTTTGCCCAGATTGGTATAGATTCGTACACTTCCATCGAGCATGCCATGAACTATGTCTGGCAAATCTGAATCTGAGTAGATATTCATCACGTCAACAGAATACCCTGGAATGTCAGATTCAAAGAGGATATTATTTCTTTGTATTTCAGTCCCCCCTGGGCTGCCGCGATTCATTAAGTAGAAATTCTGAGAAATATTGGCATTTGCCTCGAGAAAAGCAGGATTGAGAAAACTCGCTTCAATGACATCAAATGCCCCATCTCCATTCAAATCACCCAAAGCCACCCCTGTGCCTTCTGTGAACCCACGAGCACTTCCATATGCATCGTTTTCTCCAGCAAAGCTAAACCAATCGTACTTGCCATCTTGGTCTTTGTATACTGCAATAAGAGGATTAGGTGGCGTATAAGTCCTAACTCCGACCACACATCCGGGATTGTCGCCGATGTAGCCACATGCTAGACTTGACGCACGTCGAATAAATGCATTTGTCCCTGCGTTCTTCTCTGCTTGTGTCAACAAGAATGTCGGTTGACGTGGGTAGACCCCATTGTTCGGTTCATATATTTTAATACCCTCCTTCCCTACAATAATCACAGCAGGGTCAATGCCATCTCCTAATGACATTTCGAGTGCTCCATTTCGATCCCCTCCTGGATTCTGGTCTTTCCATATGGTCGAATAGATGACTTCGCAAGGTATCCAGTATTGAAAAACAGAACATCCAGTCACCAAAACATCTAACAGAATAGCAGGTTGTTCTGTCCCCAGTTGACACTGATCTGCTTCCCCGCATGTGCCCCCAGCCAACAATATACCGACATGTCCATCTTCCAACGATGACAAAGGTGCAATGTCAACCTGATAATATCCACCCGGATCCCCGATGGGAAGTGGGTCAGAGAATCGATGGTATCCTTCCTCATCAAATCCAAGGTTCATACGGATATAAGATTGGTCAATACCATGTCTACCAGCGGAATATAAGATGTCTGGGAACCCATCATTATTCACGTCGAACACTTTTACTCCCGTGTGTTCCCCTCCGTATGGAGATGTAACCACTTGAGACCACCAATCAAGGGTTTGCTGACCCGTGGCTTGAGAGAAGAGTAAGACACGACCGATTATTAAACTGAATATAGACTTCATTGTTGTTGTTGTTTACAAAATAACTTCTTTACGTCTTTCTAATGCATGAAGTGTTGCAATATTTGGTCCTATCACGAAGGACGTCGAAGTCGTGTGAGGCAATTCACTATTTTGTGGCGCAACGCTTCAACGGATCCTTGACACAATATTTTGGAGTGGCCCGCCAGGCGCTCATCATCGTGTACTCTGTTTTTTTATTCGGATGTCAATTTCGACAGTAATTGGGACAGTAACACCCCATAAAATAAAATCATCATATTAATAGGAGTATCATTTTTTGGCAATGATGAGCACGGGGACTCATCTCTCATTTCTCACACTGATTGCGCCATAATTGGCCGCCGACAACGACAGATTCTCTACTAATATTTCTCTATTTACAGTTACAGTTACAATAATTACTGTTCCGGTTAGGGGATGTGAATTGTCTAAAAAAAAAAGAAGACTTTTCATGGATCTTGTATCCTCGACCGAGAATAGCACATCATCGTCCAGTCATTGACGTGTATTATAGTGTTTGTTTACAATATGCCCTTTACTTGTGTCACATCCTCCTCTTCCTTCCCCATTATATGGATCTTGCTTTGGTTTGGGCTCCACAAGTTCCCTTGGACCCTTGCCTTCGGAAAAAGTGAGCATTGTATTCTACCATTGCAAGTAAGATTACTACCAATAATACGTGCTCGGAGTAGAAGATTACCATTGTATGGTGGCTTGAACGGATCCAAGGATGAGAATAAAAATAGTCATGACGACAACGATGTTGGCACAGACGCAGACAAACAAAATTACAACTCACAACGACGGTGTGGTTTGTTCCGAAGAATCATTACTGGAGATGGGACACCGTATGAATTTCCGATCCGTCCTCTTTACTTTCAAATACAATGGCCGGCCACCTATGAAGGAACCACAACAATCCCCTTGGATGAAAACCAATTTTCTAGATGGGATTCTTTCCCTGATGGTATGTTTTATTCACTACCACGCTTGGTGTATCATGTAGATGAGGCAGCTGTAGTCGCCTTGACGCAATATTATCGTAGGAATATACCAGCAAAATCAGATATTCTTGATATTTGTTCTTCATGGGTATCACATTATCCCCGAGAGTTCTCGTATACCATGAGACGGATAAGTGCAATGGGGATGAATCATCTCGAATTGGCTTGCAATGATCAAATCTCAAGGGGTGATTTTCATGTGGTCAATCTTAATCGTACTCCTCGTTTTCCCCCTCTGCATTATCAAGGCGAATCATTCGATGTCGTGACGTGTGCACTATCCATTGATTATTTGATATATCCTATACAAGTACTACAAGAATGTCATCGCGTTTTACGACCAGGTGGAAAAATCATAATTAGTTTTTCCAATCGATGTTTCCCATTCAAAGTTATTCGTATTTGGCGCAACAACCCAAGTTTACAACGTCGTTTGGAACTTATCAATGCCTACTTCCATTATGCTCAAGGATATGAGGAACCACGAAAGGCATTTGATATTACTGCTACCAACGTACCAAACATGCACAATCAAGATCCTATCTACATTGTCGAAGCTACCAAGGTTTCAGAATTATCCTCGACATTAAAGGAGAAAGATTGAGTAGATTACAGCAATGTGTTTTAGTGAGGGATAGATTTTACAGTTCACTTGGAAATTCCGTGCCTCAATGCACTGTTTAATACACCTTGGCACTGGCCCTTTTCTTCGTGAAGAGTAGTATACGTCGATTAACATCTCCGTGTTTTGGGTATTGTTGTTCCAAAGTGGGACTGCCAAAGACTATTTCAGCCTGTTTTTCCCATGCGAAATTGTCTTGGGATAGCACGCCATGGGTGGCATTCATCAAAAATGTCGAATCCACGGCACATTCTAACACCAAGATTCGTAAGTGTGGGAATTCATCCATGAATCGTTGCAATTCCGAGGCATGCTTGAGATTTCGTTCGCAATCAACACAAACAACAGCATCCGTTTGGCCTATATCAACCGTCGATGCATAATCACCATTTCGAAGTACGTCCTTGTACCGCACAGGCAACCAACGAAGTATAGGGATTACCCCATCATCGGTCCACAAGGGGGATTGCATCCGTGGGTCTACCGCCACGACAGATTGGATGGCATGGTACAAAACTTTAGAAGATGGAATGGCATTAACTTCAAACAAGTGTTGGATATTGTAATCGGCCAACCATGCAGCAATCAAACGTTGTTTCTGAAGTAAATCGGGATGAGCTTCGTAGGGAAGTACCACGTTGCGCCGGTCTTGGAATCGAAACCCACGGCAATCAACGCCATTTAAGCCTGGAATACAACGGAGACAACTATCTGGTTGACTCAGCGATCGTCGAAATCCTGTCGGACATGGCATTCCGAGGCGCGTGAGATTGTAATGCTCTCCGCAATCGTAAAAGGACCCGAGTGTATCTAATTGGCCATTCTTGTCAAAACCATTACTGGTCTTGTGCAGATTGGCAACATTGTTGCGACAAAAGTTCCACCGATCTGATTTGGGACCTTCCAGAGCCGGTGCATCCTTACGAATGCCCAAGGCAATACCTCGGTATAAGAAATGAGCATCCAATATTTGTAAACCATATGAATCGGGATGATCTTGAATGGCACGTACGGTATCAGGCACACCAGTTTCACAATGCCGAGTCTCATTATGGCAAGTATCGTGAAAGCTGACCACACCTCGGGGCGACAAGAGTTGAAAGTAAATGGTAAAGTCTTTGTAACTTTGTTCGAATGTATGATCTGCATCAATGTGTAAATAATCGATATCGATCCCTTCCGATTTCAATACCTCGAAGGCTTGATCGGTGGTTTGAAATATGTATCGTATATCCGAAAAATCTCGTCGCATGACAGTTTCTTCATTTTCGGCATAAAATGTGGCACCCCAACCCGCGGATGGCATGTGGGCGTCAACTAAAATAAGACGGTACGTCGCTTCGGTTGTTGCATTGCCATTCCGTTGATGGTGTGGGACGATATGACTGCGCTCTAAATCTCGCTGCGCCTGTCGAAGGATCCGAGGTACAAAGCCTCCACCACTACCAAGGACAACAATGGTACGACATTGGAATGCATAAGCCAAACTATAGTACAATATACCGGCACCCAAGTACAGATGATGATCCGATCCGTGACTTTCGGCCCACGGAGCCTCATTGAGCAAGTGTGAACGAATGTAGTCAAAATCCAACAATCCCAAGGCTCGACTATGACAACCTCCTCCTTTTTCTTCTTCGTCGTCTTTTCTTAGATTGGTCATCGCTTGTACCGAAATACCTAAATGACGTGATATAGTCGAAGAGTTCATCATTTCGACTTGTCCTTGATGATAATGTCGAGCAAGAACGATAAAATTCATGAAGAGAACTGTCAAGATCATGGGAAAAATGATGATTGCTTGTCGCTTGAGACCACCGCTCTTGAGAACTAGCCTCTTATTCTTCATGGTGAATGAGAAACAAACGAGAAGAGTTCAGTCAGAACTTGTAGGGGAGAATAGTCAAGACAATCGCACAATGCACGAAAGAATCATCCCCTCCTTCTCGGATACAGTCGCCCAACAAAGGTACCATTTGCTGCCCAACACAAATGGCACGCTTCCAAGTTTTTTTGTTTTTAAAAACGTTGCGCGGGGCACAACCTCATTGGCTTGCGCGGTGTTTGAAATTAGGGCCACCTCACAACCATCTTACAGTCTAACTGTAAAGTCAACTGTGGTCCAGTTACAAAGCATAAAACTAACTACTTACAGTTACGTTACAGTACCTATACACCTGTTTGCGACGAATACCGCCTTTGTCTGGAAGGACCTTTTAGAGTAGTTCCTTTGTAACCTTCCGAAAAGGTTTTGACTATAATAGGAACAAATGAATACTCCTAACAAACTGATGTGACCTGAAAGGCGACATTCGTTTTACTTACGCTTTCACACGCGCAGGAAGATCACATGCATAAAAAATAAGGTTCGGGAGGAGGTATTTGTGTCATAATAATATCCGCTTCTTGCCCTCTTTTGGCAGTCGAGCGGTGAAGCCGTGATTGATATTCTCTTATTTACATCAAATGATGATCCCGATCGAAATCGAATAATCATTTAACTTTACCCTTTGAAAAATCATAAAAATACACGGGACATCCATAAGGGCGTGTCCATGTCATTTCTACGTATTCCATACGAGAATATTCCATGTCAGGTAATTGTTTCAAAGTCGCCAGGCATTGTAGCCGGCGAAATGATGATGACTCGTCACCACCATCACCGCTGTTTTTCAATTTCTCACCCAAATTGTTCATCATGGTATCTGAAAAACACAAGGAGGCTACATACACATGCGTAGCATCCTTACACCAATCATATTCTAACAAGTCACCTTGACGCAAGAAAAGGCGGCGATGATGATCCGGTGATGATGATGATGATGATGATGATGACGACACGGCACTGTATTCATGAAGGATGGTATCCCACGCCATGACGGCCGTTTGATACCGTGTTGGGGACAGTTCGATACCTATACTGTGCTGTATATTTAATTCCAAAAAAGCTTGTACCACCAATTTCCCTCGCCCCATACCTAAATCGTAAAAGACCATAGGGTCAAATTGTTCTTGTTTGCGATCGTGGCGCCCGTCTTTTTGTTTTGGGTGCATCATGTGCATGTAGGAAAAGAGTTGTCGTGCTCCTAGTGTTGTGACTTCTCCATAAGTGGATGGATTGGGACCGAATTCGGTCCAATACCGTGAAAAGGTCTCTTCTTCCGCATCGGGTAAGGTAAATACGTTGTTCTGATGATTGTTGTTCTCTGACTGTTCCCTTTGATGATGGTCGTTATCATCAAATCCAATCTCTAATAAACGATTTACCGTATCTCGTCGTTCACGTTCTTGAGATGTTTGACAAGGAGGTTCTATCATGGGTGGTCCAAAGGGTTGCAAGGCAGTACGAGGGACAGAGAAGATGGCTGACGCCACATTAACAAATAGATTAATCACCGCGACGCGATCATCCGACGACGACGACGACGACGATGCGGTTCTTTTGCTTCTTATTCTCCTCCTCCGTACAGGACCCAGGTGGTTCTGTTGTATCCATGGCATAAACGTATACGAAGGTACTATGAGAATATATGATGTGATAAATACAAGCGAGAAGATTTTCATTTTAATTAGCATTCCTCTTCCTTGCCTCTCTAGAGTTGTGGTGGTTACAGTTAGACGTCTATTCCCAATCTTTTTGTTGTTGCTCAGCTTTAACAACTACTCGTAGCTACTCTTGAGTAGTAGAGATACGAGTAATTATGTCCGTCATGTGAATTCTGATCATGGTTGAGCAAAAGTAGGAGCATTCTGCTCACTGTCATCACATATCTTTGTGGGAGCTTATGTAACGTTATCTCTACTAGAAGAAAACAAGC
>Ga0051981_10001769_pt1 | contig 10587 bp, 9 predicted proteins | sample CryGey13umfilter_3_FD_59644 | JGI IMG/M metagenome (GOLD analysis project Ga0051981, IMG submission 59644) | Groundwater microbial communities from aquifer in Utah, USA - Crystal Geyser 4/10/14 3 um filter | ecosystem: Environmental > Aquatic > Deep subsurface > Groundwater | place: USA: Utah... | reverse complement strand
CTGTTGCATGTATTGTTGTTGTCCATAGTATTCGTGTCTCTCCATTTCTTGGCTGGTTGTTTCGTACAAGGCAGCTTCAGCAGCCGCCTGCGCGGCAGCCATAGCGGCGTCCATGATGAGTAGATTACCAATTTATCAAGAAACAAAACAATGCAAGTGTCCAACCGACCGACCCTTGTCGCGCGGATGACCGTCTTTTCTCTTCTTCCTCACACGTCAATTCAAGTATAACGACGACGACGAAGAAGAAAAAACAAAACACTTTGTGCAGCCCCTCTCTAGTCGCCACGCTAGTGTATCAAGGGAAGGGTTTGACTTGGCACAATTACTCCAATTATCAACAAACAGTATTGGAATAGGTCGGTCCACGAGACTACGATATTTTATTTTTATTTTTTTGATGCAAGGGGATATTGAAAGATCGATGAGGCAGTTCTCTGTCACCAGCCCTCCGTTTTATCGTTATTAGTATTAGGCAGTTGTTTTCGCAGTACTTTTTTCTCCCTACGGGCGTGTTGGAGATTTTTTTTTCTTAGTGATCATCGCGACGCGGTACGGGAGACGACCGGAAGGAACACGTTGCAAACACCGGGGCGTATGTGCAAAAAGCACGGCACACCGCCTTTCCCGTTCGCGCAAAATCTGGACAGTACACAGTATATAGATTTTGCAAAACAACCTTCTGCCGAAAAGTCGTCGTCTCCATTATATCCTCTCTAACAAAGGATCGTCAACGACTAATTTTGGTTTAAAAGAAATAAACATATGCAACTATATGTTAAAAATTTCGGGTTTTCTATGAGTTATACACTCAATAATAGATGTTACAGTTTATAACTAGCAATTACTCATGTCGACTCTGATTCTGTTGCCAGAGATACAATTTTCTTTTTACATATTCTTGGTGATGTTTTATATTTCTAGTTTCTACTTCTTAATCTATATTTAATTTGGGCACCCGTCAATATTCACATAAATGGATGGATCACAAATGCGAAAGTCGATCATTCACTGCCACATAACGTGAGCTACGATTTTTCGCTCACGAGAATTCCTTATTTTGGGTGAAGTGTATTATTAGATGATGGTATCTGGTTTATATATTTCAATCTATTGAAGACTTTTGGGCTTTTCCAAAATTTTGCCGGTCACAACAAAACCAAGGAAACAATGATCTTTCAACACATGTTGTTTCACATTGACATTCAGTTGGTGTAACATTTCTTATTTTTAACCGAAATGACATTTAAAATCAAGAACGAGACATCCAATTCATACTCAAGCAATTCCGTTTCATATAAATCTATTAGATAGAAATCTAACCGATGATATCAGAGACAATTTACCGATCAGTGATCACTGTCAATAATGTAATTCTTCCAGCAAAAAAGAAAAAAATCTATATTTATTGTATTCTTATTTCAAAATTATTGTATAGTAACGAGAAGGGTCACTAGAAAGGGATGTTGTTCGTCTTTCGAAATGTATTGATTGTTTTATATTTATATTAATCTATAGCGTACATAATGGGGAGAAGAGACAATCTTCGGACAAACAAACGTAAAATTCGAAATTCTTGAAATTGTGATAGTATCAAAATCCGAACACGATCTATTCTCACTCATAGAAAGAACTGTGGGAGATAACTGTTGTTCCTCCTCTAAATCATCATGATCTGTCGATTCTCGGACCGTACTCACGCCAGAATCATCTGTTAACACTTTTGTACCGCTTATACCAGGCTCGACAACATAACAATTGGAACTAGTGCAGAATGAAATACAACTGTTTTCACAAATAAATATGGATTAGGATAGCTCACATCGTCACCCTTGTATCGGATCGCCGACTCGGAATGTGATGGATTAATAACATATACTCCACCGCCTACAGCTTGACCGGAGACGTCTTGAGAAGCACGATTTCGAAAGGGAATGGCAACCCACTGAATTGATCGTTTAAGGATGAGGATAACGACGTGTAACCCTGGGCGCTGGATACTTCCGCAAGATAGTACAACTTTGTGTTCTGCTTTCTAATACTCCACCTTTCCTGCCGTCAATAAATGTCTTTCGTACTCAACAAAGGTGTCAGCAACAGTATGAATGCAGACGGATGTCCCATAAAAAGGTGCAATACAATGGCAACAACGTGAGTATGGTAACGAAGATTGCGAAAAAGCGCCGTCGAAGCGCAGACGAACGAAGACGTGAAAATAAAGTCGTAATCACAACTAATTGCCCAAAATGGTAGGGGTCTCACTCAACAACCCCACCATGATTCCAGCCCAACAACGCGTAGTCAAAGATACGGCGCCGGAACACATCACACTCGTGTCGTGTAGCATTTCTATTCGATACGCTCACACACTTTAATGTATTGTTTGTTTGCGTGGGAAATGCTGGATGGAAATTTCCAAGCTGGATTCGAGGAAGCCCAACTGTAGTTCACTGCCGCGACATTTGATAAAAATCCTACAAGTGAAACTGGAAAGGCAATTGGAAATCCAGCCACCTGAAAAAGCACACTTGCCGAGCCACGCCCACCCATTCGTTAACGTGTACACACACTGATTCAAGTGACACAAGCGCACAAACCATACAACATGAAAAAAAACATAAACCACCATCATTCGATAGAAGAATTTTCAATCTCTCTTCCAATAATTCATTTTTTAAAAATGAATTTACAAATCTTTACGAGACGCAAATTCCAACGCCACTTCTTCACCATCATCGCCATCATCCAATAATCCACGTCGTTCATGGGCATCTCCTGTTGTTCCGGATGATGCCGTTGCACCGGCACCGCCACCCTGCAGATTGTTTTGTGCCGCCTTGACTTTGGCGTTGAATTGTGCCGCTAGGCTTTGGAACTGCCGCTTCGCGGTATTGCCTAGACTACCCAACGCCTTGACGACATCGATATCGGGCGGCGGTTGCGCACTGCCGCCGGCGGTCGCACGGGTACTACGGACGGGAACACCCCCCGCCGTACGGGGTCGACCCCGTGCCAAGTGCGCCAAATCAGGATTCCGACGCACTTCCTCCGAGAACATTTGATCTTGTCTATTGATGTTATTGTTAGTGGAATGAATGAGAATTTCAAAAAAAAGGAAAGGAAAAAAAACCCATGAGTCCACGTCCAAACAGAGTGGCTTAAAACTTAAAAAAAGAAAGAGCGAAATAAAAATAAAAAATCAATATCCATGGCAAAACAAATATATACTCACAACATACGCGCCAAGGCTTCGTCGTCCGACATTTGATTAGATGTTACCGGGGCGATTCCGGGGGGAAGACGTAAAAAATCATCAGGTAAAATAGTTGGTGTACCACGACCCTTCTTTTGTGTTTGTTGTGTAGGTCCTCCTCCTCCTCCTCCTCTTATTCCACTTTGAGATAATTGTCGTGCCAAGGCTTCGTCTGCTTCAACGACCTGTGCTTGCGGGTCGACACCATCTTCGATTTGTTTTAACAAGGATTCCGGTGTTCCGTCTCCGTGACGTAGAATCATATCCACTGTGTTTTCCATGTGTCCTTGATGATGTCGCAGGACTCTGTGGGTAGAATTGCGGTATTTGTTTTAATTTTTAATTTTCAAGTGTCCGAAAGAGACGCAAATCAATAATGTGAGCAATCGATGTATCGACGGTACGAATCAACACTATCTGCGAGCAAACAAACAAACAAAAACGCAAACACACACACACGCACACACACCAAAACTCACGTATCCAGACCGTCTCGTGTCCAACGATCGCCAAACATAGACTGGAGCGTCTCCAAGGCTTCTTCATAACTAATGGACATGATTGTTGCTTCGTGTACAAGTAAAGGGATTGATAACTTATTGCTGGGTAAACGAGAGATTATATTTTCGATGCACACAAGATAGGATCTACAAGGAAATCGATCACGGTCAGTCTTGTCTTTTGTTCTCGCTTCAAAGCTCTACCACGACGACAGTGGGGGGACGACGCAACGCGACGGAAAAATGAAAAAGTGCGGAGCGAGGCGAATTGATTGATAACGTCACATCAAGCGCCGCTGATGATCCATGATCCATGGAAAACCCGGAGGAATCCAGATTAAATTGTGGCGGGCTCTGCGCGCCGGTCTTTCAACGCGCGCCGCACCGCCCATGGCGCCATTTCTTCGAGGTGATCACGGTCTCTCACATCATTTTTTACTCCCTCTTTGTTGAGCACGTTGAACAGATGTTGTGGATCGAGCAAGGCTACTCGACTTCATTGAGAACAACCGTGCTGTTCATGTAAACCCGTTCGAGCCAACGAATCATCAACACCATTAACAACATCATGTCTAGTTCAGTAGCTTCACAATCATCCCATCGAGAAGACGATGCCGCCAGTGCGACCACTAGTAACCTTCAGGCGGCGGCTGGTATGCGGACACCTACTCGTCAAAGCAGTACAGCTCGTGACGGTGACGACAGCAATAATGATAATGATAATAATATGATACTGCCGCCAACTCCCGATTCGGAAATGTCCACATTTGGACATAGTCCTGCAGTATCTCCCGTAACTGCCGCTCGTGAAGAACCCGTCGTCCCTCCCACACCAGCCAACCACGGCAAGGATGATGATGATGACGACGACGTCGAAAGCATTCGTTCCGAACTTACCCCTATTTCCATGTTGCGCGGCCCTGTGGTAGACCAGAATGATATCAATGAACGCAATGACGACGACGAAGATAACAATGATGTAAATGTGGATAGACAACAAGTGCCACCACCGCCAGAGGAACCCGAGGAAGACGAATGGGCGGGTACAGCCGCACACATTCGCGGGACGGATATTCATGTACCAACGGCGGCTGCGGCGTTTGCCGATTTTTTGCGTAACTTTGTTTCGTTGTCTCACGCACGTCGACGTCAAAAACAACAAGAACAACAGCGTCGTCATGGGGATTCCAGCAACAACAACAGCGATGACGATGAGTCTTCGGTTGATTCATCGTTGATGGAAGAAGATCATGACGAGGCACCTTTTTATTTGAATAAATTGGATGCTCTGATCCAACGTGGAACTTTAAGTGGGACGGCCAGTTTAGACATCGATACACAACACTTGTACTTTTACAGTGAGGCCTCCCAACGATTGTACTATCAATTGGTGGCGTATCCGTTAGAGGTGGTACCGCTCATGGACTTGGTCGTCCAACGCGAAATCCAAGGTCGCATTGAACGGTTAGCTCAGGATCAAGAGGATTATACGGCCCTCTTGCGGTTACAGGTACGACCGTTCAATCTCAAGGATACATGCAATCTCCGGGAATTGGACCCCGTGGCGATGGATTCGCTGGTCAGTATCAAAGGGATGATTGTCCGGACGTCTCCTGTCATCCCTGATCTCAAGGTGGCGTACTTTGGTTGCGTGATCTGTGGACATGGTCAACAAGTTACCATTGATCGCGGACGTATTGCGGAACCCACGGGCGCCTGTCCCGTGTGTCAAACGAAAAATTCTCATTCGTTGGTGCACAATCGATCCGTCTTTGCCGATAAGCAATTGGTCCGCCTACAAGAAACGCCCGACAAGGTTCCAGCTGGACAGACACCAGCCTCGGTTCTTACCTTTTGCTTTGATGACTTGGTCGATGCAGTGCAGCCAGGTGATAAAGTAGAAGTAACGGGTGTCCTACGTGCCCAACCGGTCCGTGTCCATCCACGCATGTCGACACTCAAATCCATTTACAAGACCTACATAGATGTCATTCATTATCGTACCGTGAATGGATTGGGCACCAAGGCGGCAACAGGCCGTACCAAGACGGAATTTTCACCGGCGCGTGTGGAGCAATTGAAGGCCCTATCGCAACGTCCAGATATTTACGATCAGTTGACATCGTCATTGGCCCCATCGATTTGGGAATTGGATGATGTCAAAAAGGGTGTCTTGTGCATGTTGGTGGGGGGCAACCACGGTGACGGTCCCACCGCAAATGCTGGTCAAGAAGAGGGGGGAAATTGGTTGGACGAAGACGAAGAGACGGATGATAAGGGGGGACGACGTAACAAAAAAAGAGCAGATATTAATATACTATTGTGCGGGGATCCGGGAACATCGAAGTCACAACTTCTTTCGTACGTGCACAAACTCAGTACACGGGGAGTATATACGTCGGGAAAAGGATCCTCCGCGGTGGGACTGACAGCTTCGGTGGTCCGTGATCCAGAGACCAAAGATTTGGTACTCGAATCGGGCGCCCTCGTCCTTTCAGATCTGGGTATCTGTTGCATTGACGAATTGTAAGTATTCATAAATGGCAATCAGCTCCAAACCGATTTTAAATTTTGACACTCATTCGTCCATCACTTACTACCACAGCGACAAAATGTCTGATACAACGCGTTCGGTGCTGCATGAAGCAATGGAACAGCAGACAGTATCTATTGCCAAGGCTGGTATCATTGCGACACTTCATTCGCGAACCTCTATCCTTGCCTCTGCCAACCCGTCTGAATCCAGATACAATCCCAATCTCAGTGTCGTGGATAACATCCAGCTACCACCAACTTTGCTCAGCCGTTTTGACCTCATCTACTTGATTTTGGACCGACCCAATGTTGACCTGGACCGACGTCTTGCCCAGCATCTTGTGGGACTTTATTATGAAACACCTAATGTCGTGGAGCCTCCACTCGACCAGGAACTTTTGAAGGATTATATTCAGTACGCCCGAGAGAATATTCACCCACAAATTAGTGACGAAGCCGCTGACCAGCTAGTGGCAAGTTACTTGGAAATGCGCAACCCGGGAGGGTCCAATGGGGCCAGTGGTACCCGTACAATCTCGGCAACCCCACGACAGCTGGAGTCTCTGATGCGTCTGAGTGAAGCCTTGGCCAAGATGCGTTATTCGAATGTTGTCACGAGAACTGATGCCCGCGAAGCTGTCCGCTTGATGAAAGTGGCGACACAAACGGCTGCTACCGATCCACGTACGGGCCGCATTGACATGGACATGATCACAACTGGTAGAGGTGCAGCCGCCAGAGAGCGCGAAGAGCAATTGGAGACGGCACTGAAAGAACTTCTGGCGGCTCGTCGAGGAAGTAGATTGACGTTACGAGACATTAGTCGACAGTTGACCGAGGTGACGAGTGAAACCATTGCACACGATGACTTGGTGGATGCGTTACGAATTATGGATGCGGATGGTGTCATTCAACTTAACGAGCGATCCCAGACAATCTTTGTCAGAACTGGCATTGTTCGAGCTTGATTTTGCAGCTTTCCTGCCTCACAATAATGAAAATTCGAGTAGAATGACATTGATTTGCCTTTCTGACTCTCCGATTCAAAACATACTGAACACATTGGATAAACCATGTTGTTGACGCTTTCACTACGTATGATGTGCGGTCTCGTTCAACTTTCGGAGGGAATCTTCGATAATAAAATGCCATAAACAACAAATGTATTCAGAACTTTGCGGTACTTCAAAACTTTATTCTGCATGACTGGCGGCTTTTAATGTTAAATCTCGAATTTGCTGCATCTTGTTTACTCGTACCGGCACATCATCATCATAGTCGTCGTCAATCGTCATTCACGAATGCACCCTTTCAGCATGGCGTCGTTTGAAAAGTGATTTCGCCCTAATGATGCATGCGAATTGGTCCACTTGCGCTTGTTCCCGTCTAAACATCGTGGGTCGCATTTTTTGCTTCGACCTACGACTGTATTAAAAAATACGACAGTGACGACTACTCATCGCATAATCTCATCACACTCTGCCTAATTTGGCTGGGACTTGGATTCTTTATCGGCTACTTTACAATTCGTATATAACCATGACGTTGCGACCTATTTTACGTCGAAAAGGAGCTTAAAATATTGGGAAGCGCAGACCGGATATTTCGCGTTATAAACAAGGCTTCAATTAAGAATCAGTTAAATCAGAATCAAAGAGCTCATAAAGAACAAAGTTGAGACGAAGCCTATGGATAAGGGAGTGTTGTCCGAAGAGACGTCACTCGGAGCCTCGGTCGAGGAGTCCATGGGATCTTCTTCACTTATCAACTCCAAGGCCGTATCCGAACCCATGTCTTGGTAAACAGCAGTTTTGCCGTCAGCGGAAATGATCAGAGAGCGTTGAATGTTAAGCTTGTTGAAGGGGTCTCGCGCGGCGCCCCAGCCAGTACCCATATAGATAGGTTCCGAGATGACCCATTTCCCATTTCCTAAATTTTCCGCCATGTTGGTCGTAGCACCTGCTCCATCACTACTCGATAAGGCAACCGTAGCAGTTTCACCATCCCCTGCCGGATAGACCTCAATACTGAGTTGAGCGACAGATGGAAAATTGTGCGATAGAGCATCTCCGGTAAATACGATGGTAACCGAATCTCCCATGCCAGTTTGTTGCGTTTCGACTGCAGTCTCCGATGGTGGCCCATCGGCCAAAATCAAGGCAGCTCTTTGTGCACCTGATCCGGCGGTTCCTTGACTACCACAACCCCCACATGTGTCAACAGCAATCGCTGCGCGTCCTTTCAAGGCGCTGTAAGCGATCCTCGACGAATAGCCACCAGTATCGCCACTCTTGCGCCAACTCAACATACCTCCACAATGATACCCTTCGAAGCCACCTGCGGTGATGAACTCATTGTTCGGATTGGGTAAGGGACTGAAAGTCGAGATCATGAGTAAAAAAATATGTATATCATCAACAAGTCTACTCCTATCAGAGTTTTTTTTTGGCATCACACGACAAGCAACATGCAAAATCGCTTACCACAGAAGACCTTCGCACCAATCTGAAACACAGCTACACGCCAGGTCAGTGCTGTCTGCTTCGGAATGAGCGATCGTCATGGCCTTGTAGAACTTGTCCAGTGCTTCGGATGGAGGGGGGAGACCTCCATACAGAGTCTCATCGATGGGCGTCGGCATCCCGGCGTCCACGTAGAGCGCCGCCAACATGTATTTGGACATGTCATTGAGCGTCGATCGGAGGGCTCCGTTACCCTGTAACGTTGCGTAGGCTCCCAAACGAATCGTGATGGATCCACGATTAATACCACGCGAACACGCTTCGGCCGCAAGGGTGGGGTCAAACGAAACGGAGGTATTGAACATCTCCAAGGGTTTCAAGATCTTTTCCTTGATGATATCTTCATAGTCGGGAGGGTTCTCCCTGTTGACCGCCAGAGTAAGGACATAGCCCAACGTTCCGTAGGCATAGTTGCTGTACGAATAGCGGCCACGAGTGGGTAGACCATTCAGCTTCAAGAGCGAGGCACACAATCGTTCCTTGGTATACCCTCCAAATGGGTTACCATCAATGGTGGGACCACGGTCAGGCGGCTGGGCTGGGAAACCAGACATGTGCTGAATGATTTCAATCAAGGTAACGTTAGCCACATCACTGTTGGCTTGAGCCCAATCACAGTCCAAAAGCTCTCCAATGGTGGAAGTTCGTGAAACAACGCCTTCATCTTCTAGGATGAGCGTTGCCAATGCGGTAAAGGGCTTGGTGATGGAAGCGATCTCCCACGTCGAATCGGCATCGAACGGAGAGGACAAATTTCCTGGACCTGTCGTGTACGTGCGTGTTTCTGTCCCATTGGCTCCATTCAGATCCACGACAGCGATACCTGAGTGTTGTCGGAAAACAAAATCTTGTTTTGAGTACCAAGAAACGTCTGAAGTGGGTCAACCACTTTTCGAAGAAAGCGAAACCTTACCAAATCCACATGCCTCGCACATGCCCGTCGAAGGTTGACAATCTCCAATCGTTGCCCAAGCGTCGACAAGCTCTTGTTCCCAAGCGGCACTGTTCTGGGCATTGGCGTTGGATACGACCAACGCCAACGCAATAGCAAATGACGTGAACATGTTGGATATGACAACGTATAGCCGAAAGTAGATCCCAAATTATGAGAAGACGTCGCCGAGGAAAGCAAACCAAAAGTTACGAGGTCCTTCAAAGATATCTTTCTCCAACATCTTCTTCTTGGGGAAGTTTGAGATGAGGTTTTTATGGAATCTTCCTTTGGATTGAGCGGAAGCATCATCAAATTTAATCAGTACAGCGGAAGCAATCATTGTTTTATTCATCTTTCAATAGATTGGGAGAGACATGATGTTCATGAAATCGAAGGATCCAGAATACAGACCTCGTTTCGACGGTTTGCGAGTTCGATGTCACCGGCGCGCCTGCTCTTTTGCCTGCCGGTCTTACGTTACTGTTATTTAGTAAAGCCCCTAATGAACCTTTTCGTACATCACATCAGTCGATCGCACTTTTTTGTTGTGCGACTGAGACTCGTCATGGGATAGTTTCGGAACCCTTCTTTGCTTGCCTCGATCTGGTGCAACGGAATACAAGGAATGAAACTTGGGTATTAATACCAGCGCAATACTATGATGAGTCAAGCAAATGTTATTTGTCATTGTCCCCATGCTGTGGTACAATCAAGCTACCTGATGCCTTCCTCGCACTCCCACCCCGTTCGATTTATCGTATCGGATGATTTCTGCCGTGGGAGGCTTTTTTTTTTTTTTTTTTTTTTTTTTTTTTTTTTTTTTTTTTTTTTTTTTTTTTTTTT
>Ga0051981_10001762_pt1 | contig 10610 bp, 5 predicted proteins | sample CryGey13umfilter_3_FD_59644 | JGI IMG/M metagenome (GOLD analysis project Ga0051981, IMG submission 59644) | Groundwater microbial communities from aquifer in Utah, USA - Crystal Geyser 4/10/14 3 um filter | ecosystem: Environmental > Aquatic > Deep subsurface > Groundwater | place: USA: Utah... | reverse complement strand
GGAAGCAATGAATGCCATGTTTTATGAACAAGAGCCCGGCCCGGCAGTACGACAGTCACTTGGAGCTCCGTCTATCCCCCCTGAAACGTAAGTACTTGATTGAGCCACCAGATCTTTTTTCTCGATATACCAGAGTCACTCACTTGGATTTGTTTTAGTCAATTGGATTCCAATAAACCACACGAGTATGTGTGTGAGAATTTTATGGCCGAGGTTCGAGTGCGAACAAGCGATCGCGAAATTGCCGGGCCGATATCGTGCTCGGCAGACGTCATGCCTTTCGTGTGGACTCTAAACATCCGACATCATCAGTATGTGCAATATAGGCTGCTTCAAACAGCAATCAAAAGTCAGCAGAGGTTCGATACCATGCTGCGGCAACGACCAAAGCTGAGTCCTAAGGAAGATCCAAAGGCATGGTGGCATTACGCAATGGCCTGTGTGACGTCTCGGCCGAACACGAGACCGTGGAGCGATGTAAAGACAATTGTCGAAAATCGTAATCGATACATTCAACTAGTTGTAAAAAAAAATACGAAGAAAGGCGATGCGAATGGATACCACGCTGGGCTTACCGAGGCCGAAAGTTCTGAGCTTTTGGCGCTGGAGGAACTGCTCCCCATTGAGGCAATGAACGCTTTTCATCTTATAGCATTGCGTAGGGCCTATTTGATGAAGACAAATCCTGAGATGCTGGATTCAGTGAAAGATAAACCGAGAAAAGCTTGGGGAGGACTGGGTCGATTCAGATTTGCTTCGTCCAGGAAACGTTCCTGCAGTCTTGAGAAGCCCAGCTCGCTTCCTCCAAATCAATCTCATCTCAAAGAATCTTCGTTCGCCTCAGTAGAAGCCGATGACGAATCTAACGGAAAGACGGAGTTGGCAACGAATGGTACGCTCACACTCCTTGAAGCCATGACCCTTAAACTTGGGAACAAGGTCTGGTTTATTGACTGGAGACTACATGACGCAACCCTAAACGTTGTGTTGGCGAGTCCTACGGACGATAGTCCAATAGCCCATTTTGTGATACTTTTAAGTGGCAACGTTCGTGCCTTTGGTAAAGGTAAAAGAGATTTCTGCTTCGATATTTCTCGGTGTGACGTTCTTCATCATGATGAAACGGTGCTATTCGTTCGACACGCAGATGAAGATGCGCTCACTGAAGTTGAAACAGATGACGATCTTGCGGTTACCTTGGGGGAATTGACTCCAAAAGTATCTTCCCGGGGTGATTTTATCCAAACTCAGGGTCTTCCAGATCTAAAGTATTCATCATCATTCCTTGATTTGCCTCCAGAGGGCGTGGTATGCCGGGTCGCCCATGGAAAGAATGGCAACGACAGAAATTTTTCTATTTCAAGTCATCCAGCCAATTTTATTTGGAAAAGTACTTTGCTTGATGAACTCCTCGACTTCTTTGTACGTCATTCGGAGGAGGTGAAGTCAGACTTGGCGGAATACGTTCGAAATGCTGCCACTCCCTTGGCCAGAAAGGCACAACTAGCTCTTCTTTCTCCCGGATCATTCGCGCTGCACCTGAATGTCGCCGCTCCAAAAATTTGGCTACCAGTTGGAACAGACGCTACTGGCGGTGGTGTTCTCCTTCTCGACGCGGGAGTTGTTCGTGTTGCCGGAAGCAAGGGCGAAGGCGAAAGTGCAATGGCATGGGACGTGAAAGGAAAATCAATTCACGCAAGCTATACCAGAGGTAGAATATTTGATGCATATATGGGATTTTTGAGTCCAAATTTCAATGATTCAATGATTCGGTCAGAAACGACAGTTATGAACCCTTTCGACATTTCCGTCGACACCTCCAATCGATCTGCCGGGGAAGACGGCATTGGGGCGGACAGAGCCTTCACGCGCGCAATCGACATTGTGGTTAGTCCAGTTTGTTTGAATCTAGTCGATGCAGAAATTTTAGCGAGATCGTTTGGGAAGTGGTACGTTCAGAGTATTCGTCGGGCTAATCGGAAAGCATCGATTCCATCAGCAGCCCAGCAAAAATCTTTTTCTGGGCCTTCAGACGTCTCAAAGAGCACTAATGGTGAAATGGTGTTTCACAATGACTCAGTTCCATTGAAAATGTCTATCAAGTTAGAAAAACTAGAACTTGCTTTGGAAGGGCATTCGAAGCCCGTTTGCGACGATGATAGAAGTCTCACCTCCTTAGACTCTGGACAAGATGGATCGCCCCATATCCGTACTTACCTTGTCGACGTTTGCGAGATAGGAATTTTCCGCCAGAAACAGAACCAGCTTGCTACTACGTCGTTGACTGTAAACGACGCTTCCATTCTTCGTCTGAAAGAAGGTTCGCATTACATTCCTCTGAGGCCTCGCTACGAGGTTGGTGATGCCCAGTACAGGGTGCTCGTCAGGTCTGTGGCTAAGAATGTTGGTGCACTTCATTGCTCGGATTCTCCGGTTGGCAGGGAAGTAACTTCACGTCCGCCAATCATCCAAGCTTCGCTATTGCACGATGGCTACAGTCACCTGGACGAGGTCGAGGTCGACATTGATTCTGTTGTTTTGCGAGTGACACCGACAACTCTGAAAGACTGTGCAAAAGCATTTCGAAGAATTGCCGAGTTAACGCAACTGGCTACGAAAGAAATGGAGAGAAAAGTTCACGAAGAAGGACGGAAAGCTCGCCGTCGGACCCAAACTACAGGTAAGCTCTTCGGCGCCAGTGTTACCGATCATTCAGTGACTGACAAAGAGTTGTCTCCGATAGGGCACGATGAAAACTTCGAGAATCCAAATGATTCCTTCGGCAGACCGGCTTCACCCGCTGCATCTTTGCTGACAGATTTCAGTGCTCCTGGTGGGCGCCGGTCGCCCAAACAGCATTCAGATTCAAGTATACTTCTCCGACTGGTTGTTAAGGAAAGTACGATTTTGGCTGGGAGGCCAACTCCACCAGTTTCTAGTCGCTTTGCCCATGGGGCGAATGTATCGTCCTATGCTGTTGTTCAGTTCCTCTCGAATGCACTTATTATGTTTCAGAGTATCGAAAATCCCGACGGAACTGGAAGCAAGACTCTTCACGCGAGCATCGACAATGCCTCGGCTCTGGTGAACACTGAATTTGAACGAGTTTCACTCTCTCGAGCGGCGCCCATGATAGGGCCGACTGGGGCTGAATTTAGAATTGTTTACGCGACGGAAAATTTGGGTTGCGTGGTTTCCCAAGATGTTTCGGTGGATTGTGAAGAGGTAAAGGCCTGTATGACACCCAACGACATATCAACAATGACCAATATCACCAGGACAATGCTAAATCGAATGAAACTATTTCGAGCACGCGAAGGTGAACGTAGCCGCCCTGGTAGCGGCCTGAAGACTCTCTCAAACCTGATTCGTTACCAGAAAAAAGGTACTGGTATAGCGACAAGTGTAAGAGTTCAGGTGCAAAGTGTATCTTTTGTTCTTTTACAAGCTTATAAGTCCCATATTGGTTCGCCAGAGTTTCTTGATTTCAAACTGGAACACGTGAAAATGACTCTCGAGGGCTGTCTTTCTGCGCTCTCTGGAGAATGCAATGCATCGTTCTCCGTGAATCTTTTGAATTCGTTCTCGGGTTTATGGGAATATGCAGTCGAACCTTTTCCATTTACTTTGGCAGTTGATCAAATGCCAGACGAGATTGTTCTCGAACTCTTATCATTTCACAAAATGCATATCAATTTGACCGGGATTCTCCTGAGAAATATTGCCGAAATGAAATTTGATTTCAACCAAGACAGGTCAGGCGGGGAGAACTCCCAACTAGACGAGCTCAATCCGAATGTCCTTTCTACTGTTGGTCTACGCCGTGCAACTGAGTCCCCGTCTATCAAAATTACAAACATCACCGGGTTTGATCTGCATGTCGTGCCTGATTCAACTGCCTTTTCTCCAGAATCGGGTTTGATTCATAATGGGCATACCATGAAGACGGATTTAATCGACAAAGACCGGGAAGGTGTCACTTTCAGCCTTCGGGTGGCGCCTTCTGCGACAGAAATGATAGGAGAACGAAATTCTGTGTACGATCTTCCAGTTGAATCATTATCTGGGGATGTGCCTAAGTTGTATCTACTCAAATCCTCCCGTCCAGGCATGTCACATCTACAGAGACTTCTCGATGGACGCGAAAGCCCAGACACAGTTTTCACGGATTCGACGTTGATTGGTCCTCTTTCTTTGTCACCAGAACCGATTGTTGAGTTTTGTATGCATAACCAGCGACTACGATCAACCGTTGGTGATGTGTATGGCATTCCAAAAGGCCGTGATTTGCTGTCGTCCAGTCTTTGGTCGCCCGAAGACGAAGTTTACGAAGATACTGAAACGAAGGTTGACCACGGAGCTGGACAGGAGCTTGCGATTGACTTGAATCATGGGCCGGAGATAGCGGCAGGGATGAAAGCGCACGTACCAACTAGTCCCTCCCGATCTGAGCGTGGCCCAGGTCCTAAACAGGAAAAAAGCAATTGGCTCCGACCATATCTTAAGAATGATTCTCCTGAATGGACTGACATGACTTGCACTCTCCGGATGGCGCGAGAACGCGTCATGCTGCCAGATAATAACTGGATTTGGGTCAACGACTGGAGTGTTGACTTGAGCGGTGCTTTAGGAGAATCCACAGATGCGGACGGATGGGAATATCAAGCCGACTTTGAGACTTTCTCGAGAACGAGTCGGGACTACATCCGTGGTGACACGTGTCGCCGAAGGCGCTGGACAAGAACACGGATTGTACGACCCCCGAGACTTGATGATCCCACTAGACTGTTAAAGTTTGTCTGGGACAAATCTATTGACCAGCACGGCAATATTTCTGTTGTGATCCGGAGTAACGTGCGAATAAAGAATGTGACATCGGTGTCACTTTCCTTCTTTGTATCTAGTCCTTCGTGGAATGGTGATTATTTCGTTGGCTCTGCTGATTGTGGAGAATCGGTCGATGTGCCAGTTGTTCTAGCTTCTGCGGTGTATTTAAAAATCGGCCGCAAAAATGGTCCGGTAGACCCGGTATCACCCAACGATTGCGAATGTACCCAGAACATCATGATTATTCCTACTGGCTACACTTCTTCAAGTTTTGTTCGTACCTTTTTGAAATTACAGGACGTTACTGGTACAGTGCTTCATTTTCTTTTGGAGATCCGAAGCCAAAAAGGAATCATTGACATTATTGTCGAGCCCGTGCTTCGAGTTATAAATCTTCTCCCATGTCAGATTGATTGCCAGTTAGGAGAAGTGCTTCGACCTGGCGACGGCAGATGGGGAGACAGTCGTAAAGCTTTTGGTGGAGGTTCGAAGCAGCTGGCTAAGACTGAGGTTTTGAACATCTCCAGCGGGGAGGAGGCGTCATTCACTGCTGTTAGTCCTTGGAAGAAGCCCCACATCTCTTTACGTGTTCCGGGTTACCAGTGGTCGTTGTGGCATCGTATAGTGAATCGGAAATCTTCCACCGAAACTTGGAGGCCAGCAGAAGACGAGGAGGCAATGTACGTCAATTCAAAGGATGACGCTGATTTCGCGGACGAATTTAAATCACTGATTCGACTTGACCGATCCACAACGGTTGGTGACCCACTGGTCGTGATTCTGAGCGTTGAATGCGGTCATTGTCCAACACTTCGAATATATTCACAATACTGGATTTTAGACAAGACGGGATTTGGATGTCGTTTCGCTGACGGTTTCGAAGACATGCTTAACCGAATTCCAGATCGGGAAACATCACGACGGTCGTATTTACTTCAGGAAGAGGCACAGGACTCATTCTTTAGGAAAGACATGAAATTACCTGGACACCAATGGTCAATTGGTGCCCAAGGCATGTCGCTATATTTTTCGAGGAGAGAGAAACTGACTCTAGCGATCGAGACACTTGGACCAGGTTCTTCACGGAAGCCCAAGAGAACATTGTCGACTTGGATTTCTCCTCTTGAAATCTCAAATGTCATGCCGAAAACAGTCATTTCTCTCGACGAAATAGGGGGGACTCGATCCTTTGATCTTGCTGTCAGCGTGACAGTATGTCCCGGTATTTTCTCTAGGACGAAGCTTATAACGCTACTTCCACGATATCAGATCGTCAATCTCCTGCATCGGGAACTTATCGTCGCCCAAGACGGGTGTCTCGATTCTGCAGTTGTTATACCATCCAAGTCTGCTGTCCCATTTCACTGGCGTAAAGGGGATCTACCGCCCAAAGTTAGACTGGGGGCGCCTACAGCTGATCAACGACATCGTCGCGATTATGATGCCTGCTGGACAAATGGAAGAATCAGAATGGACCGGGTAGGGATCACTTCAATGAGACTACCAACGGACAACAACCTTGCAAGCACCCCGATGGTTGTACAGGCAGAGGTGAGGTTAGCCACAAAAGATCAGCCTGCTGCGGTAGAAGTTGTGATATGGTCTGCGACTGAAAGGTCAAACAACCCCCTCTACCTGCTGCGGAATCGAAGCCCTTATACTATCTTGTGTCGACAGCCTTTACAGGAAGAACATGTTGAAACAGAAAATGCAGCAACCAGTGATGCTACAGTTGTTGCAGTCGAAGGATGCGCTGCAAGGACCCCGAACGTTTTTCATTGCGGCACTGAAATCGGCTCAGCTATTCGATCTTTTCTTGGCCTTGACAGAATAGAAGAATTTGTATGGGTTATAAAGAGCGGAGAAGTCATGTGCTTCGGATTTGATGATCCAGAGAAACCTCACATACTGGAATGGAGCTGTGTCGATGTTGAGTCCAGAAGTTTTAATGAGCAGTGTGTCAAAGCTTTCCTTGAGGTTGACGCCATGGGATCTACGAGTAACCTCTCGTTGTCCTTGGGAAAACAAGTCCATTGTCAGATTGGCGCAGAGCATTCGACCAAAGTTGTAGAATTTTCCGACATGCAGGACTACAACAGGAACACGACGGGACCGATGGAACCTCACGTCCGGGATCTCCGAAAAAAAAGTCTTGAATATGAACAACGCATCAGAAAGGAAGGCATAGTATCATCCGAACTCCTAGACATCCCCGATGATGATGATGAAGCAGGTTTCGGACTCCGTATCTCTTTGCCGGGAATATCTGTCAGTGTGGTTGACAATGGCGATCCCTCGTCGAACGGGCGAGAAATTCTCCTCGCTAGTTTTGAGAAGATTTACGCTTCCTTCTCCCAGTCAAGAGAAGGTTATCACGAATTTGAAATGCGTCTCATGTCGTTCCAGGTAGACAACTTTGTTCAGAAATCTATTCATCCTGTACTGGTAAGACACCCATACCAAGACACGTGCAATTTTACAAGTCTCTAACATGTGTTTCTGTCGGCACCAACAGGTTTTTTGTCCACCGATTCATGAAGGTGAACCGTTGCTCCACATGTCTGCGGTTCGGCGCCTGCAGATGCATGGCGATACTTTTGTGTTCCGCTACGCCGCCATCCGCTTGCTAGAAATCGATGTAAGTTTCCCAGCCGTGTCATGCAAGTTTCTAAAAACTCCCCATCTTACAGTTATCTTTTATTCCATGCATAGATTTTTCTCGACAGAATGACAGCAGAAACAGTTTCTACCTTCTTGGAACCGCTCACAGTACGGAAGGAAGAGGATTACAAAGAACCGAGTGAATGGGTTGCAAAGGTAATACGTGAAATGGAGGGGGTAAGTACTTCAAAGAACCAGGCGGGCCCCGAAATGATCAAGAGCACCATTCGCAGTGCTAATTCGGGGCGGATCTACTTTGAACAACTTCACCTCCACCCTGTCCGACTAAGCTTTACTTTCACGCAAGAGTGGATGGAATGGAACCCTGCATCACAGTCTATGATGCTCGTTCAGTTTATGAGGGGAATGGTGAGTATTCCTTCTATTCACTCCGCTATCGATTAAACGTTGTCTCTCACCGCAATTTGTAGGCATCTATTGCAAATGCCCCTCTGACGTTCACCTCATTCGTGGTTAGTCACGTTTTTGAGGCACCACAAGCACTCGGCCGTGTCATCTACACCCATTATTCATCTCAGCTTACTAAGCAGATCTTTGCCATCCTAGGAAGCCTTGCGATCTTCGGAGCCCCAGCAGATTTTATATCAAATGTTGGTACCGGGGTCCGGGACTTTTTCTACGAGCCAATCAATGGGGCTGTTCACGGACCGAAACAATTTATCGAAGGACTCGAAGCCGGCACACAGAGTCTTGCCCGTGGTGTTTTTGTTGGCGTTGTCAGGGGGGCTGCAAATGTCACAGAATTGGTGAATGCAAATTTGGTAGGCCTCACTGCTGACGACGAATTCATCGACGAGCGCAAAGCCCACCAACGACTTCTCACTGACGCGATGAGCAGAGGGACCGGAACAAGAACTCTAGGCGACTCCCTGATTCTCGCGGGTGCAAGTGTCGCTCGCGGGGTTAAATCAGGTGCCTTGGGAATAGTGGAGCAGCCTGCGATCTACGCTTCCAAGCACGGGCCTGTAGGCTTCTTGAAGGGTGTCGGTAAGGCTATCATCGGAGCCCTATTAAAACCTGTAGTTGGAGTCGGAGATGCTGCGGTCCTCGTGATGAATCATGTGTCCGATGCCACAGCAAAATCTAGAGCCCCCCCTAAAATTCCGAAACGTCTTCGGCGGGCCTTGCCCAGCCAGTCTACCGACAAACCAAACTGTGTCCGCCTTGTCCCCTATGACGAGCGTGCCGCAAAAGCCCAGAAAATCGTAACGGGTGGCGAGAGCTTGGACGACGTGTACATAGGGCACATTCACATTCCAAGTCATTTAATTATTGCCAGTCAACAATGCCTATGGGCAATCGACAGGCGTTCTCGAGACCCCTGGTGTGTGAATTGGGAGGAGATAAGCCACTTTAGTCGAATCGATGGGGGGATTCGTGTTCTCGTTTTCAGCCAGACTGGACTGAAAACTTATGTTTTCCACGTCGACGCACAGGAACAGGCGGCAGAACTTCACAAACTTCTGCTAATGCATGCTCCCAAGATGGTAAGTAGTCCCGCTGACTTCGTCAACAAGGCAAGTTTTTTTTTTTTCTGACAGCGGTGAATTGCTCTACTTTATAGGGGAACCCATCGGATCTTGTCGGTGCGGAGCCTCAGCAGGTTTCTCGGCATCAAATCCCAGGGGTGAAGAGTCGGCAGGTCAACTATATCTTTGGTAGTTGCAATGAATTTAGCAATCGTCGAGAGGGAAGCGTAAAAGACGAAATCGACTTGGTAGAAAAATGCTTTGGCCGTGTGAAGAGTATGGGAAGTGAATCTCCTACATTCTTTAAGAATCTCGATGAAGAAGCGTGGGGCCTAATCACGTCGTGGGGACAAGTTTTTTCGGGATTGAGCTCAAAACGATGTGTTGTTGCAGGTATCATTAATGGCACTGGCAATTCCATACAGATTAAGTCAACCAAGCTCGTAGAAGGAGGGAGTCCGTGCTACACGATTCCTACGAAAGAATACGATCCGGAGCAAGGTTTATTACACGCTGGAGGTTGCATCCTGTTCTTTGGATGGGGTAATGTCCCCAATTTGCTAAACGCAGGAAGTGTTTTTATGCACATTGAGACAAATGGATTCATTTGCAACCTGGGAGGTCAGAAAAGCCGAGACACGTACGCCGAAGCTACACCGGGATGCCAGGTAGGCTTCTTAGAGAAGAGTTACGACGACAACGGCTGGTGGGCAAAGTATTGGCTGCTCGTGCGATCCAACAATTAATCATAGAATGTAAAAGATGTAACAGGATTGCAAAATTTTGACTGGAGTCTAAATATACATTTCGCAAGAATTTATAGGGCGGTGGGGATGAAGGCACCTGCAACTGTGGATCCACTACGTCATTACTACTATTTACAGCTAGGAGTATTACTTTTTCCGGGCATTACTGAGGGCAACGATACCTACTATACCTGCCACATAGACAGCATGCTTGCTCCATTGATTGAGGGGACAAACTTCGTACCACTTCTTCTCTGGTTCTTCGTTAGTAGTCGTCTTTTCAGTCGTCGAAGATGCGATTTGGGGTGTTTTGCCCATCATTGCAAGGAGGGCCACGAAGGCTCCCGTGTAGACAGCATGACGGGACCATTCACTGACGGGACATTTGTTTGATTTGTCGGCTACTACTGCCATGGCACCCAAACCCATATGCAAAGCCACCATCCCTCCGATGTACAAAACATGTCGCAATGTTTCATTCACGGGACATTGAGGCTTGGCCTTGTCATCTTCGGGTGCCTTGTTGTTTTCGGTCATTTCCAATCAATCAATTGATCGATGTTCGAAAGCGTGTTTATGGTAGTGCGGAGAGTTCCTAACAAAAAATGCAATATTTGCGTCGTTCTCCCTACCTTTCGAACGTCGACCGCGAATGTTGCTGAGATCCTTTTTTTCTTTTCTTTTCTTAAATCGTTCGAATTGTGCGGTAAATGTCGGGGGTATGGCTTCAAACGAAAAGCACCTTCATGGATGCGGATCAGAGCGGTTCTCATCTCCGTATTCCAATGCGAAGCCGAAGCAACGTGAAAAGCTTTTGTAAATATGCGACCGAAGTTGAGTCATGAGTCCACCACATCAGCGGAGCGCGTTCTTTTTTTTTTTTTTT